>FSYX01000271.1_pt1 | contig 10716 bp, 10 predicted proteins | sample 1638671 | NCBI WGS metagenome assembly FSYX01 (sample SAMEA3914813, study PRJEB12502) | metagenome | biome: forest; material: soil | place: Canada | collected 2011-07-07 | depth 0.3 m
CCGTGATGACGTTGGGCAGGTTCCAGTTGCTCCCAGCACCGAAAGCGGCCCCTCCCCCCGCGGCCGGTGGAGGTGTGTCGGGCACCGACATGCGATTTACTCCCTGTCGGTCAGCTGCCAGGCGTCTTCGTTCGAGTCGCCTTCTACCTCAGGATAGCCCTGGGTCATGCGAGCGACAGGATCGCCTGCGTACTGGTCGTCGACATCGGGCGCTGCGCTCTGGGGCAGACTCGAACCCCCCGACGGAGCCGCCTGCGCGTCCTCTCCGCGCAACTTGGCCAGGACCGCCGGCAGTTGCTCGGCGGTGACGAGCAGGTCACGCGCTTTGGACCCTTCGGAGGGGCCGACGATTTCACGGGATTCGAGCAAATCCATGAGGCGGCCGGCTTTGGCGAAACCGACACGGAGCTTGCGCTGCAGCATCGACGTCGAGCCGAACTGCGTCGACACGACCAGTTCGGCCGCGGCCAGGAGGAGCTCGAGGTCGTCGCCGATGTCGGAATCGACCTGCTTCCTTTCGACCACGGCCGCGACATCCTGTCGGTACTCAGGTCGAGCCTGACGTGTGACGTGTTCGACGACTTTCTGGATCTCGGACTCGTTCACCCATGCACCCTGCACGCGAATGGCCTTGGAGGCACCCATCGGCAGGAACAACCCGTCGCCCTGACCGATCAGTTTGTCGGCACCGGGCTGGTCGAGGATGACCCGCGAATCGGTGACGCTGGTCACCGCGAAGGCCAGCCGCGAAGGCACGTTCGCCTTGATGAGGCCGGTGACGACATCGACCGACGGCCGCTGGGTCGCGAGCACGAGATGGATTCCGGAGGCGCGCGCGAGCTGAGTGATGCGAACAATGGAGTCTTCGACATCACGCGGAGCGACCATCATCAGATCGGCGAGCTCGTCGACGACGACGAGCAGATACGGATAGGGCTTGAGCTTGCGCTCGCTTCCGGCCGGAAGCACGATCTCATTGTTGACGACGGCTTTGTTGAAGTCGTCGATGTGGCGAAACCCGAAACTCGCCAGGTCGTCGTAGCGCATGTCCATCTCTTTGACGACCCATTGCAACGCCTCCGCTGCCTTCTTCGGGTTCGTGATGATGGGCGTGATGAGGTGCGGAACGCCTGCGTAGATCGTCAACTCGACGCGCTTGGGGTCGATCAGCACCATGCGAACATCGGCCGGCTTCGCCCGCATCAGCAGGCTGGTGATCATGGAGTTCACGAAACTCGACTTGCCGGACCCGGTCGACCCCGCGACGAGCAGGTGAGGCATTTTGGCAAGGTTCGCAACGACATACCCGCCGCCGACGTCTTTGCCGACGCCGATCGTCATCGGATGGGCGCTGTTCGTGGCAGCCGCCGACCGCAGCACATCGCCGAGCGATACGATCTCGCGGTCGCTGTTGGGAATCTCGACCCCGATCGCGCTCTTGCCGGGAATGGGCGACAGGATGCGCACTTCGTTGCTCGCGACCGCATACGACAGGTTCTTGCTCAGGGCCGTGACACGCTCGACCTTGACTCCAGGCCCGAGTTCGATCTCGTACTGGGTCACGGTCGGGCCGCGCGAGAACCCGGTGACCTTCGCATCCACCTGGAACTGGTCGAGAACCTCGGTGATCTGCTTCACCACTTCATCGTTGGCGGCAGAACGCGTCTTTGCGGGCGAACCTGCCGAGAGAACGGTTGGTGCGGGCAACCGATACGGTGCCGTCGGCGCCGGCGCCAAGGCCTTGGCGGCACCGGCAGCGACCTCGTCGAACGCCGCCTCGACGTCGTCGGAGAAACCGGGGAGTACCTCGGTCGCGCCGTCGGCACGCAATCCTGTCGGGTGCTGGCCGGCGACCGCCACCTCACCCGTGAACCGTTTGACGGCATCTTCGGCCAACTTCAACTCGTCGAGAACTTCGGTGTTGTAGTGGTCGGATGCCGGATCGGGCTCGACGGCAGAAGTGAACTCGCCGTGGCCCGGGGCTGCCAACCCGCCCAGGACATCTGTGAGGTTGTCTGCGATCACCGGGCTGTCGTAGGCCGGATCGTCTTCGCGCTGATTCTTGTTGCGGCGCCACCACGGCAGATTGGCTTCGTCGGCCGGCTCATCGTCGATCCCGTCGAGCTCGATCTGCTGAGTCTTGGCCTCTTTGGCCGCCTTACGCTCATCTTCTGATGCGAGTTGCGCGCCGAACAAGTAGGCGTACAGTTCGCGGACCCGCGCCCCGACCTTGTTGGGCGGCGTCTTGGTGATGATGAACAGGCTGAGCACCAGCAGAAGAACGATCACGATCACGGCGCCGACCCCCGTGAGGACCGCCATCAGCGGCGCCGCGAGCAGCCAGCCCAGCAGTCCCCCGGCTTCTGCCAGCGTGGTCATTCCATCGCTCGGCTTCGGGTGTGAGCTGAACACATGGCAGAGCCCGGACACGCTGATCAGCAGAATGCTGAGACCGATGCCGATGCGCGTGTTGTCGTGCACCGAGCTCGGATGACGGAACAACCAGGCCGCGAAAAGCAGCATGATGACCGGGAGCGCGAACGCGACCCGGCCGAACAGTCCCCCGAACGTCCACGCATCGAGCGTCTGAGCGAGAGGGTCTTTGAGAAGGAACCATTCGACGATCGCTCCCGCGATCGCGAGCAGAAAGAGGAAGAAGGGAATGCCGTCGCGGCGCTCCTCCTTGGCGAACTTCTCTGGACCGAGCGCACGGAAAGCCCCGCCGACCAAGTGCGCAAGACCCATCCAGAGGCGAGCGAGCAGATTGGGCCGGGGTTCGGCCGCCGGGTACTTCACCGTCTTCTGCGCCGCGGTCTTCGTTGCGGGCTTCCGCGCGGTCGAACCGCCGCGCGCGGAGGTGGTCCGGGCGCGTGAGTTCGACTTGGTGCTCGTAGCCATGAAACCACGGTACTTCGGGCCACCGTCATTGGCCCGGAAGGGCGCGGGGTGTCACTTGCGTGCATTACGAGGGCCGAAAGCGCAATTTCGCCGCTCAGCGGGCATCCACTTGCGTCAAATCGTCGTTCCGAGTCGGATTCGAGGTCGATGAGGCGCAAGTGGATGCGTACACGGCGCGCGGTCGCGGAGCAGGTACGACAACAAAGCGGGTACGACAACAAGGCGAACGCGCTCAGCGGACGATGGCGACCATGGTGTCCGCTCGCTCGCGCGACTCGACGGTCGTGTACCCCTCGCTGATGTAGAGACGCTGCGCGAAGTTCGCTCGTTCGACGCTCAGGCTCAACCGCGCGTACCCGGCGGCGAGCGCCTGGCGCGAAATAGCGCGGAGGAGAGCACGGCCGACCCCCTGCGCGCGCCACTGCGGGTTCACGCCGAGGGTCAACTCGGGCACACCGACGGCGACGAACCCAGAGCCTGGCGCGTTCGCCGGAAACAGGCGCGCCCAGACGGCACCGATCGGGATGCCGTGCGAATCCAGGGCAATCGAGCCGAAATCTCCGGGGCGCGGCCAGCCCGCAACATACCGTGACACTTTCGGGTCGTCGAGCACGGCCACGCGCGGGCGAGCGCGAGTCACACTCCAGTTCGTCGCTTCGACCAGCATGTCGCCCAGGAAGCGTGCATCTGCCCGAGTCGCGCTGCGAATCTGGAAGCCGTCCATGACCGGAGCGTACTCGCGGCGTGTTTCGCCCGCGTTTCGGCGTGCCCGAGACTTCGCCCCGATGCGGCGCCAGCCAGTGCTCCAGGCTACGCCTCGATGCTGCACAGGCCAGTGCTCGAGGCTACGCCTCGATACTGCACAGGCCAGTACCCGAGGCTACGCCTCGATGCTCCGCAAGCCAGTGCTCGAGGCTACGCCTCGATCACCAACGGCACGATCATCGGGCGGCGACGGTAGCTCGTGTTGACCCAGCGACCGACGGTACGGCGCACGATCTGGCTGAGCGCGTGGGAGTCGCGGACGCCGTTGTGGGCGGCTTCGGCGAGCGCGGCGGCGATCTTCGGCTTCACGTCGTCGAAGACCGCGTCGTCTTCGGCGAAGCCTTTGGCGTGGATCTCCGGCCCGGTGATGATGCGACCGCTGGAGGCTTCGACCACGACGATGATGGAGATGAACCCCTCTTCGCCGAGGATTCTGCGGTCTTTGAGGTCTGCATCCGTGATCTCGCCGACACTCGATCCGTCGACGTAGACGTAGCCGACATCGAGTTGACCGACCACGCGAGCAACGCCGTCGCGCAGGTCGATGACAGTGCCGTCTTCGGCCAGGATCGTGTTCTCTTCCGGCACTCCGGTGTCGATCGCCAGTTTGGCGTTCGCGACCAGGTGCCGGTATTCGCCGTGCACAGGCATGGCGTTCTTCGGCTTGATGATGTTGTAGCAGTACAGCAACTCACCCGCCGCAGCATGGCCGGAGACGTGCACCTTGGCGTTGCCCTTGTGCACGACATTCGCGCCGAGCTTGGTGAGGCCGTCGATCACCCGATAGACCGCGTTCTCGTTTCCCGGAATCAGGCTGGAGGCGAGGATGACGGTGTCGCCCGGTCCCACCTCGATCTGGTGATCGAGGTTCGCCATCCGCGCGAGCACAGCCATCGGCTCACCCTGCGAGCCGGTCGACATGTACACGATCTTGTTGTCGGGAAGATCGGCGGCCTTCTTGTAGTCGATGAGCACACCCTCGGGCACTTTGAGGTAGCCGAGGTCGGCGGCGATGCCCATGTTGCGCACCATCGAGCGCCCGAGCAGGGCGACCCGGCGACCGTTCGCCGCGGCGGCGTCGAGCACCTGCTGCACGCGATGCACGTGGCTGGAGAAGCTCGCGACGATGACCCGTCGCGGCGCGCGCGCGATCACGTTGTCGAGCACTGGTCCGATCGAGCGTTCCAGCGGTGTGAATCCCGGAACGTCGGCGTTCGTGGAGTCGGCGAGAAACAGATCGACGCCTTTCTCCCCGAGGCGGGCGAACGCACGCAGGTCGGTGATGCGGTTGTCGAGCGGAAGCTGGTCCATCTTGAAGTCGCCGGTGTGCAGCACGACTCCAGCCGTCGTGGTGATTGCAACCGCCAGTGCGTCCGGGATCGAGTGGTTCACCGCGACGAACTCGAGGGAGAACGGGCCGAGCTGTTCGTGCTGACCCTCTTTGACCGTGAGGGTGTATGGCTGGATGCGGTGCTCCTTGAGCTTCGCCTCGACCAGGGCGAGCGTGAGCCCTGAGCCGATCAGCGGGATGTCCGCCCGAAGCCGGAGCAGATAGGGAACCGCGCCGATGTGGTCTTCGTGACCGTGGGTGAGCACGACGCCCACGATGTCTTCGAGGCGGTCGCGCACGGGGGCGAAGTCGGGCAGGATCAGGTCGACGCCCGGCTGGTTCTCCTCGGGGAACAGCACGCCGCAATCGACGATGAGGATCTTGCCGTCGATCTCGAAGACCGTCATGTTACGGCCGATCTCACCGAGCCCGCCGGTGGGGATGATCCTCAGAGTGCCCGGTTCGAGGGCGGGCGGATCGGAAACGAGGTTGGGCATGTGCCCTCCTATGCAGTTGCGTGCGCGTGATGCGCCTGGTGGTGCGATCCGGGCAGAGGCCAGGACCTATCGTGTTGTGCCGGCGATCTTCGGAAGCGCGCCACCGGCGGCGGCGTTACGATCGGGCCGGAAGTTGCGGAAATCGACACCGGGGATGTCTTTGACGAGGTCGATCTCGTCTTCGATCTGGGCGGCCTCCCACTCCTCCGGCCCCACCAGGGGCAGGCGGACGCGAGGGCTGTTGATGCGACCGAGCCCGTGAAGGATGTACTTGGCCGCGACCGTGCCCGGAACGTGCGTCATGACCGCACGCACGAGCGGCTCGAGCTTCTTGTGGGCCGCGGTGGCGGTGGCCAGATCACCGGCGTTCACCGCGTCCACCATCTGTCGGTACGGCGTTGCCGTGATGTTGGCGGTGACGCCGATCAGACCGGATGCGCCGATGGCCAGATGCGGGAGAACGTTGGCGTCGTCGCCCGAGAAATACATGAGGTCGGTCTGGTTGAGCACGCGGCTGACTTCGCTGAAGTCGCCTTTCGCGTCTTTGATCGCGAGGATGTTCGGATGCTTCGCCGCGCGAAGAATCGTCTCGTACTTGATCGGAACACCGGTGCGACCGGGGATGTCGTACAGGATGACCGGCAGGTCGGTTGCGTCGGCGATCATGCGAAAATGGGTGAGGATGCCGGCTTGTGTCGGTTTGTTGTAATAGGGGGTCACGATCATGACGCCGTCGGCCCCGGCCTTCTCGCTCTGCTGGTAGAGCTGGATGGCGTGTGCGGTTTCGTTGGAGCCGCCGCCGGTGATGATCTTGGCGCGGCCGGCCGCGACATCTTTGCCGACCTCGACGAGGCGGAGCTTCTCGGGGTCGGTGAGCGTGGACGTCTCGCCTGTCGTGCCGGTGACCACGATGCCGTCGGCGCCGGCGGTGATGACGTCGTCGATGTGCTTCTCGACGCCGGCCCAATCGACCTCACCATCAGCGGTGAACGGCGTTACCAGGGCTACCAGCACCTGGCCGAACGGATTCGCGGAGACAGACATGTTGTACAGGCTATCGCCTCGAAGGAACCGGAAGGCGACTACCGAACCGTCACGGGGAGACGCGGCCGTTCGCATCGAAGGCGGCGTGTGTGAGCGGCATCAAGCCCGCCCACAGCGTTTCCATCTTCTCGGCGCACATCTCGATCTCGCGCTGGGGAAAGGAGGGGAAATGCGAGTCGGGGCGCCGCGTGCGCAGCGACAGGAAATTCATCAGCGACCGGGCGTTCATCGTGACGTACATCGACGAATAGATGTTCAGGGGCAGCACGATTCGGGCGACCTCGCGAGCGACACCGGCCTCGAGCATCCGTTGATACGCCTCATATGCGTGGCGCGACACGTCGCGCGTCTGCTGCTCCACGAGGGCGGACTGTTCCGCTGAGCCGGGAGTGAATTCATATGCACCGGGCTTGCCGGTCTGCACCAACCGGCGGTCGACGTCCGGCACATAGAACACAGGACGAAGTTCGCGATAACGGCCCGATTCTTCGTTGTACGACGCGATGCGGTGACGCATGAACTCGCGGAAGACGAAGATCGGCGCCTGCACGTAGAAGGTCATCGAGTTGTGTTCGAAGGGCGAGCCGTGCCTGTCGCGCATCAGATAGTTGATCAGGCCGCGGTCGCGCGCCGTGTCCACGTCGGTCTCGCTGCCGTCGAGGCGGCTCTCCTCCAGCGTCTGCTCGCCCTGAGTGGACACGCGGGCGGCGAACAGCACATCGGAGTCGTGAGCGCTCGAACGCACCAACTCCACGGTCACGTCGGAACGGAACTCGATCTCGGGCACCCGCCCACCCTAGCGGGATGCGGTGGGCGGATGAACGCGACAGCCCGCGTAACGTCGCGTCACACTTCACACGCGCCGCGGACACGCGCGTAATGTCGGCGACACCATGAACGCGATCACCGCCCTTGCGATCGTGCTCGCGCTCGTCGCCGTGAGCACGGCGATCGGTTTCGCGTGGAAGGCACGCACCGGAAGGGTGCGCGGGCGGAGCGGGTCCGAGACGGTGGTGACGGCGGCAGACGTCGACTCGCCGCATCCGTTCGGCTCGTCGGCCACCCTGCTGCAGTTTTCGACAGAGTTCTGCGCGCCGTGCCGCAGAACGTCTGTGGTGCTCGGCGCGCTGAGCGCAGAACGCGATGGAGTCGCCCACGTCGAAGTCGATCTGACCGACAGGCCTGACCTGGCTCGGAGCTTCAACATCCTGCAAACCCCCACCACGCTCCTCCTCGATGCATCCGGCGTCGTTCGCGCCCGCATCGGCGGAGCGCCGCGACGCGACGACCTGCGCGCCAGCCTCGACGACCTCCTCGGGAGAGACCATGTCAGCACAGCCTGAAACCCCCGCCGAAACCCCTGGACACGAATCCGAGCCGGCGACGTCGGTTGCACCGGCATTCGGGATAGACCCACGCAGCCCGCGATTCGGTGCAGGAATCACGGCGGTACTGCTGCTCGTCGTGCTCTTCCTCGCCCTCACCGGCCTGGAGGTCGCGGCGTTCGTGGTGCTGCTCGCCATCTCGCTGTTGTTCGCCTGGGGCGCGTTCGCGGGCATCCAGCGTCATCCCTACGGGGTGCTGTTCCGCGCCCTGGTTCGACCACGTCTGGCTCCACCCGCCGAACGCGAAGACCCCGCTCCGCCGACGTTTGCACAAGGCGTGGGCTTCGTGATCACAGCTCTCGGTCTGGTGCTCGCAGCCCTCGGCGTGCCATACGCCGTGGTGGTCGCCGCGGGGCTGGCGTTCGTCGCCGCGTTCCTCAACTCGGTGTTCGGGTACTGCCTCGGCTGCCAGATCTATCTGCTGCTGGTCCGTGCCGGAGTGATCCACCGGTCGGGCGCGACAGCCCCCTGATCGCATCCCACACCGCCTGCGAATCGTCTGCATCCGGTGGCGCGGGCGCGGCCCGCCGATAGGCTGGAGGAATCCCATCGGCAACCACAGGAGGACAGCATGGCGCTCACCAGCGAATCGACGACCGTCTGGAACGGCGACCTGAAATCCGGATCGGGAACGCTCACACTCGATTCGTCGCATGCCGCCGAATTCCCGGTCAGCTGGGCGGCGCGCTCCGAAGGCCGCACGGGCGTCACCAACCCTGAGGAGCTTCTCGGAGCAGCCCACTCGGCGTGCTTCTCCATGGCATTCTCGAACATCCTGACCACGTTCGGCGCGGTGCCCGAAAGCATCCAAGTGACCGCCGCTGTCACCTTCGACCCGGCATCCGGAATCACCGGCAGCCACCTGCTGGTCAACGCGAAGGTGCCCGGCATCAGCGAAGAAGACTTCCAGCGACTTGCCGAAGAAGCCAAGGCGACGTGCCCCGTCTCACGTGCGCTGGTCGGCATCCCGATCACGATCGAAGCCGACCTGGCCTGAACGCGATGCGCGTGCTGGTCGCCGGCGCATCCGGAATGATCGGTACCGAACTGTGCCGCCAACTCGGCGACGCAGGACATACGGTGCTGCGGCTCGTGCGACACCAGGCTCGCAGCGAAGCAGAGTTCACCTGGTCGCCCGCGGCCCGCATCATCGACTTCACCGTGATGGAGAAAGTAGATGCGGTGGTCAACCTGTCGGGCGCATCGGTCAGCCATCTGCCCTGGACGGCGGGCTACAAGAAGCAGATCCTCGAATCGCGGCTGAACGCAACGCAGACGCTCACTGATGCGATGCGCATGGCGGCGCGAGCACCGAACGTGTTCGTGAGCGGATCGGCCGTCGGCTACTACGGGGATCGACCGGGTGAGCGTTTGACCGAGGAGTCGGCGAAAGGCGTCGGCTTCCTTTCTGACGTGGTCGAATCCTGGGAAGCGAAGGCGGCCCTCGCACCCGAGAAGACACGGGTGGTCACCGTTCGTACGGGCGTGGTGATCGGTCGGGGCGGGGCGATGAAACCCTTGCTGCCGATGGCCCGCTTCGGGCTGGCGGGGCCGATCGCGACGGGTGGACAGCACTGGCCGTGGATCAGCCTTCACGACGAAGCCGCAGCGATCGTGCATCTACTCGGCTCGACAGTGACCGGCGCGGTCAACCTGGCAGGGCCGACACCGGCGACCGCCAGCACCGTGTTGAAAGACCTTGCCGCCCAACTTCACCGGCCGTACGGATTTCCCCTACCCGAGAAGCTCGTGCAACTCACACTGCGCGACGCCGGCAACGAATTGCTCTTGTCCAGCCAGAAAGTCATCCCGCAAAAGCTGCTCGACGACGGATTCGCCTTCGCCGACACGACAGTGCACGATGCTATCGCGCGGTTGGTGGCGAAGCCCTAAGCCGGTTTGCGCTCCGACAATCGGTAGAGCCGGATCGACTCGCGCAGGGCCGCGCGGGCGCGTCGGCGGTCGCCGGATGCGTCGTATGCGAGTCCGAGACGGAACCAGGCGCGCCAGCTCTCCGGCTGTGCCTCGACCTCAGCCTTGTATTCGGGAAATTGCGCGTCCGCGGCATCGCGCAGAGGACGACCACTCGCTCGATGAGGTAGATCGTCGACCGGCAGACTGCCCTCAGCGTCGAGGATGCGCACCAGCTTCTCGGTGCGCGCGCCGAACACCAGTTCTCGGCCGATCGCCCACGCCGCGATCAGAGGAAGCACCAACAGAGCCACGCCCATCGCAATCGCGATCGGCACGCCAGTCTGTACGAGCAGGACAGCCCGCTGAGTCACGAGAATGAGGTACAGCGCGAGCAGAACCGCCATCACGATGGCGGCGATCCGGTTCTTCACGATGTTTCGCGGACCGTCGGCGCGGGTGTCTCCCCCGCCGGCTCGGCGATGCCCAGATCGATCAGCTTGTCGAGGCCCACGATCACTCCGTTCGCCGAAGCCGCAGCGCGAAGCGCGAGCAGAATTCCTGCCTCGTATGCCGCCGACCCGATCGTGTCGTGGGTGATCGTCAGCGTTTCACCCTCGCCGCCGAGAACGACCTCTTGACGGGCGACGACGCCGCGCAGGCGCAGGCTGTGGATGGGCACGCTCGCCACCTGCTGGCCGCGCGCACGCTGATCGGTGTGTGGGGCATCCACCGGGCCACGCTCGGCACGGGCCGCCCCGATGAGTTCGGCCGTGCGAACCGCCGTTCCCGAAGGGGAATCGATTTTGCCGGCGCCGTGGGTCTCGACAATCTCGATCGAGTCGAAGAAGCGCGACGCGACCGTTGCGAAGGCGGTTCCGAGTGC
>FSYX01000486.1_pt1 | contig 10647 bp, 9 predicted proteins | sample 1638671 | NCBI WGS metagenome assembly FSYX01 (sample SAMEA3914813, study PRJEB12502) | metagenome | biome: forest; material: soil | place: Canada | collected 2011-07-07 | depth 0.3 m
CCCACCCGGCGCCCGCCGCTAAGCCGAGGATGCTGAGCGCGAGCCCAGTCACGAGAACACCGCCCGGTCCGCCCCCGCTGTGAGGCAGCAGCAGCCCGGCGAGGAAAAGGAGCGGACCGACGTTGAGCAGGATGGCCGCAAGCCAACCGAGCACCGTCACTGCCGCCTTCGGCTTCATCCTTTCGATGGTAGCCGCCATCCCCGGATCGACAGCGGTCGGCTCAGGCAGCGCCCTGCCCTCCGCCCCATGACGGGGACGGGTCGATGGCGGTGTTGATCAGAGCTGCGACGAGTCCGCGCCAGTCGGAGCCTTCCAGCGCGGTCTCGGTTCCGCCCGGAAAGATGACGCCGAACACGGGCTCGTGTTCTTCGCCTTCGGGCGCGACCCGCACCAGTTTGCCCACGTCGACGCGGCCCTCGTCGTACACCGTCCAAAGCCCTGCGGACTCCTTGTCGAGATGGTAGATGCGATCGCGGTACGGATATCGCACGCTGGACTGCTCGAGCTCGCTCGCTGACATCGCAAACCTCTCTCCGTTTCGGTTCCTAGCCAGCATCCAAGTCCCTCGCGGGCACTGCGCGCAAGGGTCTGCGACTGGAGCCGCATTCCAATTGCGGCAGATCGACCCGCGCCGAGCGATGAAGGATCGATGTGCCGCAGGTCGGCGAGGCGCAGATCGCGTGCCAGTCGGCCGCGGCTCAGGGGGCCGGATGCGGCGACTCGGCCGCGTCGGAGGGGGCTGCGTCGGAGCGGGCGGCATCGGAACCGGCGGCATCGGAGTTGGCGGCATCAGAGTGGGCGGCATCAGAGCGGGCGGGATCGGAGCGGGCGGCATCGGAGCGGGCGGGATCGGAGCGGGCTGCGTCGGAGCGGGCGGCATCGGAGTTGGCGGCATCGGTGCGGGCTGCGTCGGAGTCGGCAGCAGCGGAGCCGGCCGCATCCGGGCCTGCAGCGTCGGAGTTGCCCACATCCGATCCCCCGGCATCCGAGCCGACGACGGTCGTGCGCGCCCACTCGTTCGCGAGTCGGGGGAGCGGCTGGTCGCCGCGGTGCCGGAACGCATCCAGCATGTAGGCACCGAATCGGCGCCACGCGTCGGGGGCCGAGATTCGGGCGGACTTGACGAGTCCCGCGTTGGCGAGCAGCAGGAGGCCAAGGTCGTTGTGCTCGAAGTCGGGTCGCACAGCTCCGGCGCGTTTTGCACGGTGTACGAGCAGCAGAGATGAGCGCAGGGCGCTGTCGTGATATTCGGCGAACACGGCCGAGCCGGTTAGAGGTGCGATGGTGACTTCGGAGAAGGCCTGGTCGTCAGCTTGTTGTTCGAGGATGAACATCACGTACGTGCTGAACGCTCCCCACGCATCCGTTTTCGCGCGGTCCGCCTCGAAGGCGACGCGCTCGGCGTAGCGCTTCATCTTCTGTTCGAAGACGGCTTCCACCAGCCGATCGCGTGTGGGGAAGCGACGATACAGGGTGCCGATGCCGACACCGGCCTCGCGGGCGACCTCTTCGAGGGGGATGTCGGCGCCGCGGGCGGTGAAGAGTTCGCTGGCCGCGGCGACGATCGCGTCGCGGTTGCGTGCTGCATCCGCTCGGAGGGGAGCCCCGGATTCCATTCCCGAATTCTACCTGTGAACTGGAGGTCCACCTCCGCTTAAGTGCTTAGATTGTAAGTGGAGGCTCGCCTCCGCTCCTCACAACTGCACACCCGTCATGCGCCTCGTAACGCATCCCGTGACGCGCATCGTGACGCATCCCCACAATGAAAGAAGCGCAACGAAATGACCGACATCAACGACATCGCCATCGCACCCGCAACTTCCACCTGGCAAGAGAAGATCGTGCCGGGACGCTTCGACGGCCAGACCGTGATCGTGACGGGCGCCGGCTCCGGCATCGGCCGTGCCACCGCCCTGCGCGTCGCGCGTGAAGGCGGCCGGGTGATCGCCAGCGACATCAGCCAGACGCGGCTCGACGAACTCGTCGCCGAGAACCCCGACCTCGATCTGGTTCCCGTCGTCGGCGACGTGAGCAGCGAAGACGACGTCGCGAAGATCGTCGCGGCGACAGGTGGAACCGTTCACGGTCTCGCCAACGTGGCCGGAATCATGGACGACTTCACCCCCATCCACGAAGCGACCGACGCGGTCTGGGACCGGGTCTTCCGTGTGAACGTCACCGGAACGGTCCGACTCACGCGCGCCGTGATGCCGTTCCTGCTGGAGGCGGGCGCCGGAACGGTCGTCAACGTCGCATCCGAAGCCGGCATCCGCGGTTCGGCCGCCGGTGTCGCCTACACCGCCTCGAAGCACGCGATCGTCGGAATCACGAAGAACTCGGCCGTGATCTACGGGCCGCTCGGCGTTCGGGTGAACGCGGTCGCACCCGGCGCGACCATCACCAACATCGAGGCGAACTTCGCCTCCGAGATCGCAGCCAAGCGCCTCGGAGCCCTGATGCAGGTGGTCGTGCCCGCCCCCGCACAGGCCGCGGAGCTCGCCGCATCGATCACCTTCCTGCTCAGCCAGGACAGCACGAACGTGAACGGTGTCGTGCTCGCGTCGGATGGCGGCTGGTCCGCGATCTGACCTCAACGCACATCCGGTTGCGGCTTGCGGGCGCTTCTCCGCTCTCCAGAGGGCGCTTAGCCGCAACTGGATGGATGCGCGGGTCCAGCGCGAAGCGGCGAAATCCGCTTGCGCATAACGGACGCTTCGGCTCTCTGGAAGGGTCCCCAAGGCGCAACTGGATGGATGCGCGGGTCCAGCGCGAAGCGGCGAAATCCGCTTGCGCATAACGGACGCTTCGGCTCTCTGGAAGGGTCCCCAAGGCGCAAATGGGTGGCCGGGTGCCCTCTAACGTGAGGCAGCGGCTGGGCTGGGCCCGCGTGGCGACGCAGCGGACGCATCACGCACACGCCACCAGCGTGCCGTAAGGTTCCGCTGTGACCTCGCATCCGCCGCTCGCTCGTCGGCTGGGCACAGCCGACGCGGTCTTCATCGGCCTCGGCTCGATGATCGGCGCCGGCATCTTCTCGGCATTCGCCCCCGCGGCCCAGGCGGCGGGCGCCGGGCTCCTCGTCGGTTTGATCATCGCCGCGGTCGTCGCGTTCTGCAATGCTGCCGCGTCGTCTCAACTCGCGGCCCAATACCCGACCTCGGGCGGCGCCTATGTGTATGGGCGTGAACGGCTCGGCCCTTGGTGGGGTTTCGCTGCCGGGTGGAGTTTCGTCATCGGCAAGACTGCGAGCTGCGCGGCGATGGCGCTGACGTTCGCCGCCTATGCGGCGCCGGCCGGCTGGGAGCGGCCGGTTGCGGTGGTTGCGGTTGTGTCGCTCGCAGCGGCCAACTATCGGGGTGTCACGCGTACCGCGAGACTTACGCGCATCATTGTCGTGATCGTTCTGCTGGTGCTGGCCCTCGCAGTGGCCGCGGCCACGAGCACCGGCTTGCCGCACGCGGCCTCGCTGGGGTCGGATGCGTTTCCGCACGGCTGGTACGGCGTGCTTCAGTCGGCGGGACTCCTCTTCTTCGCGTTCGCCGGCTATGCCCGGATCGCGACGATGGGCGAGGAGGTGCGCGCGCCGGAACGCACCATCCCGCGCGCCATCGGCATCGCGCTCGCCGTGGTGGTCGCCGTCTACGCGGTGGTCGCCCTGGTCGTGTTGGGGGTGCTCGGTTCATCCGGTGTCGCGGCGTCTGCCGCTCCGGTTGCGGATGCGGTCGCGTCCAGCGGATGGGCCTGGGCCGTGCCCGTCGTCGTGTTCGGGGCGGCCGTCGCCTCGCTCGGGGCGCTCCTTTCGTTGATCGCCGGTGTCGGTCGCACGACTCTCGCGATGGCCCGCGAGGGCGACCTCCCGCGATGGCTCAGCGCGGTGCATCCGCGGTTTCAGGTGCCGCACCACGCGGAGGTCGCGCTCGCCGTCGTCGTGTGCATCCTGGTGCTCACCGTGGACCTGCGCGGCGCCATCGCCTTCTCGTCATTCGGCGTGCTGCTCTACTACTTCGTCGCCAATGCGGCGGCCTTCACACAACCGTCGGAGCGACGCCGCTATCCGCGCGCGATGCAGGTCTTCGGCGCGCTCGCGTGTATCGCGCTCGTCGTGACGCTTCCGCCGGTCGGCATCATCGTGGGGATCGTCGTCGTGCTGATCGGCATCGTGTACCGACTCGTTGCGCGCGGACTCTCCGCTCGCAGCGAACGTGGCAGCCAACCGCGCTGATCCGGGCATACGAACGGCATTGCCGACGCTATACAGGTCATGGATGACGACGACGGGCTCCTCGACGCCTACTCGCGCACGGTGATGGCGGTCGCCGAACGGGTGCTGCCCAGCGTGGCGAGCATTTCGGTGCGCACGGCCCGAGGTGGTGGCGCCGGCAGTGCGAGCGTGATCACGGCCGACGGCTTTCTCCTGACGAGCGCCCACGTGGTCGCGGGTGCGAATTCTGCGGAGGCCGCGTTCGCCGATGGAACGAGCATCGGTGTCGACGTGGTCGGACGTGACACCCTGTCCGATCTGGCGGTGCTTCACGCCCGCGGAGATGTGCCGAACCCGGTCGAGTTCGGGGATGCCGCCCGACTGAAGGTGGGTCAGGTCGTGGTCGCACTGGGCAACCCGCTCGGACTCGCGGGAAGCGTGACGGCTGGAATCGTCTCCGCGCTGGGCCGTTCGCTGCCGACACAGGCCGGTCGTGTCGTCGACGAGGTCATCCAGACGGATGCGGCCCTGAACCCGGGCAACAGCGGTGGCGTGCTCGCCGACAGTGCCGGGCGCATGATCGGTGTGAATACGGCGGTCGCCGGAATCGGGGTGGGGCTGGCCGTGCCGATCAACGAGACCACGCGCGAGATCATCACCTCACTCATGGCCACCGGCAGGATGCGCCGCGCCTGGCTCGGTATCTCCGGGGCGCAGGTGCCCCTGTCGCCCGAGCTGCAGAAGCGCATCGGATCGCGGACCGGGCTCCAGGTTGCGGGAGTGTCGCCCGGAAGTCCCGCCGAACAGGCCGGCCTGCGCCGGGGCGACATCGTGGTGGAGCTCGGTGGGCAGCGGGTCGTCACGACGACGGCCGTGCAGAAGCGCATGGTGGAGGATGCGATCGACAAGCCGATCGAGATCACCGTCTGGCGTAACGGCGCGCTCGTCGACGCGATCACCGTGCCGCGCGAACTCCCCGAGGCGTAGCCGGCCCGGTAGCTGTCGCCTGCCAGCGAACGATGGGATGTGCGTCCTCGCAGCACAAAGCCCCGGCATTGCTCCCATCACTTGACATTGCTCGGCGTGTTGCGTGCACAGGTCACGTCTCGGTTCACGGCTGGGCGAGCTAGGAGGGTGAGCTACCGCCCGCGCGCCCTGCGGTGGATAATCGCAGATATGCCAGCTCGTGCAGCGGTCGATGCGTTGGCGGGCGCACGCGCCGCGTTCGCCGAACGGCGATGGGAAGACGCGTACGCGCTCCTGGCCGAGGCCGACGCGCAGCATCCGCTCGGGATCACCGACCTCGAGCTGTACGCCAGATCTGCCTCCCTCACCGCGCGCGAGGATGCTGCGTTCGCCGTGCTCGAACGCGGGTACAGGCTGTGCCTGGAAAGCGGCGATGAACTCCGCGCCGCGAGTGCCGCATTCTGGATCGGATTCCGCGCAGCGTCGCAAGGAGAGATGGGGCGAGCGCAGGCCTGGCTCTCTCGCTCGGCGGCGATCGTCGAGCGACACGGTGACTGCATCCAACGCGGATACTTGCTCGTTCCGCGCATCCACCAGCTTCTTCAGGCGCAGGATCCGGATGCGGCCTACCAGCTGGCCGTCGACGCGGCCACGACGGGTGACCGCTTCAACGATGCAGACCTGTCAGCGCTCGGACGGCAGCTCGGTGGCCGCGCGCTCATCGAGCGTGGCGACGTGAGCGACGGGATGGGCGCGCTCGACGAGGCGATGCTCATCGCGACGACCGGCACGGTCAGCGAACTCGGACGGGGTCTGGTCTACTGCGCCGTAATCGGCTGCTGCCAGCGCGTGTTCGCGCTCGACCGCGCGCGGGAATGGTCGGCGACACTCGACGCGTGGTGTGCCTCGCAGGCGCAGCTCGGCATCTTCAACGGGACCTGCCGAGTGCACCGGGCCGAACTTCTGCAGCTGGGCGGCGCCTGGGTTGCGGCTCTGGATGAAGCGCAACTCGTGTCGGCCGGAACGAACTCCGACGAGCGTGAGCGCGCGCTCGCGACCTACGAGGAGGCGGAGATCCATCGCCTTCGCGGCGAGTTCGACGCGGCGGAGCGACTCTATGAGGAGACGAGCGAACGCGGCATAGACCCTCAGCCCGGGCTCGCACTCCTGCGGCTCGCCCAAGGTCGGCTCGACACGGCCGTCGGCTCGATCGGACGAGTCCTGGCGACGTCGTCGAGCGCGCTCAGCCGTGCACGGTTCCTTCCGGCGTTCGTCGAGATCATGCTCGCGGCCAGCGCGGCCAGCGCGGCCAGCGCGGCCAGTTCCGCCAGCGCCCCCGACCACGCGCAGGATGCCGCAGCCGAACTCTCACGGATCGCTGACGACTACGGCACGCCGATTCTGCACGCCCTCGCAGCGCACGCATCCGCTCTGGTGCTGCTGCACGACGCGGATGCGGCCGGCGCAGTGCCCCTGTTGCAGGATGCGCTCGAAACGTGGCTTGCGTTGCCCGCGCCGTATCCGGCCGCGCGTGTACGCATCGCGCTCGCCGCTGCGTGCGCAACGTTGGGAGACACCGACGGCGCGACCCTTCAGCGGGATGCCGCGCGGCGCATCTTCGCCGAGCTCGGCGCCCAGACGGACCTCGCAGCGCTCGTCGCGTCGGAGGGCGACAAGCAGGGCGCGGGTGCACTGAGCGCCCGCGAGCTTCAGGTGCTGCGGATGACCGCGACGGGCCTGACGAACAAAGAAATCAGCGCCGACCTTGGGCTCAGCATCCGGACCGTCGACCGACATGTGAGCACCATTCTGATGAAGCTCGGTGTGCCGTCACGCGCCGCCGCGACGGCTTTCGCCTACGAACACGGCCTGATCCGGGACTGATTCCGGCGGCCGCTCGCCTCCTGCCCGCCATGGGTGAAAATACCCACGACTCGTCGCCGATTCGGAGTGATTCTGCCGATGACTGGGGGCGGCGGGCGGCCATACCGTTCGAGCATGAACACTTCACGGAACGTCGACACCCTCGTCATCGGCGGCGGCCAGGCCGGACTGTCGGTCTCGTACCATCTGCGCAGGCTCGGCGTCGAGCACCTCGTACTCGACGCGTCGCCCCGCATCGGCGACTCGTGGCGTGACCGGTGGGACAGCCTGAGGCTCTTCACCCCGGCGCGCTACGACGGGCTGCACGGGATGCCGTTTCCCGGCGACCCCGCGGCGTGGCCGACCAAAGACGCCATGGCCGACTATCTCGCGTCGTATGCCGCGAAGTTCGAGCTTCCGGTGCTGAGCGGGAGGCGGGTCGACGAGCTCGCGGCCGACGGCGATGGCGGATTCGTGGCGCGGTCTGGCACGGAGACCTACCGGGCACGCAGCGTGGTCGTCGCGATGTCGAACTACCAGGTGCCTCGCATCCCGGCCTTCGCCGCGGAACTGAGCCCGAGCATCCGGCAACTGCATGCCAGCGCGTACCGCAACCCGGACCAACTCGGGAACGGTGCGGTGCTGCTCGTCGGTGCCGGAAACTCGGGCGCGGAGATCGCGAAAGACCTGGCACCCACACATTCGGTCGTGATGGCCGGCCCGAGCACAGGCGAGATTCCCGGCTCCGCCTTCAGTTTCATCAGTCGACACGTTGTCGTCCACATTCTCAACGGCATCGTGTTCAACCACGTGCTCTCCGTCGATTCGCCGATCGGGCGCAGGGCGCGTCCGAGGATCATGACGAAAGGTGCACCCCTCATCCGCACCAAATCGAAGGAGCTCGCCCGATTGGGCGTCACCCGTGCCGGTCGCGTGACCGCGGTGCGCGATGGACAACCGGTGCTCGACGACGACACTCCTCTCGATGTCGGCAATGTCATCTGGTGCACCGGCTTCACACCGGGGTTCTCGTGGATTCGGATGCCGGTGCTCGACGAGCGCGGGGAGCCGCGCCACGAACGGGGCGTCGTGGCATCCGCGCCCGGGCTGTACTTCGTCGGGCTGCACTTTCTCACGTCGATGTCGTCGGCGATGGTTCACGGTGTCGGCCGCGACGCTGAACGGATCGCGGCGCTGGTGCGTGCGCGCGACCGGTCGATTCCGGTTGCTGAGCCAGTGGCCTAGGGGGTGAACTCCTCCGTCATGGATAGATCCAGTCGTGCCCATATGGATACTAAAGTACCCATATGGGCACAATTGTATCCATATGGATACAATTGTTTCTATTCAATTGTTAGCGGAGGCACGTTTGGACCTGTCCAATCCCATCACAGCACTCGTTCCATCGCTCGAGGGAGAGGTGTTTCGAGTGCTTGCGCGAACGACCACACCACTGTCAGGTGCAAGGGTCGCACGTCTGGCCTCGCGGGCGTCCGTTCCTGGAATGCGACGAGCACTCGAGCGCCTGGTCGACCAGGGGCTGGTTCTGGTCGAGGCCGCCGGGCCGTCCAACCTCTACCGTGCAAATCGATCGCACCTCCTCTGGCCTGCGATAGAGCAGATCGTTCGTGCGGCAGAAGACGTCCCTCAACGTCTGACCGAGCGGATCACCGATGTTGTCATTGATCAACTGGGTCCGGAGGTCGCATCGAGGACAACCCTTGCGCTCTTCGGCTCCGTTGCGCGAGACCAAAGCACATCGGAGAGCGATCTTGATGTGCTCGCCGTCTTCCCCGACGATGCGGATGAGCAGTCGAGGCAAGACGCCGTCGACGCGATCATCCAGTGTGTGCCCGAGTGGACGGGAAATCCCTGCAGCGTCTATGCCGTCGACGCATCGGGATTCCAGGAAATCGTCGAACGGGACGACCCTTTGCTCTCGTCGTGGAAGGTGGATGCGAAGACTTTCCATGGCCCCGACCTGTGGAGAACCGTAGCCGCCCCCTACTGAGACGCGAAATCATCACGGCCCAACGGCCCGAACGGCACGTTGGCCCGTCTACGGTTCGCCCGGCGCTCGTGAAAGCGAAGCCAAGGCCTTGTGGGCGGAGGCCGCCTCGCGCTCGAGGTCTCTGTGCCGGTGGTCCAGGTCGCGCACCCGGGAGCGCGCGTCCGCGAGGGCCTTCTCGGTAGCGTCGAGTTGTTCGGACAGCCGGCCGCGTTCGGCCTCGAGGTCGCGGAGGCGAACGCTCTCGGCCTCCAGCTCCGTGGCGGCGGCTTTGAGCGCTTCCAGCGCCCGTTCGGCTCGGGCGAGTGTCGCGGCTTCGCGATCCTCCCGGATTCTTCGCGCGGCACCGGCCCTCAGATCAGGGACCTCCCGGCGCTCGCCGACCACCGGGATAGCCACCGCATCACCCAGTTGCACAGGATCGAGGCCTGTCGACTCCAGAGCGCGCACGAGGTAACCGCTTTGCACGGCCGCGAGCGCATCCTCGTCGATCATGGCCGCTTGTAAGGTCTCCTCGACTTCGCGCAAGGTTGAGCCGCTGACGGTCGGGGTCAGGTCGGCGAGCAGGAGTTTCGCGTCGGCGAGCACCTGCTGACGCCGACGGGAGAACTCCCGGATCGCGTCGCGGTCGATGCTCGCTTGAGCGAGCTGGAGGCCGGTTGCCACCTCGACAAGGCTGGCGACGAAACCGGGATCCGAGCGCACGAGCGCGTTCACGGCCGAAGCCGCAGCGGACGGTTTGCGAAATGCGCGGATGGCCCGGGCATCGTCGGCGGACGGAGCATCCCGGGCCGCGGCATTGCGTTCGGCGGTGAACTGCGCAAGCGGCACAGCATAGAGGGAGCGTGCAATGTCTTCCAGTCGGCCCACGCCGCCACGCTACTCCTGCGGGTGCGGCGGAGTGCCCGCGACCGCCCGCGACCGCCCGCGAAGACCCGGTGGCCGGTGGCCGGTGGCCGCAGGCCGGTGGCGGGTGGTGGAGAGTAGAGAGTAGTACGTCCATCCGCACCACACCAGACGGCGAAGAAGGGCCCACCCATGAGTGACACCGCGACGACCGCGCCCACAACGACGAGTCCGTTCGACCTCACCGGCTCGACGGCTCTGGTCACGGGTGCGGCCCGCGGCCTCGGTCGCGCGATCGCCCTCGACCTGGCTCGTGCCGGCGCGGATGTCGCGCTCGGGATGCGCGACCCGAACATCGATCATGGACTGGTCGGCGAGATCGAAGCTCTCGGCCGCCGGGCCGTGCCGCTCGCGATGGACGTGACCGATCTCACCCAGAGCAGACGCGCGATCGACGCGACCGTCGAGACTTTCGGTTCTCTCGACATCCTCGTGAACAACGCCGGCGGCGGGATCGATTGTCCCGCCATCGACATCACGGAGGACGACTTCGATGCCGTCTGGGCGCGCAACACCCGGTCGACGCTGTTCCTCTCGCAGCACGCCGCCCGCCATATGATCGCGTCCGGCGGCGGCGCCATCGTCAACATCGCATCGCAGGCGGGGCTCGTGGCGCTGCCGGGTGAGGCGTCGTACTGCATCAGTAAGGCGGCGGTCATCCACCTGACGCGTTGCCTCGCCGTCGAGTGGGGTGAGTACGGC
>FSYX01000035.1_pt1 | contig 10639 bp, 9 predicted proteins | sample 1638671 | NCBI WGS metagenome assembly FSYX01 (sample SAMEA3914813, study PRJEB12502) | metagenome | biome: forest; material: soil | place: Canada | collected 2011-07-07 | depth 0.3 m
CGTCAGGGCAGGGCGCCGAGCTGGTGTTCGACCATGTGGACTTCCAGCATAATTCCCGTTCGGTCGGGCTGGAGAACATCGAAGATCTGAAGGCCGACCTCGAAATCGGCCTCGCCGCCGCCCGCTCGGTCGCGGAGGCCGCGCGCGCGTAGCCGTACCCGTATGACGCAATCGGCCCCCTTAACTTCGGTTCAGGGGGCCGATTGCGTCTGAGCTTGCTGGTCCGTGGTCTTCTGATCGCGGGTGACCGCGGTTGATCTGACGCTTCGTGTCGTTACCGCGCTCGCAGAGCGACACGAAGCGCCAATCGGGCGCCGGAAGGGTGCCGCGACGTAACACGGCAACGGACACAGCCGCAGTCCGCCAGAATTGGAACATGGAGTGGCAGACATCGGCAGACACCGCGCCGTCGAGTTTCATCACCGAGGCCCAGGCCCGGTCGCTCCTCGGCAAGCCACCGGCGAGCGGCGCCTGGCGTGAAAGCGATCCGGTCGGAAATCGCCAGTTCGCCGGTATCGGTGCGTTCACCTTCGAGAGCGGCGACACGCTCCCCTATGTACGAATCGCGTACGAGACCTGGGGGGAGCTCTCCCCCACACGCGACAACGCCGTGCTCGTGCTCCACGCGCTCACCGGTGACAGCCACCTGATCGGCGCCGGCGGCCCCGGGCATCCCACCGGCGGCTGGTGGGGTGGCATCGTCGGTCCCGGAAAGGCGATCGACACCGACCGCTGGTTCGTGGTCGCACCCAACATGATCGGAGGGTGCCAGGGCACCACCGGGCCGGCGTCCCTCGCCCCTGATGGATACGAATGGGGCCCGCGCTTTCCGTTCACCACCATCCGCGACCAGGTGAACGCTCAGGTCGCACTCTCCGACGAGATCGGCATCACTCGCTGGGCCGGCGTCGTCGGGGGTTCGATGGGTGGAATGCAGGCACTCGAATGGGCGGTCGGATATCCCGAGCGGGTCGAACGGCTCGCCGTCATCGCTGCGCCGCCACGCTCGACCGCCGACCAGATCGCGCTCAACTCGGTTCAGATCGAGGCCGTTCGCACGGATCCACTGTTTCGCGCGGGACACTATTACGATGTCGAAGACGGCGAAGGGCCGCACCGTGGCCTCGCCCTCGCGCGCCGCATGGCGCTTCTGAACTACCGCAGCCCGTCCGAGCTGAACAACCGCTTCGAGCGGGCCTGGCAGAGCGAAATCAGTCCACTCGGTCACGGTGGCCGGTTCGCCGTCGAGTCGTATCTCGACTTCCACGGCAACAAGTTCACCCGCCGTTTCGACGCGAACAGCTACATCACACTCGTCGAGGCGATGAACTCGCACGATGTGGGCCGCGACAGGGGCGGCGTCGCTGCCGCGCTCGGCCGCGCCAAAGCACGGGCGCTCGTCGTCGGAATCGACAGCGACCGGCTTTTCCCCGTCGAAGGTCAGGTCGAAATCGCGCGACACCTGCCCGGGAACATCGACGGCGACTCCACGGTCGTATTAGAGTCTGATTTCGGACACGACGGCTTTCTGATCGAAGACGATCTCGTCGGCGAGCAGTTGCGCCGTCTGTTCTAGGCGGAGGGACCGTCTGCTCGAGGCTGACCCCTAGTCTTCTCGAAGGTGAGACAGACTGTACGAAGCTGAGAGAATTGGGACGAGACACGCGGATGGTCGCGGCGCGACACCAGCGCCGGGACGTGCCCGCCGACGAGAGAAGGCCGCATGTCGCGCATCCAAAAGGAGCGTGATCGCCTTCTCAGCATGACCGCGCGGAACGTCGGCCTCACGTCGACCGCGACGGCATTGCTCTGCCTGAGCATCCCCGGCGCGATGCCGTTACCTCTGTACCTTGCATCCCTCGTGCTGCTGGCCGGACTGGCGTATGCGCAGTTCCGTATCGACTCGCGTCACCAGCGTGCGTGGGTGTTCGCGATCGTCGCTTCGGGTGTCGCGCTGATCCTTCTGCAGGTCCTTCCGGGGGTACCGCTGAATCCGGCAGCCGTCAGCGCGGTCGGGATGCTCGCCGGCGCGGCCGTGGCATCCACGTCGATCGTCTCCGTCACTTCGCCGGGCCGCGTATACGGATTGATCGTCGCATTCGTCGTCACGCTCACGGCTACCGCGGCGACGATGCTCCTCACCGGATCGCGCATCGCCGAACCGTTCGCGCTCACGCTCGCAGGGTGGGCTGCACTCACGATCACCGGGGTTTGGCTGTCGCGCACAGTACCGCGAACGCTCAAGCGCATCACGACGATGAGCCGTGCGTACCGGGTCGAACGTCATGCGAGCGAAACCGAGGCGCGCCGTCGTCAGGGTGCCCGCCTGCTGCACGACACCGTGCTCGCCACACTCACCCTCCTCGCGCACTCGGGCGTCGGAGTCAGCGTCTCCGCGCTCAAAGAACAGGCGGCTGAAGATGCGGCACTGCTGAGACAGCTTCGACTCGGCTTCGACCCGGACCCGACCGCATCGGGAGACTACAAACTCAAGCCGGTAGAAGAATCGACACTCGGCAACACGCTCGAATCCGTCAAGCAGCGTTTCAGGCGGATGGGACTCGAAGTGAACTGGCACGGAACCGGGCAGGTCCTGCTGCCGAGCGATGTTCTCGACTCGTTCCTGCTCGCCCTGGCCGAATGCCTCGAAAATGTGCGACGACACTCCGGCGTCGCCGAAGCACACGTGACCATCACCGACGACGAGACGACGGTGCGGGCGATGGTGACCGATTCGGGCAAAGGATTCGACGTCGCATCCATCGCGGAGGGTCGACTCGGCTTCACCGAGTCGATCGTCGCACGCCTCAGAGACGTCGGCGGAAACGCGCGCCTCTTCTCCTCCCCCGGCTCGGGCACGACAGTTGTGCTGGAGGTGCCGAAATGACCACCACCACCTCCGCCGCCAGAAGTGCCGGCGAACGCGACGCCCTCAACCGCGCCCGACTCGGAATAGGCTTCAACCTCACGGGGTGCGTGCTCGTCGCCTACCAATTGACGGTGATGCTCCTCAACATCAACGCATACCCGGCGCTGCCGTTCACGATCGGCGCCTGGGTGATCCTCGCGACGACCCTGGTGCTGGCACTCTTCATCCACCAACAGCACCCGGACGCGATCCCCGACTGGATCTACGTCAGCGCCCTCGTCGCCTGGTCGGCAGTCGTCATCCTCGACATTGTCGGAACGTGGAACCCGAACGGTGAAGGTGCGCCGCCGACCGCGGCTGTCGCCGTCGGGGCAGCCCTTCTGCTGTGCGTCACGCTTCGGCCCGCGAGAGACGTCGTCGTGCCGTCGATCACGCTCGGAGCGGTGCTCGCCGCCGCCTTCGCGCTGCATGGACAGCATGACCCGGTCGCGCTGGGACCGGCGTTCGTCACCATCGCGCTGTCCGTCGCACCACCGCTGCTCGGGGTGCAGATCGTGCGCTCCCTCCGCACGGTGGTGCAACTCGAACTCGACCTGGCCCAGGTTCAGAGCACGGTCAGTTCGCCCCGATTCGCCGTCGGGATGCTCGCATCCGAAGAACTCGCCCGGCTCGACCTCGCCGCCGAACGACTACTCGACGGCGTGGCTACCGGACGAACGCCCCTGCCGCTCGACGAAGAAACCGCCTCCGCCGCCGCATCCATCGCCACCGAACTCCGACTCCATCTCATCCAGGGCCGGCGTGAAACCTGGCTGTACCACGCCGTCACCGAATCGGCCCTCCTCGGCCCGGCCGTCACCGTCAGTGATGCGGATGGCCTCGCCGGGCTCCTCACCCGCGACCAGCGCGACGGACTTCTCACCGCCATCTGGCTTCTCATCAGCGATCCGGTGCGGTTGGGACAGAGCCAGGCCCGCGACCTCCAGGTGACCCTCGAACGGCGGCCGAGGGAGCCCGGAACGGACCCGTCGAGCGGATTTCAGATTCCAATCACGATTTCAACCACCGGTGTGCCGCGAAACGGGGTAGACCCTGCAGCGTGGCAAGCTATCAGGAAGGTGGGTCGATACGTCGAGACCTTCACGGGCACCACGCTGCGGATTGACATCGAAAGTGTGGTCGACAACCCGGCCGACCTGTAACCGGAGAACGCCCCCTCCGGCTGAAGCGTGAAGAAAGGCCATACGTGAGCGAGCCAGCGCAAGCCATCCGAATTGCCATCGTTGACGACCATAAGATGCTCCTCGGTGCTCTGACCGAGTGGATACGCAGCGCCGCCGACGACATCAACATGGTCGCGGCCGTCGCAAGCTGGCCGGAATTGCTGACACATCCAGAATTTCCGGTCGACGTCGTGCTACTCGACCTCGACCTCAAAGACAACATTCCGGTGTCCCTCAAGCTGTCGACCCTCAAGACCACGGGTGTACGCACCGTGCTGATGAGCACGTACTCCGAACCGGCGGTCGTGCGCGAAGCCCTCGCTGCCGGAGCTCTCGGCTACCTCGTGAAAAGCGAAGACGCCGAAATGATCGTCGAAGCGATCCGGGCGGCCAGCCTCGGAGAATCGTTCATCTCTGCCGAACTCGACCTCGCGCTCAACGCCGGCGAGGTGGGAGGGGCACCCAAGCTGAGCGCCCAGGAGCGCCGTGTGATGGCGCTTTACGGAGCAGGTGAGCCCGTCAAGGCGGTCGCGTTCCAGCTCGGGATCTCCGACGAGACAGCGAAAAGCTACCTCAAGCGCATCCGCGAGAAATACCGCGTGGCCGGTTACGACGTCGGAACGAAGGTCGCGTTGCGCAAGCGTGCCATCCAAGACGGGATTCTGCTGCAGGGCGACTGAGTTTGTTGGCGCGCCGGTCCCCCTTGTCGGCGCGCCGGTCCCCGCCCGGCGCGCGCTGGCTCCGCTGCGGCCCGACGCGACGGCCCTGCACCGTTGGCGCGCCGGTCCCCGCCCGGCGCGCGCTGGCTCCGCTGCGGCCCGACGCGACGGCCCTTCGCTACGCGGTGCCGAGGGCTCGTCGCGCGAGACGCTGAGCTTGCTGGCGCGGAGGGCGGTTAGCCGGCGCCGCTGCACAGGTTTTGAACCAGTGCATAGGTTCGAACCTGTGCGGTGGTTCGCAAACTATGCAATGGCTCGCGCGGTAGGGGCCGTGGCCGTGTCGAGGTGCCCACGGGTTTCAGCGGCACGGCGGGCGCGTGAGCGGTCGATGCCGAAACTGAGCAGAGCGATTGCGATTCCGGCCAGGCAGAGGATGACCCCGACCACGACAGGCGAGAGGTAGCCGAGACCGGCCGCGATGGTCAGCCCGCCGAGCAGAGCTCCCGAAGCGTTGGCCACATTCAGTGCCGAATGGTTGAGCGCCGCCGCAATGGATTGGCTGTCATGCGCTACATCCATCAGTCGGGTCTGGATGGCCGGTGACAACGCCGCGCACGCTGCGGCGATGACGAACAGCGAGATCAGCAGTCCGGGCACAGTGTTCGCCGTGAAGAACAACACAGCGAGGCCGACCAGAAGCAGCCCGAAGAACATCAGCATGAAGCGCTTGAGGTTGCGGTCTGCGCCCCAGCCTCCCACGAAGTTGCCCACCGTCATCCCGATTCCGACGAGCACCAGCACCAACGGAACCGCCGACGCTGCCAGGCCTGCGACCTCAGTGATGAGCGGGGCGATATACGTGTAAACAGCGAAGAATCCGCCGAAGCCGATGGCGCCGATCCCGAGTGCAAGCCACACTTGCAGGCGAGTGAACGCCTTCAGTTCGCTCCGCATGGTGGCGGCCGGATCTCCTTGCTGCCACGGCACGAGAACGGCGACGGCGACGAAGGTGAGCGCGAAGATGGCCGCGACCACCAGGTAGGCGACCCGCCAGCCCTGCTGCTGGCCGAGCCAGGTGATGAGGGGCACGCCGATCACGTTCGCGATCGTGAGACCGGACAGCACGAATGCCACGCCTTGGCCCCGTTTGCCCGGCCCCATCAGCGAAGCGGCGACGAGCGAAGCGATGCCGAAGTACGCCCCGTGCGGGAGGGCGCTGAGGAAGCGGGCGACCAGCACCAGACCGAACGTCGGCGCAAGGGCGGATGCGATGGTCCCCACGGTGAACGCCACCAGCAGCCAGAGGAGCAGCTTCTTTCGCGGCCATCGAGCGGCCACGGCGGCGATGGTCGGCGCACCCACGACGACGCCGAGCGCGTAGGCCGAAATCGCCCATCCCGCCTGGGCGTTCGCGTCTGAAGGCGACGCGGCGTAGAGCGACGGCAGCAGATCGTGCGCCAAGTTGGGCAGAAGGCCCATCGCGACGAACTCGGTGGAGCCGATGCCGAAACCGCCCATGGCGAGGGCCAAGAGCGCAAAACGAATACGGGCCGACGACAACTGCGTCGGCCCGTTGATAGCGGGGTTCACCCTTCGAGACTACAGGGAAAACGCGAAAAATCGAATCGATTCGATAAAATGGCCGAATCGATTCGATCGTTGGCCGACGACATCGTTGACGGCCACGAAATCGCGCAGAACGAGAGGGTCAGTCCGCGTTCGGCGCCGCAAGAGCTGCTTCGAGCCGGTCGACCTTGCCGGTCAACTCACCGGAATGCCCGGGGCGGATGTCTGCCTTGAGCACCAGCGAAACGCGCGTGCCGAACGCGCCTACCGCATCCGTGGCCCGCTTGATCACGTCGAAGACCTCATCCCATTCCCCTTCGATGGTCGTGAACATCGAATCGGTGTGGTTCGGCAGGCCGGAATCGCGCACCACCTGGACGGCGGCTGCGACAGCATCGTGGACCGACGCATCGACGCCCTCACCACCACTCGGCGCCACAGAGAATGCCACAAGCATGATTGCTACTCCTTCGTCTCAAGATCCGACGGGCCACCGGATGCGCCGACTGTCGCATCCCCGGCCCCGTAATCGAATCCGTTCGGCGACACGACGGGCGCGGTGAATGGCCACACTCGAATCGGAAGCTCATCGTCATTGTGCGCCGTCGGCACGGCGGCGCGCCAGAGCGCCCACACCGACCAGCCGAGAACGAAGAACAACATCAGGTTGCGGGCGGTGAGCACCGCGAGCGCGGCAGGATGCACGGTCAGGATCAGATCGTACAGATTCGGATAGAACGTCTGCGTCAGCGCAGCGGTCACCGCGACCAGGATCGCGGGGGTGAGAAAAGCGCGCCCCCGGTAGACCAGCCCAATGACGATGGGCGCGGCAAGCCAGGTGATGTATTGCGGTGAGCCGACCTTGTTGAAAACGATCAACGTGGTGACGAGGGCGAGACTGAGGACTGGGAGCACGCGTGTCATCGGCGCTCGCCCGCGAACCGCTCGGATGCCGATCAGCAGCACGACGACAACGGCAGCGCCGAGCAGCGGCGTCATCAACGAGCTCGCGACGCCGCTCCCTTCACCGGTGACCTGAAAGGTCAGCAACGCGCGATCGTAGTAGACGAACGCGTGAGGGGCGCCCAGAGCGGCTTCCCACATCCACGGCGTGCTGATCGGGGCCTCGATCTGCAGCGCGCGATCCGTCTGCATCGTGACGAAGCTGATGACATGCCATCCACTGCCGAACGTGAGGGCGAGCACGACCAGGATCAGACTTGTCACCGCTGCGATCACGAGCACTTCCCGGCGCGAACGCACCGCGATGACGACCGCGGCGATGATGGCAGCCGGCCACACCTTGATCCAGGTCGCGGCCGTGAGCATGACCACCGCGACCCGCTCACGCAGCGTGAGCCAGAGCAATCCGACGATCACGAGCGGCACGGAGACGGAATCGAGGCGCCCGACGGCGATCGGTCCGAGCAGCAGCACGAATCCGAGCCACCACCAGGCAGCGACGATCTGCCGTGGGCGGCGACCGATCGTGAGCACGGCGAACGCACCCGCGTCGAGCAGCAGCACGAGTGTCAGCCACGAGCCCAGGTAGTTGTCGGGGCCGAGCAGCAACGGCAGCATGATCGGCACCAGAGCGCCGATCGGGTACACCCAGTCCGACTGGATGCCGATGACCGTTCCGGCCTGCGCGAGTTCGGCCCATGGCTTGTACACGAAGTAGACGTCGCCGAGGGGATTGCCGATCGAATGCAGGCCGAGAAAGCCCACGATCAGGTGCACGAGCAGAAACGCGATCCAGAGCGCGATCGGCGACGATGCCATCCGGCGAACACCTTTTGTTCCCGGTTCAGGCGTCGCCGACGCTGCTCGCAGTGCCGGTTCGAACGCCATAGTCGCCCATCGTAGCGGTGCAAGGCTACGTGTCGGCTGCGTTGGGTGCTGGAGCGCGAGAGTGCGTGACGCACTGCTGGTCACGGATGCCCACAGCAGCTCGATGCGTGCGCGAACGTCAGCCGGTCAGTGCTCCCGCTCGCGCGCCGTGAGCAGCTCGACGACGATCGCGGGCACAGCCTCGGCTATATCGAGTGCAGCTATCGGTCCGCCTCCCGATGCCCTCTCCCCCGCTCTGCCGTGCACGTATGCTGCCGTGGCCGCGAGTCTCGCGAGAGTGGATTCGTCAGCCGCGATGGCGTCCGCATGCGTCGCGACCAGTGCCCCGAGCATGCCGCCGAGCACATCGCCGCTTCCTGCCGTGGCAAGCCACGCAGGGCCGGCAGTAACGCGCAAGCGCGTGCCGTGGGGCGATGCGATGTACGTTGTATGCCCTTTGAGGAGCACCGTGGCGCCGAGCTCTTGGGATGCGCGAGCGCACCAGTGCGCAGGGTCGGCCGCTATGGCTTCGGCGATGGAGACGGCAGGGTCCGGCCGCTGGACGCCCGAAGCGGACAGCACCGTGGCCAGCTCACGAAAATGTGGAGTGATCACGACGGGCCCCGCCGCAGATCCGACGAGGTCGAGCGCACCGGCGTCGACGACCAGCGGCACGGCGTCGGCAAGTGCCGTACGCAGTCGAATGTCGTCGTCATCCGAGCGAGCGGCCGCATCCATACCGGATCCGATGAGCCACGCCTGCACCCGTCCGGCCGCCGTGACGGCCTCGGGTCTGCGTTGCAAAACCAAGTCGGTCGCTCGGGCGGGGCCCCGATAACGCACCATGCCCACCCCCGTGCGCACCGCTGCCTCGACGCCGAGAACGGCGGCACCCGGGTACAGATCGGAGCCCGTCACGATCCCGAGCACGCCGCGAGAGTACTTGTCGTCGGACGCTTCGGGCACGGTGATCCAGTCACAGGCCTCTGCCGAACCCCAATCCCGCCAACCCGGGTTATCCACAGCACCGGCGACCTCGACGTTTGCGCTCATGCCTTCACGATAGGTTGAAACGGACGAAAGGGGTCAGCATCGTGAACACCCGGAGCGACGGAATCAGCATTCCCGGCAAGGTCGTCGTCTTCGACTACGGCGAAGTGATCTCGGTCACACCGAGCGAGGCCGACCGGGCGAACATCGCAGACCTTGCCGGTGCGGAGTCCGAACGGTTCTGGCCGGCATACTGGCGTCACCGCGATGCTCTCGATCAGGGAACCGTGAGCATCCGGGACTATTGGCGCGGCATCGCATCCGAGCTGGGTGAGCCCTGGAGCGACGCGAAAATCCATCGACTATGGCTTGCGGACTTTCGCAGCTGGCTGTCGATCGACCACAGCACCCTCGATGTGCTTCTCGATCTTCAACGGGGCGGCACACGCATGGCGCTTCTCTCGAACGCGGGTCGCGACTTCGGTTCGTATTTCCGCCATGGCACGCTCGGCGACCTATTCGAAGCGGTGTTCGTGAGCGGCGAGCTCGGCACGATCAAACCGAGTGCCGACATCTTCGAGATCGTGATCGCCGAGCTTGGAATAACGGCAGGTCAAATGGTCTTCGTCGACAACAGGGAGATCAACGTGAAAGGCGCTGAGGCCATCGGCATCACCGGGCATCTGTTCACGGGCGCAGACGATCTCCGTGAATTTCTTGCGACGATCGCCGACTGAACCACTTCCAACCGCGACCCGCCCACGAAACGGAACCAGACATCCCATGCCCACACTTTTCGATCCATTGACAATTCGCGGCGCGACGATGCGCAACCGAATCTGGGTCTCGCCGATGTGCCAGTACTCCGTGACCAAGCGAGACGGAGTGGTGCACGACTGGCACTTCGTGCATCTCGGCTCCTTCGCCACGGGCGGTGCCGGACTGGTGCTCACCGAGGCGACTGCGGTGAGCCCTGAAGGTCGAATCTCCCCTGAGGACGCCGGCATCTGGAACGACACGCAACGAGATGCGTGGGCACGGATCGTCGAGTTCATTCGGGCGCACGGCGCCGTACCCGGCATTCAGCTTGCCCACGCCGGACGCAAGGCATCCACCTGGGCGCCATGGGGTCATGTCGGGCAACACGGAACCGTGCCGCTCGAGGAGGGCGGATGGTCCACTGTCGCGCCTTCAGACATCGCCTTCAGCGGATACGACGTGCCGGTCGCCCTCGATCGCCCGGGCATCGATGCCGTCGTCGCTGACTTCAGGGCCGCTGCGCGGCGCGCGGTCGACGCCGGCTTCGAGCTGCTCGAGATCCACGGCGCACACGGATACCTCGTGCACCAATTTCTCTCGCCACTGTCCAACCGGCGAACCGACGAATACGGTGGAACGCTCGAGAATCGTGCGCGCCTCCTGCTTCGCATCGTCGAGGAGGTCCGAGACGAAGTGGGCGACGACATCGCCCTGATCGTGCGGCTATCCGCGTCCGACTACGC
>FSYX01000099.1_pt1 | contig 10639 bp, 13 predicted proteins | sample 1638671 | NCBI WGS metagenome assembly FSYX01 (sample SAMEA3914813, study PRJEB12502) | metagenome | biome: forest; material: soil | place: Canada | collected 2011-07-07 | depth 0.3 m
CATCAACGACGAGACCGGCATTGCAACCGACACGGTTGAGCTGGACAAGTCGTTCACCGACGACCTCGACATCGACTCCATCTCGATGATGACCATCGTTGTCAACGCCGAGGACAAGTTCGATGTGAAGATCCCCGACGAAGAGGTCAAGAACCTCAAGACCGTCGGCGACGCCGTCGAGTTCATCGTCAAGGCGCAGGGCTAGAACCACACGTGCGTGCGGCCGACCCGGCGTGATCCGGGTCGGTCCTCACCCGTTGCCGTGCGCGAGCCTTCGCGCACGGTGAGTACTGATTACGGAGAGTTGCCGTTATGACCAAAAAGATCGTCGTCACCGGCGTGGGCGCAGCGTCGCCGCTCGGTGGCACCGCCGCTGAAACGTGGCGCGCACTGCTCGCAGGAGATTCCGGCGCGTCCACACTCGACCACGAGTGGGTTGAACGCACTCAGCTGCCCGTCACGTTTGCTGCGCAGGCGAAGGTCGCCGCATCCGAGGTGCTCGAACGCCACGAGATCAAGCGACTCGACCCATCCAGCCAGTTCGCTCTCATCGCCGGTCGCGAAGCGTGGGCCGATGCAGGGGCTCCCGAAGTCGAACCCGAACGTCTCGCCGTCGACTGGGCGACCGGCATCGGCGGAGTCTGGACCCTGCTCGACGCCTGGGACACCCTGCGCGAGCGCGGGCCGCGCCGCGTACTCCCGATGACGGTTCCCATGCTCATGCCGAACGGTCCGGGCGCTGCGATCGGCATGGACCTGCACGCTCGCGCCGGCATCCGCACCGTCGTGTCGGCCTGCGCATCCAGCACCGAATCCATCGCGAACGGCTACGACCACCTGCAGCAGGGGCTCGCGGATGTCGTCATCGCCGGTGGCTCCGAAGCAGCTATCCACCCGCTGCCGATCGCATCGTTCGCGGCCATGCAGGCCCTGTCGAAGCGCAACGACTCGCCAGAGACCGCCTCGCGGCCGTACGACATCACGCGCGACGGCTTCGTTCTGGGTGAAGGGGCTGCTGCGCTCGTGCTCGAAACCGAGGAGCACGCGAAGGCCCGTGGGGCGAAGATCTACGCCGAACTGGTCGGCGGAGCCGTCACCAGCGACGCCTACCACATCACCGCACCCGACCCGGAGGGTTCAGCGGCCGCTCGGGCGATGATCGCGGCGATCAAGAACTCGGGGGCGTCGCTCTCCGACGTGAGCCACATCAACGCCCACGCCACCAGCACTCCGGTGGGAGACATCGCCGAATACAACGCGCTGCTCCGCGTCTTCGGCGAAGCTCTGCACGGCATCCCGGTGTCGGCCACCAAGGCATCGACCGGTCACTTGCTCGGTGGGGCCGGTGCAATCGAGGCCTTCTTCACGGTGATGGCGCTGCACGAGCGCACCGCTCCCCCGACGATCAACCTGACCGAACAGGACCCCGACATTCCGCTCGACGTGGTGACTGCGCCGCGTTCGCTCGGCTCAGGCGACCTGCTCGCGATCAGCAACTCGTTCGGCTTCGGCGGCCACAACGCCGTCGTAGCCTTCCGTTCCGTCTAAGCTGCGCCTGTTCTAACTGACGTCGAGCACAGGAAGAGTGGTCCTAAGATCAATTCTTAGCCCCACTTTTCCTGTGCTCGATTCAGGGTTTGTGACAGTGCGAACCCCCGATCTCAATCGATCGGGGGTTCTTCACTTCACCACCTCCGGGCGGCAGTCGCGATGTGCCTGGTCCTGCCCGGTTGTGGGAGCTTGTGTCGGACTCAGCCCACCTTGTGCAGCCAGACCACGGATGTGGCGTCGCTGGCATGGCGGAACGGCTCCAGCTCGTCATCCCACGCCTGACCGAGCGCGAGCCTCAGCTCACGGTGCAGTTCGATGGCATTGGCTCCGGCGACCTCCATCGCGTAACGCACGCGATCCTCCGGAATGACCGTGTTGCCGGCGGTGTCGGTCTGCGCAAAGAAGATGCCCAAGTCGGGAGTGTGCATCCAGCGTGCGCCATCAGTGCCGAGCCCGGCGTCTTCGGTCACCTCGAAGCGCAGGTGCTCCCATCCGCGCAGAGCGGAAGCAATCGCTGCGCCAGTTCCCTGCGGACCCTCCCAGAAGAACTCAGTGCGCTGGGCGCCTTTGAGTACGGGCTGCGTCTCCCAGGCGAAGTTGACCGCACGCCCCAGGGCGCGACCTGCTGCCCACTCGATGTGCGGGCAGAGCGCGCCAGGAGAGGAATGCACGAAAAGCACTCCCCGAGCTGTTGGTGCTGCCATGGTGTCCTCCGTTCGTTTTGGTACGTCTTCCCCAACGACCAGTGAACGGATGCCCTGCAGCACGTTTATGAAATTATGCGGCCAAGGCCGCTTGCTTGAATTATGCCGTAGAACCGCGCGAAGTTACAAGATTGTGATTCGGCGGTTCGGACCGGTGCAGGCAATAGCATGCTCAGTAGAGATATTGGAGGGCACCGGATGTCGGTTCAGAGCGGTTTTCTCGCGCTTCTCACTCTGGGGCCGGCCTACGGCTCTCAACTGCAGAACGAGTTTCTCGCCCGCGCAGTGCATCGTCGCCAACTCAACGCGGGCCAGGTCTACGCGACGCTCGACCGACTGACCGATCAGGGGCTGGTCGCCGCCGCGGGCACGACCGATGACGGGCTGCCGCTCTACGCCCTCACTGCTAGCGGAGAGGTGCAGGCCTCCGAGTGGCTGACCATGGGGCCGACCGACACGCGTCCCGACTGGGATGAGATGCAAGACCAGGTGCTCATCTCGGCTTCCCTGTCAGCCGCGGACGCACTGCTTGTCGTCGGCGACTATCGTCGTTCGTTCAGCGAGAAGATCCGTGAACTGGCTCACGACGCCGACACACGCGCGTGCCTCGTGGCGAATCGCGCCGCCGAGCTCGGCGCCCGCGCCGCGATCGAATGGCTCGACGAGGTTGCCGCAGCCCTTCAAGACGACCCGGGCACGCTCATCCAGGAGCGCAACACAGAGCGCCCGCGCCGCGGTCGTCGACCCCAGTCCGACCGCGACGCCACTGCGGACCCCACGGCCTGAAGCCACGTGCGACCGCGCGCGCCGTTTGGAGCGTCTCACGCTCACGTCTGCTGCGGTTCGGTGCATCTGCGGCTCGTCGAACGGGAGCAGACGTACCGAACTGCAGCACTCACCGCTCAGACGCATCAGAGCGGCGGCACCACCTCAGTGGAGGAGCTCCCCCGCCTTGTTGAGCACGTTCTTCTCGCCGGCCTCGATCGCCACCGCGAAACGGTTCTGTTTCGGCGGCATCGGGCAGTTGAAGTTGTAACTGAAGGCGCACGGCGGCAGAACCGCGAGGTTGAAGTCGAGAGTAACGGTGCCGTCCGCATTGGGCGCGACGAAAAGGAAACGCCCGACCGAGTATGTCGTGTCGCCGTTGGTCGCATCCGCGAATACGAGCTGGAGTGCTCGCCCGGCCTTGAACGCCGCCAGGTTGTAGTCGACGCCGTCTTTGGTGAACGTGATCTCACCCGGAATCACGAGATCGCGCGACTTGCCATCATCTTTGAGATGTTCGAATCCGACCGTCTTGCCGCCTTCGATCGGGGTGAAGTCTGCCTTGATGACCCACTCGGGGTTGTAGTCGAACGCATCGATGGAACCGAACTCCTGGATCCATTCGGAGTTCGCATCCCAGACCCGCAACGCGTAGTCGCCCTCTTCGCTCGCGATCACGAACCCGCTGACCGTTTCGCTGAACACGATCTCGCTCGGGTTGGCGTCGTCTTTACCGCGCACGATCGCTTCACCGTCGACACGCACTCCGTCGACGATGATGCCGTCGGTCGCCACCGCCGTCAGCTTGAGGCCCGACTCTCCTGCCGGCAGCGGAGACCAGAGCCCAGGCACACCCCACACCGTCTGCGCAGGCGCCTCCGGGTCGCCGGTGATCCACTGCGTGTTCACGAGCGCCAGATTGCCTTTCGGCGCTGTCACAGCGAGCTCGCGACGCTGGTGGTAGGTCGCAAGAATCTCGCGGGGATCGGCGGTTGCGGTTGCAGTGGCGGTCTCAGTCATAGGGTCAATCCTCTTTCAGGTCTTCATGCTCAACCATGTTCGACACAGGTTTATTGCTACTTCGCTTCGCCGTAGTTGTCGACGATCGCCGCGGTCACCGGAAACTCCACCGGGAAGCTGCCGAATAGCAGCCGTCCAGCCTCGCGCGCGGCCGCTGCGACCGCCTCGGCCACCTCATCCGCCAACTCCGACGGCGTGTGCACGATCACCTCATCGTGCAGAAAGTAGACGAGGTGGGGGCCGCGCTCGATCCGCGCACCGTTCGGTGTGAGCGCGTCGAGCCGCTTGCGCAGTTCGGCCATCCAGCACAGAGCCCACTCCGCTGCGCTGGCTTGTACGACGAAGTTTCGGGTGAAGCGGCCCCAGTCTCGCGCCTGACTTCGAGCGCGCCTTTCGTCAGCCTCGCTGGAGTCGGGAGCGGATGCGCTTCCCTGTGTCTGCAGCCACGAGGCGCCCGGCCGTGGCGAACTCCTGCCGAGCCGGGAGGTCACTACGTCGCCGCGCTCGCCCGTTCGTGCCGCTTCTTCGACGAGGCGGATGGCCCGCGGAAACGCCCGGGCGAGGCGAGGCATCAAACGGCCGCTCTCCCCGGTGGTCGCGCCGTACATGGCGCCCAGCATGGCGACTTTCGCGTGGGCGCGCTCATCGACTGCGCCGGATGCCACAATGCCCTCGTAGAGGTCTTTTCCGCGACCGGCATCCGCCATCGCAGTGTCGGCCGCAAGACCGGTGAGGATGCGCGGCTCGAGCTGGGCGGCGTCTGCGACCACCAGTTTCCAGCCGGCATCCGCGACGACCGCCCCGCGAATCTGCTTCGGAAGTTGCAGTGCTCCTCCGCCGCGCGTGGCCCATCGGCCGGTGACGACGCCGCCCGGCACATAGTCGGGATGGAATCGCCCGTCGCGAATCCAGGCATCCATCCAGGCCCAGCCGTTCGCGCTCGCCAGACGCGACAGCTTCTTGTATTCGAGCAGTGGCGTGATGGCCGGATGCTCGACCTTCTTGAGTTCCCACGATCGCGTAGAGGTGACCACTAGTCCGGCCCGCTTCAGGGCGCGCAGCAGATCGGCCTGGCTGTCAGGGTTCAGAGTGGGCGCGTTGAGCGAGTCGCGCACTTCCATCGCCAGGGACTCGAGTTTCGCAGGTCGCACTCCAGGCGTGGGCCGCGGACCGAGCAGATCAAGCAACAGGGAGTCGTGCAGGTCATTGCGCCACGGCAATCCGGCGAAGCGCATCTCAGCAGCAATGAGCGCGCCTGCCGACTCCGCGGCGAGCAGGAGACGCATCCTGCCGGATTCCGCGCTGTTCGCGATGGCACTCTGCTGCTTCTCGAACTCATCGAGCACGAAGGCACGGTCGTCGTGAGACGCGTCATCAGCTGCGTCATGCTGGTCGAGCTCGAAGAGTGCAGTCGCGGCCTGTGGCGGTTCGTCGTCTATGACAGTCATCTCATCCCACCGATTCGGCGGCGCGAGTGCCAGCCCCGAACGCGCAGTCAAGGTCGACGAGCGGAGGATGGCGTGGCTGAGTGCAAGGTCGACGCACTTGTCGACCCGCACACCGTGTGCGAGCAACCCGGGATACCACGAGCGTGTGTCGGCCCAGACCCATCGCGGATGTTCGGCCTCGGCGTTGCGCACGAAATCGGGAAATTCGGACACCGCGACCAGGTAGCTGGTGCCTTCGCGACCATCGTCACCACGTTCGACGGCCGCTATGTTCGCGGCGTCGAGTCGGGCGAGAACGATGTGCACTGGTCCATTGTCGTGCCTGCCGCAGACATCCCTTTGCATCCGTCACGTTGCATCCATCCTCAAAAGTGAGGATAATTCACTTGGAGTCCAACGGTTCACGAAAGGCAACGACGATGACAGTGTATCTGTACGACAGCAAAGGCGCTTTCGTCGCATTTCGCACCGACTACGACGGACGCTACCTGTTCAACCCCGACGGAGAATGGATCGGCTGGTTCCCGTGGGGCGACGACGACGTCGCAACCCGCGACGGCGGCTACCTCGGAACGGTCATCGAAAATCGCCTGATGTGGCGCACCGTTCAAGAGTACCACGTCGACCCCGGCTACCCGGGCGCGCCAGGATTCCCCGGTCACGCAAGCTATCCGGGCAACGCCGGATACTACGGAAGCATTCCCGGCTTCATCGACGTGCCCCAGCACCTGCTCGCGACACGCACCGCGTACCGCGCCCCGCTCGCATCCTGAACTGCTCCGCTCGCATCCTGAACTGCTCCGCTCGCATCCTGAACTGCTCCGCTCGCATCCCGAACCCCGTCAGTCCGCGCCGGGTGCACACCGGCGGCGCGACGGACAGCTCAGTCCGACAGGCTGGCAAGGCGCGCGCGCAATTCCGGCCAGGCCGACCCGAACGCGGGATGCAACGGCAGGTCACCCACCTCCGCAACCGGAACCCACCTCAACTCGATGCTCTCGACATCCACGATGTGGGGTTCGAACGAGGCCACCGCCGACGCCACCACGGTCGTGTACGACCAGAATCCGAGGTCAAGCACGCTCGTGAACAGCACTCGCAAAGCGTCCGGAGGAACATCCGCCTCCTCCGCCGCCTCACGCAGAGCACCGTCGACCGCAGTCTCACCCTCGTGACGCGCGCCGCCCGGCAGGCCCCACGTTCCGCCGAAATGGCTCCACTCGGCGCGGTGTTGGAGCAACACGCCACGAAACCGATCGAGCACGAGCAGGCCGGCCGCGCCGAACCTCCCCCAGTACCGATCTCCGTCCGGGCCTTCCACCCATGCGTCGCCCGAATTCACTCTTCCTACGTTAGTCGCAGCACAGAGAGACCATCGCGCGTTTTCATCCCGCCACATCCATATCCTCAACGCCTCGACTGCTCTAGTGTTTCGCCCATGACTCAAGCACGCTGGCAACAATTGACGGAGTGGCCGCTTGCAATCGCGGCCGCTATCTTCCTCGCGACGTACGCCTGGGAGGTGATCGTCGACCTGCAAGGTCCCCAAGCTGTCGTGGCAGAACTCATCATCTGGCTCACATGGGGCCTCTTCCTCGTCGACTACATCGTCAATCTTTCGTTGGCCCATCAGCGCTGGCGGTGGTTCCGGTCCCACGTGTTCGACCTGGCGATCGTTGTTCTCCCGATGCTGCGGCCGTTGCGCCTGCTACGCCTCGTGACGATCCTCGCCGTGCTGCAGAAGACCGCCGGCAGCGCATTTCGTGGACGTGTCAGCATCTATGTGGCGGGTGCTGCGAGCCTCCTCGTGTTCACAGCCGCCCTCGCGGTACTCGACAGCGAGCGGCATGCGCCCGGCGCAACGATCACCACGTTCGGCAACGCTCTGTGGTGGGCGTTCGTCACGATCACCACCGTCGGCTACGGCGACTACACACCGATAACGGAGACCGGACGGCTCATCGCAGTCGGGCTCATGATCGGCGGAATCGCTCTGCTCGGCGTCGTGACCGCGACCCTCGCGTCCTGGATCGTCGAACGTGTCGCGCGAACCGAGCACGATTCGCGCGCGGCCACCCGTGGTCAGATCAAGGAGCTATCCGCGCAGATCCGACAGCTACAGGAACTGCTCGAGAAGAAGTCGGCCTGAAGCGGATGGCCGGGATCAGAAGCGCAGGGATTCTGCTGTACCGTCACGACCCGAGTGCGGGTGTCGAAGTGTGGATCGCGCACATGGGCGGTCCGTTCTGGGCGCGCAAAGACGATCGCGCGTGGTCGATCCCGAAGGGTGTCGTCGACGACCACGACGACGGCGACGACCTGCGAGCTGCTCTGCGCGAATTCGCAGAGGAGGTCGGCACGGCCGCTCCGGACGTTCCGTACGCCAAGCTCGGAGAGTTCCGGCAGTCGTCAGGCAAGACCGTGGTGGTGTTCGTTGCCGAAGCAGATTTCGCGCCCGGCACTGTCGTGAGCAATACGTTCGCGTTGGAATGGCCGCCGCGTTCCGGCCGGCTGCAAGACTTTCCGGAGATCGACGACGCGCGCTGGGTGCCGATCGACATCGCACGATCCAAGGTGGTCGTCGGTCAGGTTGCGATGCTCGACGCCCTCGAAGCGCTGATCACCGGAACCTGACTGTAACCCTTTTGACCGGCGGATGAGTAGGGTTGGGCCGTGAGCATCGAAGAACAGTGGACGACCACCTACGACGGCACCGACTACTTTTGCGAAGTCAGCGAGGCCGACACCTGGTCGATCGCACACAAGACAGAGTTCGGCACCGAGAGCATCGGCCAGATCCTTAGAGACGAGGGCGGATACGTCGCCTACCCGCAGGATCTGCCCTCCCCGGACGGAGCACCCATCGGCTTCGGCCCGTACGCCTCATTCGCGGAGGCTGCGAACGAATTGGTCAGCGGAACACCCTGACCTGAACCGGTGGTCTGAAACAACGGCCTGGGATGGCATCTCAGCCCACTACTGGCCGACGCTGTGGCCGAAGGCCACGCCCAGGCTGCTCCACACGATGAGGCTCACGATCGGCGCGGCCGAGCCGACGACGATGGCTACGATACCGAACGATCGACCGTGGTTCTTCGCGGTCGCGACAATTCCTTGCACGACGGCCCACACGCCGAAGATCGTGCCGAACAGTATCTGAAAGCCAGCCACCGCCATGTCCGGCGTGGCATTGAAACCGGCTGAATTCGCGGTCTGGTAGTGGTAGACCGTCGTTCCGAACAGCCCTACGAGCACTGAAATGCACAGCGAAACACCTAACACCGCGAGGGCCATGATCATGGCCACACGACCGAGCCGCGAAGACGTGGGGGCCGGTAGCGGTGCCGCGTACATCGGCACGAACTGCGCTTCGAATGGCTGCTGCGGCACGGGCGCCCAACCCGCCTTTTCGAACTCGTCGTTTTGGTCCCAGGTCGACGGTGAATCTTCAGGCATCGTTGTCTCTCCACGCTCGGCGATGGTGCGATTGAGCCGAGTATAGGGGCGTGCAGACCTGGCGATCGCGTGGGATCGATCGTGTCGTGCGCAACCGCGTTCAGCCGCTGAGAGCCGTCGATCCTCGTGACTGACGCAGATTGGTTGGAGCGCACGACGAATAGCCCATCAGATACTCGCCGGTCGTCGCGTCAGCAAGCCAGATCGCGCGGCACGCCGTGCCTTGCGGCATCGTCGCCGCGATTGATTGACCATCGGGCCCGACCATCGCTCCGCTTCCTCCGGCGTAGACACCATCCGCAAGAAATGCCCACACCAAGACTCCCGTGTAGGTCGGCGAGACCGAGTTGTCGCGTTGGATTTCGCCGAACGCAGTATTCGTGTAGAGGGCGAGCTCGGAGACGAAAGCCGGCTGGATGGGCCCGATCGCTGACTCAATATTGTGGCGAGCAACCGCTTCACTCACGGCGGAACTCCCCGTAGGAGGCCGCGACAACGTTGCGCCGAGCGTCGTGTATGTCTCTGTTGCCGCCAGGTAATCGCGGGGGTTCACTGTGCCGACGGTTGCAGCGGCTTTCGCTCCGGGGAGGTTCACCGTGCCGCCCTCGCGCTGGTGCGCACAGGCAGTCGCGCACGCGGCGACAACCAGCACCAGCGTGAAGACAACGGCCCGTCTCAACATCTCGCTGAGCAACCTCACATACCAATCGACCACATCGTTGCTACCTGCGCCCGCAGGTTAGCACCATGCGGTGAGAAGGCGCTACGCCGGCAACGACGCTCGTTCCGCATGTCATTGCCGGCGTCCTCGTGATCTGTGTTCGTCAAGGCTTGAGTTAGGCGATCGGCTCGACTCTTCCACGGAGGATGCGCGCACTACGACGATCAGACAGAACCAAACAGCAGATCGAGCAAGTCAAGTACGATTTCAAAGGCAAGGACGATGTAGGCCAGGATCACACGAAAGAATCCGCGAGGAGCGTCATCCGCTCTCCGCACCCGCGCTCGTTTCGGCATGGGCAAATCATAGGATGCAGCCGAGTTTCGGCACCATCAGCCGTACGGACATCCTCAACGAAGGTGGAATCAGCGGCTACTGATCTCCGGTCAACTCTGTCCGGGCGGACTCAGTTGTCAGAGCAGACTTCGCTCGCAGGCGCGGCAGGTAGATCGCCCGAATGTAGAGCACATAGACCGTGGCCGCGAACCCGAACCCTGAGAGAATCGCGCCCGCGATGTACCCGCCGGCTATGCACCACACGAAAAGCGTGCCCATGAACACGGTCGAAAAGATCCGGACCGCCCATTGCACAACGCCCATAGTGCCCAGGAACATCCGCATGCGGCTGAGCGTACGCCCACGAAGGAGAGCTAGACAATTGCACGCGTCATGACCGTACGCAAGACGCGCGTCGCCTACGAAGTGCTTACACGGTAGGGCGGACGGGACTTGAACCCGTGACCGGCGGATTATGAGTCCGATGCTCTAACCAGCTGAGCTACCGCCCCTGGGGCGACTATTCCGTGGTCGCCACCGGTGGGGCCGCATCCGTCACCGGATCGGCCACCGGCTCACCACGATACAGGCTTTCGAACGTGGAGAGCGTGCGCTGGATGTCGTGTGCCGCGACGATCGTGAGCGACGCGTTCTTGAGAACATCCAACTCCGCCTGTGGCATGAGAAGGATGCGCTCG
>FSYX01000228.1_pt1 | contig 10609 bp, 9 predicted proteins | sample 1638671 | NCBI WGS metagenome assembly FSYX01 (sample SAMEA3914813, study PRJEB12502) | metagenome | biome: forest; material: soil | place: Canada | collected 2011-07-07 | depth 0.3 m
CTCCAGGCCCTCGACGTGGACTACATCGACGAGTCCGAGGTGCTGAGCCCGGCCGACTATGTCAACCACATCGACAAGTGGAACTTCACCGTGCCGTTCGTGTGCGGTGCGACCAACCTGGGTGAGGCGCTCCGTCGCATCAACGAGGGTGCGGCGATGATCCGTTCCAAGGGCGAAGCCGGTACCGGCGACGTGTCGGAAGCCACCAAGCACATCCGCAAGATCAAGTCCGAGATCGCGACCCTCAGCGCGATGAGCAGAGACGAACTGTATGTGGCTGCGAAAGAGTTGCAGGCGCCGTACGACCTAGTGGTCGAGGTCGCCGAGACCGGCAAGCTTCCAGTCGTGCTGTTCACCGCAGGCGGGGTCGCCACTCCGGCCGACGCTGCCATGATGATGCAGCTCGGAGCCGACGGCGTCTTCGTGGGATCTGGCATCTTCAAGTCGGGCAACCCTGCACAGCGTGCGGCCGCCGTCGTGAAGGCGACGACCTTCTTCGACGACCCGGCAGTGATCGCCGAAGTCTCCCGCGGTCTCGGCGAAGCAATGGTCGGAATCAACGTATCCGACCTCGCCGCACCGCACCGCCTCGCAGAGCGTGGCTGGTAGTCCCGAAACCCTGGCGGCGCCGGCACCCCATGTCGGTGTGCTCGCGCTCCAGGGCGACTTCCGCGAGCACATCGCCGTCCTTCGCGGGCTCGGTGCGGAAGCGGTACCCGTTCGTCGTGCGTCCGAACTAGCAGGCATCGACGGACTGGTGATTCCGGGTGGCGAGTCGAGCGTGATGGACAAACTCGCGCGAACATTCGGCCTCGCGGAACCGCTCAAGGCTGCGATCGCCGACGGGTTGCCGGTGTACGGCACCTGTGCCGGGCTGATCATGTTAGCCGATGTCATCCGCGACGCGATCGCTGGTCAGGAGAGCCTCGGGGGGCTCGATGTCGTCGTGCAGCGCAACGCGTTCGGCTCGCAGCTCGACTCGTTCGAGACCGACTTGGATATTCCGGCGGTCGGTGAGCAGCCGATGCACGCCGTGTTCATCAGAGCGCCCATCGTCGAAAGTGTCGGACCGAAGGCTACGACCCTTGCCGCGCTCGAGGACGGACGCGTCGTCGCCGTCGAGCAGGGCAACCTGATCGGAACGTCGTTTCACCCCGAGATGACGGGGGACACCCGCTTTCACGAGTACTTCCTGCGCAAAGTGCGCGAGCGCGCCGTGTGAGTCGCGTGCCGACGGCAAACACACCGCGCCATGCAGGCGCGTCCGCCGGGGCGCTCTACAATAGTCACGATCTTTGAAAGCAGTTGAGGGAGCACAGTGTCCGGGCATTCCAAATGGGCGACCACCAAGCACAAGAAGGCTGTGATCGACCAGCGTCGCGCAAAATCGTTCGCGAAGCTGATCAAGAACATCGAAGTCGCGGCCAAAATGGGCGGCGCAGACATGTCCGGCAACCCGACGCTCGTCGATGCGGTGCAGAAGGCCAAGAAGACCTCCGTGCCGAACGACAACATCGATCGCGCGATCAAGCGCGGAGCGGGTCTGACCGGTGAGTCGATCGACTACGCGACGATCATGTACGAGGGCTACGGCCCCAACGGCGTCGCACTTCTCATCGAGTGCCTTACCGATAACAAGAACCGCGCAGCCGCGGATGTGCGCACCGCTATGACGCGCAACGGCGGCACGATGGCCGATCCGGGCAGCGTTTCGTACAACTTCCACCGCAAAGGCGTGATCGTTGTGCCACAGTCCGAGGGCGTCAGCGAAGACGATGTGCTGCTCGCCGTCCTGGACGCGGGCGCAGAAGAGGTCACCGGGCGTGGCGAGTCGTTCGAAGTGCTCACCGACGCATCCACCCTGGTCGCGACCCGTACCGCGTTGCAGGAGGCCGGCATCGACTACGACTCGGCCGATGTCGAATTCGTCGCGACTGTCCAGGTCGAAGGCGACGCCGAGACCGCGCGCAAAGTATTCCGGCTGATCGACGCTCTCGAAGACTCCGACGACGTGCAGAACGTGTACACAAACCTCGATCTTTCGGCCGAAGTCCAGGCCGAACTCGAAGCAGAGTAGCCCGGCGACGATGCCGTTGCGCGTCCTCGGCATCGACCCAGGTCTCACCCGCTGTGGTGTAGGGATCGTCGATGTAGCCGACAACAGAACGGCGCGGCTCGTCCACGTTCTCGTCATCCGAACGCCATCGAACATGCCGCTCGAAGAACGCTTGCTCGCGGTGGGTACGGGGATCGAAGAACTACTCGAGGTGCACAAGCCTGACGTTGTCGCCATCGAGCGTGTTTTCGCCCAGCACAACCTGAGGACGGTGATGGGGACGGCGCAGGTCAGTGGGGTAGCGCTTCACGCGGCTGCGAAGCAGGGTCTGCGTGTCGCCCTGCACACGCCCACCGAAGTGAAAGCGGCGATCACCGGCTATGGATCGGCCGACAAGAGGCAGGTCCAGGCGATGGTGGCACGCATCCTGGGTCTCGCCGAGGTGCCGAAGCCGGCCGACGCGGCCGACGCGCTGGCAATCGCGATCTGCCACGCGTGGCGACGCGATGTTGTTTCAGCGGGAGCGCCGAGCGCCGGCGCCTCGACATCCAATAGCCCTGCATCCACTCCGGCCCAAGCGGCATGGCTCGCCGCGGAACGGTCCGCGCGGACGTCGGGGGTGCCCCGTAGGCTGGCGAAGTGATTTCATCCTTACGCGGCACGGTGCTCGCAGTCAGCGGCGGTTCGATCGTGATCGAAGTCGGGGGAGTGGGATTCGCAGTGCAGGTCACGCCCGACCACGCCCTTTCACTGCGGCTCGGTGAAGAGACCCGCGTACTGACGTCGCTCATCGTCCGCGAAGACGCGCTCTCGCTCTTCGGCTTCGCGGATGCCGACCAACTTCATGTTTTCGATCTCCTCACCGGGGTTTCCGGAGTGGGTCCGAAATCCGCGATCGGCGTCCTGGCGGTGCTCTCGCCCGGGCAGATCGCCGATGCGGTCGCCGCAGATGACGACGCGCCGTTCCGCAAGGTGTCCGGCATCGGCCCGAAGACGGCGAAACTGATCGTCGTGTCGCTCTCGGGCAAGCTCATGGCGGTCACACGGCGACCGGCCCACACGACCTCCGCCGCCCCCGCCTCGTCGCTGAGCGAGAGCGTCCTCATTGCGCTCGTCGGCCTTGGATGGCCCGAGAAGGTCGCGTCCGAGGCGATCGCAGAGGCCGTGGCCGAAAGCGACGAAGGTGACCGCGACAGCGTTCAAGCCCTCCTTCGGCTCACTCTCGGCCGACTCGGGCCTGGACAATCGGCCGTGAGGCGATAAGCATGGCCGACCTGAATGATCTGACGGCGCCCGAACTCGAATCCGAAACAGAGTTGGCGTTCGAGGGAGCACTACGCCCACGTTCGCTCGCCGAGTTCGTCGGGCAGGCCAAAGTGCGGGGACAGCTTCAGCTGCTTCTCACAGCAGCGCAGATGCAAGATCGAACGGCCGATCACATTCTCCTCGCGGGGCCGCCCGGACTCGGCAAGACAACCCTGGCCATGATCGTCGCCCACGAGAGCGGGCGCCCGCTCAGGCTCTCGAGCGGCCCGGCGATTCAGCACGCCGGCGACCTCGCTGCACTCCTGTCCTCGCTGACTCCGGGCGAGGTGTTGTTCATCGACGAGATCCATCGCATGGCGCGCTCGGCCGAAGAGATGCTCTACCTCGCGATGGAAGACTTTCGCATCGACATCATGGTGGGCAAAGGGGCAGGGGCGACATCGATTCCGCTCGATCTGGCACCGTTCACGCTTGTCGGCGCGACCACCCGATCCGGCCTGCTGCCCAATCCGTTGCGCGATCGATTCGGGTTCACCGCACACCTCGAGTTCTACGACGAGTCAGAGCTCACCCAGGTGCTCACCCGGGCGGCCACTCTCCTCGAATTCGAGGTCGACCGTGAAGCCCTTGCCGAGATCGCCGGGCGTTGCCGTGGCACGCCGCGAATCGCCAATCGGCTTCTGCGTCGAGTTCGCGATTATGCGCTCGTTCACGGAAAAGCAGCGGATGTCGAGGCCGTGCGAGCGGCCCTCGACCTCTACGATGTCGATCCTCTGGGACTCGACCGACTCGACCGGGCGGTTCTCACCGCAATCCTCGAGCGATTCGATGGGGGACCGGTCGGGTTGAACACCCTCGCCGTCTCTGTCGGCGAAGAAGCGGAGACGATCGAGTCGGTGGTGGAGCCGTTCCTGGTGCGAATCGGCCTCTTGTCCCGGACGCCGCGTGGTCGGGTTGCCACCCCGGCGGCCTGGCGACACTTCGGCGCAGCGCACTCCCAGCAACCTTCCCTCATGGATGACCTATAATTCAAGCTGGCCCATCGGCCACTCACAACTAAGAAGACCGTCTCTTCAACGAGCCGTTCTCCGGAAGGCCCCAAACTTTTCATGGATCCGTTAACTATCGTCATGCTGGTCGTCCTGGCCGGCCTGGTGTTCTTCATGTTCCGCAACAGCCGCAAGCGTCAGCGTGATGCCGCAGCACTTCGCGACAAAATCGTCCCCGGAGCCGAGGTCATGCTCAACTTCGGTGTCTACGGCACGCTGCTCTCCATCGACGAAGACGAGAACCAAGCGCTGATCGAGACGACCCCGGGCACCATCCTGCGTGTCCACCGTCAGGTCATCGCGCGGGTCGTCGAGCCGAAAGAGGCCGAGCCCGAAGAAGAGGCCTCGACCGAGCCCGAGCTGAATGCGGACCACGCAATCCCGCTGGGCGAGCCGGAATTCGGGGAGCGCGTCGACGATGCGGCCAAGAAGCCCGGCGCGAAAAGCGACGACTGACCCCATTTCCTGCGTGCCCACGTCTTTCGAGGCGTGGGCACGCTCGTAGAAAGCTGAGTTCGTAGGTGGCAAAGTCGACCCCGGTCAAAAAAGCCTGGCGTTCGTTGAGTTGGCTCGGTGCGATAGTCGTCGTACTTGCCGGTGTGCTCACGGCTGGAGTCATCTTCAGCAACGCAACCCTGATCCCGAAGCTCGCCTTGGACCTCGAAGGTGGAACCCAGATCATCCTGGCGCCACAGCTTTCAAACGGTCAGCAAGTGCAGCAGCAGCAGTTGGACCAGGCCGTCTCGATCATTCGCCAGCGAATCGACGCATCGGGCATCTCTGAGGCGGAGATCAGCACCGAAGGCTCCAAGAACATCGTGGTGTCGCTGCCGGGTACACCCGACGAGGCCACACTTCAGCGCATCCAGTCGAGCGCGAAGCTCGACTTCCGTCCCGTGCTGGTCGCCGGAGCTCCGGCAGCGACGGTGGTAGGTGCGGATGGAAAGTCGACACCTGCGCCGACACCCGCTCCCAACCTTCAGTCGACGCCGTCGACGAAGCCGACGAACGGCAGTGACCAGGCGTGGATCACCCCGGCCCTGAAAGCCCAATACGAGGCTTTCGACTGCTCGTCCGCCGCAGCAAAGACCACCAACGTCGCACCGGCAGACAAACCGCTGATCACCTGTGACGACAAAGGCACAGTCAAATACATCCTCGGTCCGGTCGAGGTTCGAGGCGAAGACATCAGTGACGCCTCAAGCGGTCTCGTGCAGAGCCAGGGCGGCGTCACCACGGGGGAGTGGGGCGTCAACATCGTCTTCAACGACGCCGGCACCAAAGCGTTCGCCACCGTCACGACACGCCTCAACGGTCTCACCGGCTCGCAGAACCAGTTCGCGATCGTTCTCGACGGCAAGGTCATCTCGGCCCCGGCGACCAAAGCCGCGATCACGGACGGCAAGCCCCAGATCACAGGAAGCTTCGACCAGACCTCGGCGAAAACACTCGCCGACCAGCTCAAGTTCGGCGCGCTGCCGTTCAGTTTCCAGGTTCAGAGCAAAGACACGATCTCGGCGACCCTCGGCTCGTCGCAGCTTCTCAGCGGTCTGATCGCTGGTGCGATCGGCCTTCTGCTGGTCGTCATCTACACACTCTTCCAGTACCGACTGCTCGGCTTGGTGACCATCACCTCGCTCGTCGTCGCCGCGTTGCTCACCTACCTCACGATCGCGCTCATGTCGTGGCACTACGGCTATCGTCTGTCTCTGGCCGGTGTCGCTGGTCTGATCGTGGCCATTGGATTCACTGCAGACTCGTTCATCGTGTACTTCGAACGAATACGCGACGAATTGCGTGACGGACGCGGGCTCGAGTCGGCGGTCGAGGCCGGATGGAAACGTGCACAGCGCACGATCTACGCATCGAAGGCGACCAACCTTCTCGCCGCAGTCGTGCTGTATGTGCTTGCCGCCGCCAACGTTCGAGGTTTCGCGTTCACGCTGGGACTCACCACGCTCATCGACGTCCTCGTCGTCGTCCTCTTCACCCACCCGACGCTGCAACTTCTGGCGAAGACGCGATTCTTCAACAGCGGAAGCTCCTGGTCCGGGCTCGACCCGGAGGCACTGGGTGCCGTCTACCGCGGTGCCGCGCAATTCCGGCCGTCCGCCGCGGTCTCGGCCGCCAAAGCGGCGTCGAGCAGCAAGGAAGCCGCACGCCGACAGACGATCGCGGAACGTAAAGCCGCCGAGCTGGTCGCCGCCAACTCCGGCGGAAGCTCCTCTGATCGTTCGAACGACGGGAAGGATTCCTGATGGCCGCCAGCCGCCTCACACGGTTCGGAAACGACCTCTACACCGGTGCGCGTTCGTTCGACTTCGTCGGCAAGCGCAAGATCTGGTACTCGATTGCAATTGTGATGGTCATCGCATCCATCCTCATCCCCATCGTCAAGGGGGGCTTCAACTTCGGAATCGAATTCCGGGGCGGCTCGCAGTTCCAGATCACGAACGTTCAGACGACCGCACAGAAGCCCGCACAAGATGCCGTCGCAAGCGTTGTGCCGAACGCTGTCGTACACGTCACGAGTGTCAACAACAACGCGGTGCGCGTTCAGACGGATCAGCTGACCGATACGCAGAGCAACCAGGTCGCCGATGCGCTGGCCAAGGCGTACAACGTTCCGATCACTGAGGTCGCTTCTTCATTCATCGGACCCACCTGGGGTGCCGATGTGACGCAGCAATCGATCCAGGGCCTCGTCGTGTTCCTGCTCCTCGCGTTCATCGCGATGGCGCTCTACTTCAGAACGTGGAAGATGTCGGCGTCGGCGATCATTTCGCTGTTCCATGACCTCATCATCACCGCAGGAATCTACGCTCTCGTCGGCTTCGAGATCACTCCAGCGACGATGATCGGGTTCCTGACCATCCTCGGGTACTCGCTGTACGACACGGTGGTGGTGTTCGACAAGGTTCGAGAGAACACCCGAGAGGAGTTCGAGCTGACGAGACGCACATTCGCCGAGTCGGTGAACCTCGCGGTGAACCAGACCTTGGTGCGCTCCATCAACACTGCGGTGGTCGCCGTACTGCCCGTCGCATCCATTCTCTTCATCGGTGCGTTTGCGCTCGGCGCTGACACGCTACGCGACATCTCGCTCGCGCTGCTCATCGGAATCATCGTCGGAACGTACTCGACGATCTTCCTCGCCGCTCCGATGTACTCGCAGTTCCGCGAGAGTGAAGCCGCTGTCAAGAAGCACGACGCGAAGGTGCGGGCTGCTCGCCCCAAGGCTGCCGCAGCTGCGTCCGTCGTCGCCGTCGGCGCGGAATAAGTAGGCACGGTGCGCGGTTCTTATCTCAGCGGGTATGAGATAAGAACCGCGCGACCGCGAGCCACGAACGCGCCTCGGAGCCCTCGGTCGTCGGGCGTTGCCGCCACCCGCGATAATGGAAGACGGGAGGCCCGCTGATGGTTGACACGACGACACCACAGTCCGCCTCTCTGCGCCGCCTGGTTCCTCGCATCTTCTCCCGCGCGCAGCCGGCGGGCGCGGTCGATACCTTGATCCGCACGCTTCGGATGCATCATCCCAAAGCCGACCTGTCGCTTGTCGAGCGCGCGTACGCGGCCGCGGAGAAGGCTCACTCGGGTCAGACGCGGCGCAGTGGCGAGCCATACATCACCCATCCGGTAGCTGTTGCTCAGATTCTGGCCGATCTCGGCATCGGGTCGAAGACGATCGCGGCGGCCCTCCTTCACGACACCGTCGAGGACAACGACTACACCCTCGACGAGCTTCGTGACGCCTTCGGTGACGAGATAGCGATGCTGGTGGATGGTGTCACCAAGCTCGACAAGGTCAAGTACGGCGACAGCGCTCAGGCCGAGACCGTTCGCAAGATGATCGTGGCGATGTCCAAAGACATCCGCGTTCTCATCATCAAACTGGCGGACCGTCTGCACAACGCTCGTACTTGGGGGTTCGTTCCCGCCGAATCTGCCACCCGCAAAGCCACCGAGACCCTGGAAATCTACGCACCGCTGGCTCATCGTCTCGGGATCCAGACCATCAAGTGGGAACTCGAAGATCTCTCCTTCGCCGTGCTCTACCCGAAGCTCTACGCCGAAATCGAGAGCCTCGTGAAGCAGCGCTCGCCCGAACGCGAGCGACTGGTGCAACACGTGATAGACGCGATCAACGACGACCTCAAATCGGCGAGAATTCGTGGCAAAGTCGTCGGCCGACCGAAGCAGTTCTATTCGATCTACCAGAAGATGGTGGTGCGCGGGCGCGAGTTCGACGAGATCTACGACCTTGTGGGCATCCGTGTCCTGGTGAACTCTGTGCGTGACTGCTATGCCGTTCTCGGTCAGATCCACGCTCGCTGGACCCCGATGCCAGGTCGTTTCAAGGACTACATTGCGACGCCCAAATTCAACCTCTACCAATCGCTTCACACGACGGTGATCGGACCTGAGGGTCGCGCCGTCGAGATACAGATTCGCACCGAAGAGATGCACCAACGCGCTGAGTTCGGTGTGGCGGCGCATTGGAAGTACAAAGAGCAAGTCAACGGCAAGAGCTCGGGTCCGTCGAGCAAAGACGACACCGACCTCGCCTGGCTAGCCCACATCTCGGATTGGCAGGCCGAAACGGCCGATCCGAGCGAGTTCCTCGACTCGCTGCGCTTTGAGATCGGCGCGAAAGAGGTTTACGTCTTTACACCGAAGGGTCGAGTCATCGGCCTGCCTACCGGCGCAACTCCGGTCGACTTCGCCTACGCGGTGCACACCGAGGTGGGCCACCGCACCATGGGCGCCAAGGTGAACGGTCGTCTCGTTCCGCTGGAGAGCACGTTGACGACCGGCGATGTCGTCGAGGTCTTCACCTCGAAGAATCCCGATTCCGGTCCCAGTCAGGATTGGCTCAACTTCGTCAAGAGTCCACGCGCGCGCAATAAGATTCGCCAGTGGTTCACCAAAGAGCGTCGCGACGAGGCGATCGAGCAGGGCAAGGATGCCATTGCCCGTGCGATGCGCAAACAGAACCTTCCGCTCCAGAAGCTGATGACGCAGGATTCGCTCGGCGAGGTTGCGTCGCAATTGCGCTACGAGGACGTTTCCGCACTCTACGCCGCGGTCGGCGAAGGCCACGTTTCCACGCAGTCGGTGATCGAGAAGGTCGTCGCCTCCCTTCAGACCGAAGCCGAAGGCGATGCGGGTGAGCTGGAATTCCCGGTTAAGGGTCGTTCGCGCCAACTTCGCAACAGTGACTCCGGAGTTCTGGTTCGCGGTGCTCCCGACATCCTGGTCAAGCTCGCGAAATGCTGCACGCCGGTGCCCGGAGATCCGATCGTCGGGTTCATCACCCGTGGCGCTGGGGTCTCGGTGCACCAAGCGAACTGTCACAACGTTCAATCGCTCCTTCAGGAACCGGAGCGAATGATCGAGGTGGAATGGGCTCCCAGCTCGAAGAGCGTCTTCCTTGTCCAGATCCAGGTCGAAGCACTTGACCGTTCCGGACTGCTCTCCGATGTGACTCGCGTGCTGTCAGAGCATCACGTGAACATTCTCTCGGCGACCGTGACCACGTCCAGTGACCGACTCGCGCTCAGCCGTTTCGTCTTCGAGATGGGCGATACCACCCACCTCGACCGAGTGCTGAATGCCGTGCGACGAATCGATGCCGTGTATGACGTGTATCGCGTGAGCGCGGGCTGAGCGATACACCGCCCCGCGCGTCAGCACGGCTGAGTTGATACACCGCGGCGTGCGTCAGTGCCGCTCGTCGCTTGCCACTCGCCGGAGTGCCTGCGGAGGCGACTTGGCGAGGTGCGAGAGCCGTTCCAGCGCGCGACGCGTTCCCGGTGACTGGGGCTGAGCCCTGATGCGGTGCACGCAGTCGTCAAGGCTCGCTCCGCCGACCCGCAGCACGAGGTGAACGTCGCACGCCTCGTCATCGTCGAAGCGTTCGTGGGTTCGTAGAAGGTCGACGGCCGTTCGCAGGGGTGAAGTGACCTTGAGCGGTCCGATACAGACAACGTCGCCGACTTCGAGAACGCATTCGCGATACTCGAATCGGGGAGACCACGGTGGCGTCACACGGTGGGTCGCGTCGATGCAGAGTTGATGCCGCAAAGGCGGCTGTGCGTGCACGCCGTGCAGCCACAATGCCGATGCTCGTTCCACGATCACTCGATTCGGCGCCGTCAGAGCGAGCGATGTCGCACGCAGCCAGCCGCTGTCTGGTTCGTCGATCGCAGCAAAGCAGTCGTCCACCGTGAACACC
>FSYX01000125.1_pt1 | contig 10548 bp, 9 predicted proteins | sample 1638671 | NCBI WGS metagenome assembly FSYX01 (sample SAMEA3914813, study PRJEB12502) | metagenome | biome: forest; material: soil | place: Canada | collected 2011-07-07 | depth 0.3 m
ACACGGGAGGCGTTCGGGCTCCGGGGAGCGCGGCTGATCGTCGAAGGCGCGGTGAAGGCCACCGATGGTGAGTTCGACGAGAACGAGGCGCCGACTTCCGTCGCGGTGGGTAACCGCGGAACGCTCGAGCTCTTCGGCAACGATCTGCAGGCCGCCGACCGCCGACTTCTCATGGTCATCGTGAGTCAGCTGGACGCCACGCTGGAGCATCTCGACCTGAGCTCGGCGGCGCAAGAGGTGGGTCCGCTCGCGGCCACCGACCGGGTGCGCACCGCCCTGCTCGCGGCGGTCGGTCATGACCTGCGGCGCCCCCTTGCGGCGGCAACGGCGGCGGTGACGAGTCTCCGATCGTCCGATTCCAAACTGTCGGCGCAGGATCGTGCGGAACTCCTGGAGACGGCGGAGGTCAGTCTGCAGGGATTGGCCGATCTCCTGACCAACCTGCTCGACGTGAGCCGGGTGCAGGCCGGGGTTCTCGCCGTCTCGCTGAAGGAGGTCGACATCGACGACGTGCTGCCGCTGGTCCTCGACGAGTTGAACGTGGGGCCGGGGGAGATCGTGATCGACGTTCCCGATGACATCCCCCCGGTTCGCGCGGACGCGGTCCTGCTTCAGCGCGCGATCGTCAACCTGCTGACCAACGCACTCCGCTACTCACCGGCCGGTCATCCGCCCCGGGTGAGCGCGAGTGCGTTCGGCGGGAACGTGGAGATCCGTGTCTCGGACTACGGACCCGGCGTTCCCGACGAGCGCAAGGAGGAGATCTTCATTCCGTTCCAGCGCACCGGTGACACGGACAATTCGACAGGCATCGGTCTCGGGCTCGCGCTCACCAAAGGCTTCGTCGAAGGGATGGGCGGAACGCTCGCCCCCGAGGACACGCCGGCGGGCGGGCTCACCATGGTGCTGTCGCTTCCGATCGACTCCGAGCGGGTCGGTGTGCAGTGAAGATCATCGTGGCCGACGACGATCCGCAGATGCTCGGTGCTCTGCGGATCATCCTCAGTGCCCACGGCTACGAGGTCGTGCTCGCCCGAAACGGCAAGGAGGCGCTCGACGCCGTCGTCAAGGTGCATCCCGAACTGATCATCCTCGACCTCGGGATGCCGCAACTGAACGGCATCCAGGTGATCGAGGCGATTCGGGGCTGGAGCAAAGTGCCCATCCTCGTGGTCTCGGGGCGAACCGACTCCGCCGACAAAGTCAACGCGCTCGACGCCGGCGCCGACGACTATGTCGGCAAGCCGTTCGCCACTGACGAGCTGCTCGCACGCATCCGCGCTCTCACCCGGCGCAAGACTACGAGCGCAGAGCAGCCGGTGGTGCGATTCGGTTCGGTGTCGATCGATCTGGCGGACAAGCTGGTCGTCGCCCACGACGAGTCCGGAGAGTCTCCGGTGCGGCTCACGCCCACCGAATGGCAGATCCTCGAACTGCTGCTGCGCAATCCGCGCAAGCTCGTGACGCAGCGCACGATGCTGGCCGAGATTCGCGGGCCGCAGCACGTGAGCGATGCGGGATATCTTCGCCTCTACATCGCTCAGCTGCGCAAGAAGCTCGAGCCGGACCCGAGCCGTCCGCGCTTCATCCTCACCGAGCCGGGAATGGGGTATCGATTCCAGCCCGACGCCGTGGACGGGCACGATGCATCCGCCTGAGCGATCTCCTTCAGGGGGTGCCCACGGCGGTGAACCGCGGTCGGCGTTCGCGACGCAGCGTGGACTCGTCGTTCACGAGAGTGCCTTCGGGGCTGATGTGACGGAACATCTGCTCGATGACGGTGAGGATGTGTGGATCGTCCACGCGGTAGAGCTGGCGGCGGCCCTCTCGGCGGGCGGCGACCACCCCGGCTGCGCGGAGTTTGGCGAGCTGCTGGCTGGTGGCGGGGATCGCCTGCCCGGAGCGGGTGGCGAGGGTGCTCACGTCGTACTCGCCGGTCGACAGAATGACGACCAGGCTCAGGCGGGCGGGCACCGAAAGGATGTCGAAGGTGGCCGCGGCGACGTCGAGTTGAGCGTCCGTGATCTCGGATGGGGTCTTGGTCATCGTCGTCCAAGGCTCGCACACGACAATCGTTTGCGCAATTGGTTGACTATTCGGGCGACCTGTCATAGCCTGTCCAAGGCCGCTTCGCCATCAGGCGCGGACCGCGCCCGGAAACCAATCGCAAGGAACCCTGCAGAAGGAAAGCACAGAGGAGGTGCGTCACATGTCAGCTGACAGTCATAGTCCCGTGTACTCATCCTCCCTCGTCGTCTGATCTGGTCGTGCTCCGCCCCAGATCATCGTTCTTCTGTGATCTGGAGTTCCGCCATGACCCTGCTTCGACCGTTCACCGCCGAAACGGGAGCGCTACGCTCCCGCACCCGTTTCGCTGCCGATGCCGTCGTGCTCATGGCCGTGGTCGTGACGTTCTACATCCTCATCTCGCTGTCGCACGGCATCCTCGCCCCCTTCTCCGAGAACAATGCCCCATCGACGGTTTCGACCGATCCGGCCTACCTTCCCTACTACGCCGCGCGATCACTGCTGCGCATGTTCGTCGCACTCGGCGCATCCGTCGTGTTCAGCCTCGTCTATGCCACGATCGCGGCGCGCTCCCGTCGGGCCGGCACGGTGCTCATCCCTCTGCTGGACATCCTCCAGTCGGTTCCCGTCCTCGGGTTCCTCTCCGTCACGCTCACCGTGTGGCTCACGATCTTTCCCAACAGCATGCTCGGCCTCGAGTGCGCGTCGATCTTCGCGATCTTCACTTCGCAAGCGTGGAACATGACCTTCGCGTTCTACCAGTCGCTGATCACGCAGCCGCGCGAACTGGATGAGGCGGCCCGACTGCTTCGCCTGACCAAATGGCAGCGGTTCTGGAACCTCGACGTGCCGTCGGGCATGATCCCGCTCGTCTGGAACGGCATGATGAGCTTCGGCGGCGGATGGTTCTTCCTGGTGGCATCCGAAGTGATCAGCGTCAACAACAAGAACTACGCGCTCCCCGGCATTGGAAGCTACGTTGCGACCGCCTCGGAACAGGGCGACATGGGCAAGATCTTCCTCGCGTGCGGAGTGATGGTCGTCATGGTCGTCGGCGTGAACTTTCTCTTCTGGCGCCCTCTGACCGCCTGGGCGGAGCGCTTTCGCAACGAAGACTCCGAAAGCGGAAACCAGCTGAAGAGCGTGGTATTCGATATCTTGCGGCGGTCGCGACTGCCACACCTGTTGGGTCGCGTGCTGCGGCCGATCTCCTTCGCGATGGATCGGATCACCCGGCCGTTCGGGCTTGCGGAGGTACGTCTCGGGCGCAGTGTGTCGCGGCGCCGTGCGGGTGACATCGTCTTCGCCGTGCTCGTGGCAGCCCTCATCCTGTGGGGCGCCTTCGAGATGTTCACGTACATCTCGAACACGGTCGGTCTCGCCCAGATCCCGGCCGCCTTCGGGCTCGGACTCGTCACCTTCGGACGAGTGCTGATCCTGCTGGTCGCGGCCACCATCGTCTGGGTGCCGATCGGCGTGTGGATCGGCATGAACCCGCGCGTGAGCCGGTTCGCGCAGCCGATCGTGCAGGTGCTGGCGAGTTTTCCGGCCAACTTCCTCTTTCCTCTCGTCACCGCCGCGCTCATCGCAACCGGCGTCAGTCTGAACTGGGGTGGCATCCTGCTGATGAGCCTCGGCGCTCAGTGGTACATCCTGTTCAATGTGATCGCGGGAGCCAGTGCCATCCCGAACGACTTGCGCGAGGCATCCACCAACCTGCGCCTGCCGCGTCTGCTGCGCTGGCGGGCGCTGATCCTGCCGGCCATCTTCTCGGCATATGTGACGGGTGGGATCACAGCGGCAGGCGGTGCGTGGAACGCCTCGATCGTCTCCGAAGTCGTCTCATACAACGGAACGACACTGCAGGCCACCGGACTCGGCGCCTACATCGCCGAAGCGACCGCGCACGGTGACTTCGCACGGACGCTGATCGGCGTCGGCGTCATGAGCGTCTACGTGGTCGGCCTCAACCGTTTCTTCTGGCGACGCCTCTACCGCCTCGCCGAAACCCGCTTCAGCCTCTGACCCGTCCTCGACCTTCCCGCTTTCATCCTCCACGAAGGAGACATCATGAACACCGTCGCTGCCACCACCACTGCCACCCCTATCGTCAGCGTCGAGAACGTGTCGAAGTCGTTCGTCGGAAACGGCGGAACCGTTCTCCCCGTGCTCGACAACGTGTCGTTCGAGCTGAACGCGGGCGAGATCGTCGCCCTGCTCGGCAAGTCGGGCTCGGGCAAATCGACCCTGCTGCGAACCATCGCCGGTCTGATCGAGCCCACCTCGGGTGTCGTCCGCTCCAACGGCGAGCCTCTCCGTGGGGCGAACCCGGCCGTCGGGATGGTCTTCCAGTCGTTCGCACTCATGCCGTGGCTGACCATCCAGGCCAACGTGGAGCTCGGTCTCGAAGCCCGTGGTGTCCCGCGGGCCGAACGTCGTCAGCGTGCGCTCGACGCCATCGATCTCATCGGTCTCGACGGATTCGAATCCGCATACCCGAAAGAGCTCTCGGGCGGAATGCGTCAGCGCGTCGGTTTCGCGCGCGCTCTGGTGCTGCAGCCGGACGCCCTGCTGATGGACGAGCCGTTCAGCGCACTCGATGTGCTCACCGCCGAAAACCTCCGGTCGGAGCTCATGGCGCTCTGGGCACGTGACGACTTTCCCACCAAGAGCATCTGCATCGTGACCCACAACATCGAAGAGGCCGTGCTGCTCGCCGACCGGGTGATCGTGCTCGGCGCCAACCCCGGCCACATCAAAGCCGACATCCCCATCGGCCTCACTCGCCCGCGCAACCGTCGGGGACCGGCGTTCGAAGGGTTGGTCGACGAGCTCTACAAGCTGCTCGCCACCGAGGACGCGGTCGCCGATCGCCCGGCGCCCACCACGGACACACCGTTCGCGACCCTGCTGCCCGAAGCGACCGTCGGCGGCCTCGCCGGTCTCGTCGAGATCGTCTACGCCCACAACGGCCAGACAGACCTGCCCGACCTCGCCTCCGAGCTGCTCTTCGAAGTCGACGACCTGCTTCCGCTCGTCGATGCCGCCTCCCTGCTCGGTCTGCTCGAACTCGACGGCGTCGACGCGTTTCTCACGGAGACCGGAAAGACCTGGTACACCGCCGACATCCAGGCCAGCAAGCAACTCTTCGCTCGGCTCGCGATCGACCGCGCCCCGCTGGTTCGCACGATCTGCAAGACGCTCGAAAACTCGGACGACGGGGCCATTCGAGACGACTTCTTCCTCGATCTTCTGCGACGGGGCCTTTCGGAGGAGAATGCTCGGCGACAGCTTGACATCGCCATCGACTGGGGGCGGTACGGCGAGCTGTTCGACTACGACGCCGACAAGGGTGAGCTCGTGCTCACCGAGGTGTTCGCCGCGCTGACCGCGGGCTCCGCCGGGTCGCCGCTCTGACCCGGTTGCCGAACGATGGGGTCATCCATGAGGTGACCGATCGCGAGCGCAACAGGGTCTGGGGTGCGACCGAGGTGCTCGCCGAGCTGGATAGCCTTTCCGAATTGCCGAAGCCGTTGGCACGCAACCTCGCTGATTCGCGCTGCAAATCGACCGCAAGGGCACGGCCTCGGCTTGCGATCGACCGAGCAGCGACGCCCGGCTGGATAGGCTGAATAGATGGAATTTGGCCTCTTCGCTGTTATCGGAATCGTGATTCTCGTGGGGGTCGCGGCCCTGTCGAAGAGGTTCGGGGTCGCCGCACCCATTGTGCTGGTGATCGTCGGTGTGGGGCTCTCGTACCTTCCGGGCGTTCCGTCGATCGAAGTGCCGCACGAATGGGTGCTTGACGGGGTGCTGCCACCGATTCTGTATGCGGCCGCGATCAGCGTTCCGGTTGTCGACTTCCGCCGCAACCTCGGCACGATAGCGAGCCTCTCGGTGGTGCTCGTGATCGTGACCGCGCTCGCCGTGGGCTTTCTGCTCTACATGCTGCTGCCCGAACTGAACCTGGCGGCGGCCATCGCGCTCGGCGCGATCATCAGCCCACCCGATGCCGTTGCGGCGACATCGATCGGTCGCCGACTCGGGCTGCCGCCTCGGCTACTGACCGTGCTCGAGGGCGAAGGTCTCGTCAACGACGCCACGGCGCTGGTGCTGCTCCGGTCGGCGGTCGCCGCGGCGGCCGGTGGAGTTCTCACACCCTGGGCGACCGTCGGAGACTTCGTCTATGCCGTCGTGGTGGCGATCGCCATCGGACTGGCTGCCGGATTCGTCACGGTGTGGGTCCGGTCGCGCATAACCGACTCGGTGCTGGCAACCGCCGTGTCGATCGCTGTGCCGTTCGTCGCGTTCATGCCGACCGAAGCGCTGCACGCATCCGGCGTGCTCGCCGTGGTCGTCGCAGGTCTCTACACCGGACATGCGGCGCCGCGTGCGTTCTCCGTGCAGGTGCGGGCGAGCGACCGGATCAACTGGCGCACCATCCAATTCCTTCTCGAAAGCGCCGTGTTCCTCGTGATCGGACTCGAGTTGCGCACCCTGATCGAGCACGTCGATTCGGACGTGCTCACGGTCGGCGCCTCCGTCGTCATCGGCCTCATCGCCGTTCTTGCGCTCACCATCCTGCGCTTCCTGTGGGTCGGACCCTTGGTGCTCGGCCTGCGGCGCACGGCCCAGCGCGCGGAGCGATCCACGATGAGGCTGAACCTCGCCCTCGGACGGGGCCGTGGCACGGGAGGCTCTGCAGCGAGCGCCGAACGAAAACAGCGCATGGAGCGTGTCTACGAAATCAAGCGTGCCGACCTCGAGCAACGCCGCCGCGAAGGCATCGACTGGCGGGGCGGCGTCGTGATCGGCTGGTCGGGGATGCGCGGCGTCGTCACGCTCGCCGCCGCCCAGTCGCTGCCCGACAACACGCCGTATCGTCCACAACTCATCCTCATCGCCTTCACCGTGGCGGTTGTCACCCTCGTACTGCAGGGCGGAACGCTGCCGGCTCTCATCCGACTGCTGCGCATCAAGGGTGTGGATGAGGCCCAGGACCATCGTGACCTCGCTCTGCTTCTCGATGAGCTCAGCTATTCCGGTCTCACCGTGCTGGAGGACTCCTCATCGATCATCGGCGAGCAAGCTGATCCCGACATCCTCGAACGCGTGCGGCAGTCCTCGTTCCTGCGCGCCGAGTCGGCCTGGGAACGGACTCGCGAATCCGACTCAGCGACCCACGAGAACCCGCACAGCACCTACCGCACTCTGCGGCTCGCCGTTGTCGCCGCCGAACGCGAGCGACTGCACGATCTGCGCAGCCGGGGAGCCTACCCGTCGCGAATATTCGCCGAAGCCGAAGCGATGCTCGACTCCGAGGAGACCAGGCTTCGCCCGACCCGCGCGGAGCACTAGCTGTTCTATCTCGGCGTTGAGGTGCTTGGACGGATTTGCGCATCCGCTTGCGCCATAATGACGCTTCGCCCGCGCGAGAGGGTCGACATGACGCAAGTCGATACGTCCGAGACGTAAGCGCTGGGGCGGGGGGAGGGCTGCGCGTGGAAGTGCGGGGCACTGAGCCGTTCTGGCTCGGCGTTGAGGCGCTTGGACGGAATTGTGCATCCGCTTGCGCCATAATGACGCTTCGCCTGCGCGAGAAGGTCGACATGACGCAAGTCGATGCGTCCGCGAGACGTAAGCGCTCGGGCGGGGAGGGGCTCCGCGCGCACGCGCGGGGCAGGGCGAGGGGCTGCGCGGATGCGCGGGGTGCGGCGCGGGCTGCGCGTGCAGGCCGCGCGGCATGCGAGGGCTGCGGGCCGACGCGGAAGGGGCTAGGGCTGCGCATCCACATGTTCGGTCGGTTCATCGGCAGGAGCGGTCCGGGGGCGCGCGGTGCGGCGGGCGGAGCGGCGCGATGCGACCAAGCGGATCAGCAGCGGCACGACCGACACGACCACGATTCCGATCAGGATCAGGTCGAGGTAGCGGGAGACGAAATCGGCGACGCCGGGGATGTGCCCGAGACCGTACCCGAGGAGCACGACCGCGGCCGTCCAGACCGCAGCCCCGACGATGTTGAAGACAGTGAAGAGTCCTCGGCGCATGTGACCGACACCCGCAGCGACCGGCGCGATGGTTCGAACGACGGGAACGAAGCGGGCGACCATGACCGCCGCAGGCCCGAAGCGGTCGAAGAAGTGCTGCGTGCGGTCGACGCTGGCGCGGCTGAAGAGTCCGGCCTCGCGTCGCTCGAACACGGCCGGCCCCGTTCGGCGCCCGATCAGGTAGCCGACCTGGTCACCGAGTATGGCGGCGACTGCGATGGCCAGGATTGTGATCCACAGAGGCTGCGTGATGTGCCCGGTGAAGGTGAGCACACCGGTGAAGAACAGCAAGGTGTCGCCGGGCAGAAAGAACCCGATGAGCAGAGCGGTCTCGCAGAACACGATGCCGCAGATCACCAGGAGCGCCCAGCCGCCTGAGCCGTCGATGAGCGCCTGCGGATCGAGCAGGCCGGTGTGAAGCGAGAGGGTGGTCATTCTGATGTTCCGTTCGTCAGGGTGCGGTGGTTCACCGTGTGAATTCGGTGATTGATTCGCGATGGGTGTGAATCGGCTGGCCCACCTGGGTGAACCCGAGTTGCTGCAGGTCCGACACGCCATAGTCGTCGGGCGTGCCGCCCGTCCACTCGATCAGCCAGACCCGGCCGATCCCGTCGAAACGGCCGATCGAGGCCGCTTGAGCGACCGTGTACACGCTGTCGGTCCAGCTCGTGTTGCTGGTGAACGGCAGCTGGAGCGTGACGTCACGGGTGTTCACGAAGCCCGCCGGGTACGCGTGCATGGCGAGGCGTGGCCGCCGGTAGGGATTGATGGATTCGTCGAAGACGACGGCATCGCCGGCTTTCGCATGCGCACCGATCACCGCGCTCAGCACTGCCCAGTCGCTGTCATTCTTCGAATAGGGCGTGCGCTGGGCGAGATAGATCGGCGCCGAAACGGCAACGAGCGCGATGACGGCGACAGCTTCGATCCAGGCGCGCCCGCGACTGATCGCTTCGATACCGCAGGCGATCAGGATGGCCGCGGCCGGCGCGCAGAATGACACGTAGCGTGCGGTGAACGACGGGATGGCCGTCTGGGCGAGGGCCAGGACGAGTGTGGGAACGACCAGCCAGGTCGCGGCGACCAGAACCACCGAAGGACTCGCGGTGGGCGCGAAGAGCGCGCGCAGTCGCTGGCCGGCAGGGGCGCGTAGCAGGCGCATCCGAATCGCCGCGATCAGGGCAACAGCGATCAGCGTCCAAGCCGGCACGGCAAACCACAGCGTGCCGAACCAGAGGGAGTTGAAGATCGTCGACGGACTCACCTGGTCGTGCGCCAGGTAGTTGATCTGCCGGCGCTCCAGGAAACCGAAGATGATGAGCGGCAGCACACTGGCCGCCGCAAGGCCGACCGTGATCGCCCATCGGCGGAAGAGAGTGCGCGAGGCTCGAATCGACAGAAGCACGAGCAGGTGGGCGAGGGCGAACAGTGCGACGTAAAGAAAGAAGTAGGTGCCGACGGCGAGCAGCACGCCGTACCCGATCCACAGCCGGCGGGGAGCATGCTCTCGCCGGATGAGCTCGATCAGCACCACGGTCAGCCAGGAGACGATGGCCGCGCTGGTGGCGAACGACCGCGCCTCCTCGCCCATGTACGTCACACGCGGCACGATGCAGCAGACCGCCCCCGCGATGATCGCGAGCCGAGGTGAGCGCAGGCGCCACGCGATGACCACGACGGCGGCGACCGTGAAGCCGACGGCGATGGCGCTCGGAAATCGAATCGAGAAGGGTGACGTGCCGAAGAGCGCGATCCACCAGTGCAGCGCGAAATAGTAAGTGCCGTGCACCGCATCGATGTGGCCCAGCATCACGAACAGCGAGGGAAGCGGCCGCTCCGCAGACATCAGGCTGGTCACTTCGTCGCCCCACAGCGACGGAGTCCACGAACCCCAGGCGGCGATGAGTGTGCCGGCCGCTCCGAAAATCAGCGCTATGTAGCGAAGCCGTAGCGCCGGGCGCGTTGCGGTGATGGTGGTGGGCTCCGTTGTCCGATCGATGGTCTTCGACACGCGTGACCTCCAGCCGGGCGCTCTCGGTTGTGCGACCAGTTCAGCCCAGCCAATCCCAGAAACATCCAAGACGCTGCCTTCCTTCGAAGACCTTCACAATTCTTGGAGGGTTCTTGGAGCGCTGAGCGGATGGTTGAGACGGTACACCGACGTGCGGAGGGAAAACCATGAGCTGGATGGTCATCCTCGGTTGGTCCGTTGCCGCGGTCGTCGCTGCGGCGCTGGTCTACGCGATCATCGCTGTGCTGGTCGACAAGGACGAGTCCCTCGAAGAGGAGCAATTCGACGCGGAGGAGTTCTCCGAGTTCGATTAGGCGGCTCGCGTTCCCTCGGCGGGCTACTCCGCCCGGGCGATGGGCAGCCGCAACTCGAGAGTCGTGCCATCGCTCGACGTCTCGACAACGTCGACCGTCCCGCCGTGGCGGGTGGCGATGTCGCGCACGAGCGCCAGGCCGATGCCGA
>FSYX01000205.1_pt1 | contig 10538 bp, 9 predicted proteins | sample 1638671 | NCBI WGS metagenome assembly FSYX01 (sample SAMEA3914813, study PRJEB12502) | metagenome | biome: forest; material: soil | place: Canada | collected 2011-07-07 | depth 0.3 m
CCCTCGGCAGCGGCTGGGGCAGCGCGGCGGATCTCATCGGCGAGACCACCGCGACGGTCCCCGCGACCGAGATCATCGGCTTCGGCGCTCCCGCCCTCGTCGGGCACGTGGGCACACTGCGATCCGTTCTTCTGCCGAGCGGAAAGCGTGCGCTCCTCATCGGGGCCCGCACCCACTATTACGAAGGGCATGGTGTGCGACGCGTCGTCCACAGCGTGCGCACCGCTGCGGCGACGGGTGCGACCACGATGATCCTCACCAACGGCGCGGGCGGCATCAAAGAGACCTGGAAGCCAGGAACGCCGGTTCTGATCAGCGACCACATCAATCTGACCGCCGATTCGCCGCTCGAGGGCGCAACGTTCATCGACCTGACCGATCTCTACTCGTCGCGCCTCCGCGCCCTGGCACGGACGATCGATCCCACTCTCGACGACGGCGTGTACTGCCAGTTCCGCGGCCCGCACTACGAGACCCCTGCCGAGGTGCAGATGGCGAAGACGATCGGTGGCCACATCGTCGGCATGTCGACCGCGCTCGAAGCCATCGCTGCGCGGCAGGCCGGGATGGAGATCCTCGGTATGTCGCTCATCACGAACCTGGCCGCGGGCATTCAGAAGACGCCGCTGAGCCACGAGGAAGTGCTCGAAGCGGGCCGCGAGGCCGAGCCGGTGATCAGCGCGCTCCTGGCCAGAATCGTAGGCGCACTGTGAGCAGCGACTCCAACGAGCTGATCGACGCGGCGAACTCCTGGATCGCGCAGGATCCCGATCCGGAGACGCGCGATGAACTCGCGACCCTCGTCGCCTCGGCACGCACCGGCTCCGCAGAGGCGCTCGACGACCTGCATTCGCGTTTCGACACGCGGCTCGCGTTCGGCACAGCAGGGCTGCGTGGCGAGATCGCCGCAGGCCCCAACCGCATGAACCGCGTGCTCGTGGCGCAGGCCGCCGCCGGTTTGGCGGCCTATCTCCTCGAACATGCCGCAGAGGGCGCCCCGTCGGTCGTGATCGGCTATGACGGTCGCAAGAATTCGGCCGTCTTCGCTCGGGACACCGCCGAACTGATGGCCGGTGCTGGCGTTCGAGCGGTGCTGCTGCCACGGCTGCTGCCGACTCCTGTGCTCGCGTTCGCCGTGCGCCACCTCGACGTGAGCGCGGGCGTCATGGTCACGGCGAGTCACAACCCGCCGAACGACAACGGTTACAAGGTCTACCTCGGTGGCGGCGACCACGGCTCGCAGATCGTTCCGCCGGCCGATGCAGAGATCGCCTCCCACATCGTGCGGGTCGCCGGGGGGAGCATTTCGGGTCTGCCTCGATCGGATGACTACGAGCTGGCTCCCGAGTCGGTGGTCGACGCGTACATCGCGGCGACCTCAGCGATCGCGCAGACCCCGACCGACGCGGTGTCGTTCGTCTACACGGCCATGCACGGTGTCGGATGGGAGACCGCCTCGCGGGTGCTCGAGCGCGCCGGTTTCGGCACCCCTACCGTCGTAGCCGAACAGATCGACCCCGACCCGCTGTTTCCGACCGTCGCGTTTCCGAACCCCGAGGAACCGGGCGCGCTCGACCTTGCATTCGCAACGGCTCGAGCGGCCAACGCTGAGCTCATCATCGCGAACGACCCGGATGCGGACCGTCTGGCCGTCGCCATCCCCGATTCTTCCGCACCGGACGGGTATCGACGGCTGAGCGGCAACGAGGTCGGCGCGCTCCTCGGCTGGCGCGCCGCCGAACTCGCGCAGGCCCGCGCTTCATCCGACGGCGGCGCGAACGGGACGCTCGCGTGCTCCATCGTCTCCTCGCCAGCGTTGAAAGCGGTCGCGGATGCGTTCGGCCTCGACTTCGCCGACACTCTGACCGGCTTCAAATGGGTGTCACGCGCTCCCGGTCTGATCTTCGGTTTCGAGGAGGCACTCGGGTATCTGGTCAACCCCGAGACCGTCCGCGACAAAGACGGCATCTCCGCAATGATCGCTTTCCTCGACCTTGCGTCATCGCTCGAGCGCGAGGGGAGCACGGTCGCCGATCAGTTGATCCGGTTCAGCGAGAGGTTCGGCCATTTCGCCTCCGATCAGATCTCGCTCCGGGTCACCGACCTCGATGACATCGAGCGCATCATGTCGCGGCTCCGTGCCACGCCACCGACGGAGATCGGCGGCGTACGGGTTGCGCAGATCGACGATCTGATCGACGGGTTCGGCACACTTCCGCCCAGCGACGTTTTGCGTATCAAGCTGGACGACGGATCACGGGTCATGGTGCGTCCGAGCGGCACGGAGCCCAAGCTGAAGGTGTACATCGACGCGTCGAGCGATCAGGGAACAGCTGTCGAGCGACGCCTCGCCGCAGAGAGTCGCGTGAGCGAGCTCGCAGCCGGCGTGCGCGAACTGATCGCCTAGGAGCCGGCACGAAGTCGCTCGGGCTCAGCCCAGGGCGGCTTCGAGCTTCGCTTCGAGCTCCTCGAGGTCGAAATAGTTCTCGATCACGACGATGTCGGCATTGGTCACACCGATCGCGTCGACGAGCTCGGGTGACGTGAGGATGACTTGGGCGTCTACCGCGACGGAGCGCACGTTGGCGACATCGGATGCCGTCACTTCGGCCTCGATATCGAGACGATCGAGCACCCGCTCGGCGTTCACTTTGAGAATGGCGGATGTTCCGACGCCGGCACCGCAGATCGCGACGATCTTCACCGGGAAGCGCCCTCTCCGTTCGCCGCCATGATGCTCTGCACCTCCGCGACATCGGCAGCCGCAGCGAGCGCTGGTATCGCTCCCGGGTCGTTGAAGATGTTCGCTAGTTCGGCGATGCTCGTCACATGCGCGTCGGGGGTCGCGACCGCGAGCCCGATCACCACACTGACGGGGTCGTTGTGCGGGTGACCGAAGACGACCGGCTCGTCGAGCGTGACAAGCGACAGACCGTCGCCCAGGACATCCGGACCGGGGCGCGCGTGAGCGAGCGCGAGGCCTAGCGCGATCACGATGTAGGCTCCGAACTCGTCGATCACCTGGATCATCCGAGCCGCGTAACCGGGCTCCGTCGCCCCTGAGCGCGCGAGCGCCTCACCCGCCAATTCGACGGCCGCGCGCCAATCGGCGGCGTGCACCCGAACACTGATCGCGGAATCGGGAAGGGGTGGGAGAGGCATGCCTCAAGCGTATCGTTCGGGGGTCTACGAACCCTCGAAACCTCCTGTGATGATGTCGGCCAATTCTTCGCGATCTTCGAGGGGAAGGAAGCTCGCGGCGGCCGCGTTGAGCTGGAACACTTCGAGGTCGGTGAGGTCGTAGTCGAACGCGTCGGCGAGCAGAGCGAGTTCACGGCTGAGCGTCGTGTTGCTCATCAGGCGGTTGTCCGTGTTGACCGTGACCCGGAAGCCGAGCTGGTAGAGCAGGTCGAACGGATGATCGAGGATGTCGTCGCCCCACGCCGCGATCGCACCCGTCTGCAGGTTCGACGAGGGACTGGTCTCGAGCGCGATCTCGCGATCCTTGACCCACTGCGCCATGGTGCCGAGCGTCACGTAGGTGTTCTCGTCGTCTTGCCGCTCGACGACGATGTCTTCGGCGAGCCTCACCCCGTGGCCGAGGCGCAGCGCACGGCCGTCGAAGAGGGCGCTCCGGATGCTGTCGAGGCCATCCGCCTCGCCCGCGTGGACCGTCGTCGGAAAGAAGTGCTCTGCGAGGTAGTCGAACGCGCGCCTGTGGTTCGCAGGCGGGAACCCGGCCTCGGGGCCGGCGATGTCGAAGCCGACCGCACCGCGATCACGATGCCTGACCGCCAGTTCCGCGATCTCGAGGGCACGGTTCGAGTGGCGCATGGCCGAGATGAGCTGCCCGACCCGGATGCCCCGCCCGTTCTGGCTCACATCGTCGATGCCTTCTTCTATGCCCTCTTGAACCGCCTCGACGGCCTGGTCGAGAGTGAGGCCGCGGGTGAGGTGCTGTTCGGGTGCCCACCGGATCTCGCCGTAGACCACCCCATCGGCTCCGAGGTCCTGCACGAATTCGCGTGCAACCCGAACCAATCCTTCACGCGTCTGCATGACCGCGATCGTCAGATCGAACGTCTTGAGGTATTCGACCAGGGAGCCCGAATTCGACTGGTCGGCGAACCACTCGCCGAGCGCGCTCGCGTCGTCGGCCGGCAGGTCGAGGCCGATCGCATCGCCCAGTTCGATGATCGTCGACGGTCGCAGACCCCCATCGAGGTGGTCGTGGAGCGACACCTTCGGAAGGGCGGTGATGCTGGTACCGCCGGCGAGCAGGAATTCCTCAGGCACAGTGTTCATAGGACAAATCTATCGGGGGTTGGCACCGGTTTGACCCCGGATCATCCGTGCTCGGGATGGATGAGTCGTGAGATTTCGGCGGCAACCGACCCTGCGAGCGTCTGGATGCGCTCGACGTCTACCCCACCGTCCGCGGTCGCCACGACGGGGACGGTGAGGGCCGCGGACGGAAATCCGCGTGTTCCGCGAATCGGGAACACGATGTCTACTATGCCCACGAGGAGCCGACCGACCTGGCGTACATACCCGGCCGCGGATGCTTCCTCGACGTCTGCTCGCAACCGTCGTGCCGAATCAGGTGCGGCCGTGTCGAGCTCAGTGAGGACGATCTCTCGCGTGACCTCATCGGCGAAGGCGATCAGGACAACTCCCGTGGCCGTGTCCTCGACAGGAAACTCAGCACCGATCCTCACCTGGAAGCCGAACGGACTCGGACTCTCGACCTGCGCGACGACGAGCGCGTGCCCCCCGCTCAGAACGGACAGGTTGCAGGTCTGACCGGTCGCGGTGCTCAGACGTCGCATCGGGGTGAGCGCCGCCTGGACCAGGCCGCGGAGCGGCGGGTTGCGATGAGCGAGTTCGAACATCATGAGCGAGACGGTGTACAGCCCGGAGAGGGGCTCGCGCACGACGAAACCCCGCCGTTCGAGCGTCTGCAGAACGCGGAAGATCTCACCGACCGTTCGCCCGACGGATTGCGCGATCTGCGCCTGGCTGAGACCGTCGTTCTGCGCAGACAGCAGTTCCAGGATGTCGAGCCCCTTGTCGAGCGCCGGAACGGCGTAGCTCGGCATCAGCGGGCTGCCCCCAGCGCCGCGAGAAAACGCCCGGCGATTTCGCGTTCGATGTCGTCGGGAACCGGCTGAGCGCCGCGAGCGAGCGACGATGCGGAGGTCGCGATCCGTTCGAGCGAAAGCGCTTGAAGAAGAAACCCGAGGTCCATCGACTCCAGCGAGTTGCCCTTCGGTTCACGCCCAGCAAGGTTGAACATCCGGCCCTCCGCGAGGAGGACGACACTGCGCCCGTTGGCCCGATGAATCCGTTCGATGCCCTCATCGACGCGATCCACGGCCACCGCATCCGCGCGAAGCGAAGCGACGTCGATCTCCCAGGCGAAGTGACCCGAGTTCGCGAGGACCACATCGTCGCGCAGCAGATCGAAGGTGTCGCTGCCGACCACGTCGGCCCGCCCTGTTGCGGTGATGACGACATCCGCCCAGCTCGCGAGCTCGCCGAGAGGAGCGACGCGGAAGCCGTCGAGAGCTGCCTCGAAAGCCTTCATGACATCCACGTCGACAACGGAGACCTGCGCTCCGAGCGCGCGGAAGTATCGGGCGATCCCGCGCCCGCACCACCCGTAGCCGACAACGACCACGTGCGTGCCGGGCACCATGAGGTTGGTGATCCGCATGAAGCTCTCGACTATCGACTGGCCGACAGCGTGCTCGTTCTCGCCGATCGCCTTCAGGCGACTGTCGTTGATCACGATCACAGGAAAAGGAACGCGACCTGCGAGTTCGTTTCGCAGGCGGTCGCCTCCCGACGTTGTCTCTTCGGTGCCGCCGATGAGGGTGCCGGCGCTGCCGCGAGCGACCACACCGGCCGCGAGGTCAGCCCCGTTGTCGAGCAGGATGTCCGGAGCTCGGTCGAGCACTGCCGCCACGTTCCGGCCATGTTGTTCGAGCGTGTCGTCACGCGCGCCGAAAATCGTCATGCCGGATGCGCGCAGTGCCGCAACCACGTCGTCTTGGGTGGAGCCGTGGTTTCCGGTCGCGACGATCTCGGCACCGCCGGCGGCGAGAGTTTCCAGAAGCACGGCGGTCTTCGGCTCGAGGTGCAGGGACATGCCGATGCGCCTCCCAGCGAACGGTGTCGTCTCGGCGAAGTGCTCACGCGCTCCGGCGAGGAGGGGCATCCGTGAACGGATCCAGCCGATCCGGGCGTTGCCTTTGGCCGCGAGGTCAGCCTCGGTGGTCGTGTGCTCGATAGTCATGCGGCTATTGTTGCACAGGCAAAAGCTACTTTCATATAGGAAAAGACCTGTTGAGACGGACCGCTCGTGTCGAGCCGCTGACAGCGGTTGCTTCGCAGGGGGTCGCGTGGCACGCTCGAAGTGATCGGCGTGGGCTAGAGGCGACCCCGGCGCACTCTAGGCGATGCGCTCCGCGATGAGTGGGCCACCGTCGAGTACAGGCTCGCCGGGGTCACCGATGCGCCACGCACCCTCGACGGCTTCGAGGGCACGCTCGAAGCGCGCTGGCTCATCAGCGGACAGGGTGAAGAGAGGCTGGCCGGCGCGCACGGCGTCCCCCGGCTTGGCATGCAGATCGATGCCGGCGGCATGCTGCACCGGATCCTGTTTGCGAGCGCGGCCTGCGCCGAGACGCCACGCCCCGATTCCGAACGGGAGTGCCTGCTGCTCGACCAACACCCCGTCGCGGTCTGCGACGACCGTGTGGGTCTCTTTCGCGACCGGCAGTGGTGCATCCGGATCGCCGCCCTGGGCGCGGATGACGTCGCGCCATTTGTCCATGGCACGGCCATCCGTCAACGCTGCCTCGACATCCACATCCGTCTTGCCGACGAGCGCGAGCATCTCGCGCGCGAGCGCCACCGTGAGCTCCACGACGTCGCGAGGACCGCCGCCGGCGAGCACCTCGACCGACTCGCGAACCTCATTGGCGTTGCCGATCGCGAGACCGAGGGGAACGTTCATGTTGGTGAGGAGCGCGGATGTGGCGACGCCGGAATCCCGACCAAGGTCGACCATGGTGCGCGCCAGTTCACGAGATCGCTCGATGTCCTTGAGGAAGGCGCCGGACCCGAACTTGACGTCCAGAACCAGCGCGCCGGTGCCCTCCGCGATCTTCTTGCTCATGATCGACGACGCGATCAGCGGGATGGCCTCGACAGTCCCCGTGATGTCCCGCAGCGCATACAGCTTGCCGTCTGCCGGGGCGAGCCCGCTGCCGGCCGCGCAGATGACTCCGCCGACATCGCGCAGCTGGTCGAACATCTCCTGATTGCTGAGGTTCGCGCGCCAGCCCGGGATGCTCTCGAGCTTGTCGAGCGTTCCCCCGGTGTGGCCCAGCCCTCGTCCGGAAAGCTGCGGCACCGCGACGTCGAAGACCGCGACGAGCGGCATCAGCGGCAGAGTGATCTTGTCGCCGACGCCACCGGTCGAATGCTTGTCGGTCGTCGGCTTGCCGAGACCCTCGAAGCTCATCCGCTCACCGCTGGCGATCATGGCCATGGTCAGGTCTCTGATCTCGCGACGCGTCATGCCGTTGAGGAAGATGGCCATCGTCATCGCCGACATCTGCTCGTCGCCGACATAGCCGCGGGTGTAGGCGTCGATCAGCCAATCGATCTGGGCGGTCGACAACTCACCCCTGTCGCGTTTCGTGTGGATCAGGTCGACGGCGTCGAACGCCTCGACCCCGCCGGTGGGGGCGGTGGTGCTCATGTGGTTCTATCCCTTGTATTCGGTGAGGGTGCGCGGCCCGAACGCGTCGGGCAACACCTCGTCGATGGTGCGGATGCCCGAAACGGTCTCGAGCAGCATGCCGTTCGCGGAGTGTTCATAGAGCAGCTGGCGGCAGCGGCCGCACGGCATCAGGATGTTGCCGTGGCCGTCGACGCACGTGAAAGCCACCAGGCGCCCGCCTCCACTCAGGTGCAACGCGGACACCAGTCCGCATTCGGCGCACAAGGTCACCCCGTAGCTCGCGTTCTCGACGTTGCAGCCGCTGACGATGCGACCGTCGTCGACGAGGGCCGCGACGCCGACCGGAAAGTTCGAGTACGGCGCGTAGGCATGTGACATGGCTTCGCGCGCGGCCTCGCGCAGCGCGTCCCAATCGATTGTCGGTGTGGTCACAGCGCTCCCTCGTGATGCACGGCTTGATGCACGGCCTATTTGATGTACGGCTTGCCGTCGGCCGCCGGCGCTCGTGAGAGTCCGACGAGACCGGCGACGGCGAAGATCGTCACCACGTACGGCAGCATCAGCATGAACTCGCTCGGCACCGGGGAGCCGATGCTGCTGAGCGTGGTCTGAAGGAACGATGCGAACCCGAACAGCAGGGCGGCCAGCGTGGCGCGGATGGGATCCCAGCGTCCGAAGATCACCGCAGCCAGGGCGATGAAGCCCGCGCCCGCGGTCATTTCCTTGCCGAAACCCGGAGCGGACACGAGCGTGAAATACGCGCCACCGAGCCCTGCGACGGCGCCCGCGAGGGCGATGTTCCAGAACCGGGTACCGGTGACGTTGATGCCCACCGTGTCGGCGGCTTTGGGATGCTCGCCGACCGAGCGGAGGCGGAGTCCCCAGCGGGTGTGGAACAACCCGAACCAGACGGCGAACACGGCGATGTACATCAGGTAGACGATGATCGACTGATTGAACAGCACCGGGCCGAGGATCGGGATGGCGCTGAGGCCCGGGATCGGCAGACGAGAGAGATGGGGCGGGGCGTTCAGCAGCGCCTGGTTGTTCACCAGCACCTGCGAGAACAGGAAGCTCGTCAGACCAGTCACCAGCACGTTCAGCACGACGCCGACGATCACCTGGTCGACCAGATATTTGATCGCGAACGCGCCGAGGATGAACGAGACCAGCACACCGGCGACCATGGCGCCGATGAGACCCGCGAAGACGTTGTGCGTCAGCGAGGCGATGACCGCCGATGCGAACGCACCGGCAAGCAGCTGGCCTTCGATCGCCACGTTGACGACACCGCTTCGTTCCGAGATGACACCGCCGAGCGCACCGAACACCAGCGGAACCGACAGACTCACGCTGCCGAGAAGCAGGCCGGTGAACGGAACAGTCTGCCCGGCCGCCGCCCACGTGAGGAAGCCGAACATGAAGACCACAGCGAAGACGATGGGCAGCCACAGGGAAGCTCTGCCGACCCGCCACACGAGGAACCAGCTGAGTGCTGCGAGAAGCACGAGCAGGATGGCCACGATGACACCCGTCGCGTGGGTCGGCACCGTGAGGACCGACAGCTTGATCGTGTCACCCGGCTCGGTGAAGCTGAAGCTGCTGCTGCCTTCACGTGGCAGCCCGATGAACAGGATCAGCCCGATCACCGCGAACACGCCGAGCGCGATCGGGGCTTTCCAGCTCTTGATCTGCGTCTTCTCGAGGACGATGGGTCCGGCATCCGGGTGAACAGTCATCGTTGCAGTGCTCACTTGGCCACCACCTCCTTTGTGACGATGGGTCGTTGTCGCTTGGGTTCGGTCCCCGGGGTCGGAAGCCGGAAGATCGCCCGCACCAGCGGCGGCGCCGCGATGAACAGCACGATCAGGGATTGCACGACGAGCACGATGTCGATGGGGATGTTGTTGGCTGCCTGCATCGTGAAGCTTCCGGCTTTGAGCGCCCCGAAGAGCAGCCCGGCGATGAAGATGCCCCACGGACGCGAACGCCCGAGCAGTGCGACTGTGATGGCGTCGAAGCCGATGCTCGCGTCGAGGTCGGCGGTGATTCCCTGCGGGAAGGTGCCAAGGGCCTGGTTGATGCCGGCGAAACCCACGAGGGCACCTGAGATGAGCATCGCAACGAAGTAGACGTTCTTGACATCGATGCCCGCGACCCGCGCCGCATTCGGGTTCTCGCCCACTGCCCGGAATCTGAAACCGAGCGACGATCGATTGAGAATCCACCACACCAGCGCCGTCGCTCCGATCACGATGACGAACGCCCAGGTGAGGTTGTATTGGTCGCCGAAGAGCGCCGGCAGGGTCGCGTTCGCATGGATCGGCGGCGACTTGGGGTTGTTCGAGCCCTTCGCCTGGAAGAGGCCGGGGGTGCGCAGGAAGTAGGAGAGCAGGTAGAACGCGATGTAGTTGAGCATGATCGTGACGATCACCTCGTGCGCGCCGGTGCGCGCCTTGATCTCGCCGGCCAGCCAGCCGATCGCCGCGCCGCCCACGAACCCGCCGATCACGCAGACCACCACGTGCACGAAGAACGGCAGGTTGACGGCGTAGCCGAGCCACGCGGCCATGATCGCGCCGCCGATGAACTGGCTCTGCCCGCCGATGTTGAACATGCCGGCCTGGTAAGGCAGCGCCACCGCGAGGCCGGCCAGGATCAGCGGCGTCGCCTGCACCGCGGTCTCCGACAGCGGGTTGAACACGGCCGACAGGAACCCGTCGTGGATGGCGGTGGAGAACGAGGCCTGCTGGAACAGCGCCGAGACCGTGTGCGGGTTGAATAC
>FSYX01000151.1_pt1 | contig 10492 bp, 7 predicted proteins | sample 1638671 | NCBI WGS metagenome assembly FSYX01 (sample SAMEA3914813, study PRJEB12502) | metagenome | biome: forest; material: soil | place: Canada | collected 2011-07-07 | depth 0.3 m
GCACGATGGTGGGCAGGTAGACGAGCGCCCGGTAGATCGGCTGCCCTCGCACCCGGAAGTTCAGCAAGTGGGCGCCGGCGAGAGAGATGATGATCGTGAGCGGCACGCCGAACACGGTGAGGAAGAGGGTGTTCCAGAGGCTCTTCCAAAAGGTCGAGTCTTGGACCATGTGCACATAGTTGTCGAGGCCGACGAATGTCGGTGACTGGAACAGGTTGAAGTTCGTGAAACTGTAGCCCGCCGAGGCGATGACGGGATATGCGATGAAAACAAGCGCACCGATGATGAACGGTGACGCGAACGCCAGACCCAGGAGGGTCTGGCGCCGCGTCGTGCGCCCGTTTTTGCGGCGAGTTTTAGCCGGCATCGTATGACGTGGATTTGTCCGCGACGGATTTCATCGCATCCGCCGGAGTGGCCACGCCGCGAGCGACGTCATCGAAGGCGGTGCCGAGATCTGTCGCATACTGGGCGCTGTACGGCTGGCTGGCCATCGCCTTCGCGTTCGGGCTCGACAATGGCTTGAGCCACGCGTCGAAGTTGGGGATCGCGGTGTAGGCGGGGTCGCTGAGCAGCGAGGTCTTCGACGGCAGGTTTCCGAGCGCCAGGGTGAAGGCGGTCATGGCCTTGTCGCCCATCATGTAGGCCAGGAAAGTCGCGGCCTCCTTCTTGTGCTTCGAGTTGCTCGGGATGAACAGAGTGCTGGTGGACACGTTGGTCGAGCCCGCGAGACTGCTGCTCTCGGCAGGGATGTCGATGACGCCCCATTTGAGGTTCGGCGCGACCTTGGGGATGTTGACAGCTTGCCATTCACCATCGACGACCATGGCCTCCTTTCCCGTGTAGAACGGGTCTTGCGCCGACATGTACTGCCCCAGGCCGCTCGAGAACGCCGTGATCTTGGCGGCTCCGAACTTGGCGGTCACATTCTTGGTGTACCAGTCGAGGGCGGCGACGTTCTGCGGATCAGCAGGAGTCGGCTTGTCGTTGTTCGCGCCGTCCCATGTTCCTCCGAACGCGTACCCGAGCGTGGTGAAGAGGGTGGTCGTCGACGGGTTTCCGAGCCCGATCTGAGTGATGTTTCCGTTCGCATCGGTCTTGGTCAGTTTCGTGATGGCGGTGGCGAGTTCATCCATCGTCGTCGGTGGCTGGACGCCCGCGGCGGCAAGGAGGTCCTTGTTGTAGAGCAGTTCCTGGGTGTGAACGGCGATCGGCAACGCGTACGTCTTGCCCTTGTACTGCATCTGCTCCAGGGAGGCCGGCGCGAAGTCTTTCAGGTTGACCTTGTTGTCGGCGAAGTAATCGTCGAGCGGCGCGAGGATGCCCTTGGCCGCCCACGAGCCCGTCGTGTTCCCGAAGTTGTCTGAAACGTCGAAGCTGCCGTTGCTCGACGACATCGACGTGAGCTGCTTCTGTGCATCGGGGCTGGAGACTCCGACGACCTTGATCGCGGTCTGGGACGTGTTGAAATCCGCGATGACTTTCTCGAGCGCTTTCGCTTCTGGGCCGCCCCAGAGGTACGAGAAGGTGATCGTGGTCGGCCCGGAGGGTTGACTGGCTGCGCAGCCGGTGAGAGCGATCGCGGTCAGTGCGACGCTCGAGATGGCGGCGGCGCGGAGCCCGAGCCGTCGCCGAGTTCTGCTGTTGTCCATGGGTGTCCTTTGTGTGACTGAGGTGGGGTGAATTGGATCTGCTCTAGAATTGGTGTACTCCATTTCTGCAAAGAATGTCAACGATTTCGAAGAAATATCGAATAGTTTGCGCTTTTGCGGGCAATGAACTCTAAAATGGGCTCTACCAATACGGATCGACGAGAGAGGCTGCCGTGGAACAGCACACCAAATCTGAGCGACTTCGCCAACACCTCGTCGACGTCATCGATCAAGGACTCGAGCCGCATTCGAAGCTTCCCGCCGAGCGGGACCTCGCCACCGAGTTCGATGTGAGCAGATTGACGGTTCGCCGCGCACTCGACCGACTGGAGCACGACGGTCTGGTCTATCGCGTCCAGGGCGCGGGAACCTTCGTCGCGTCGCCGCGAATCACCAAATCCGTCGAGCTCACGTCGTTCAGCGAAGACATGCGCGCCCGCGGCCTCGAACCGGGATCGTCCACTCTGGTCAGCGAGACGATCCCGGCCGGCGCACGGCTCGGCTCGCGCCTGCGTGTGAGTCCTTCCGCCGAACTCTTCCACATCCGGCGGGCGCGAACCGCCGACGGCGAGCCGATGGCGCTGGAAGACTCCTACCTCAATCCGCAGCTTTTCCCCGGCCTGATCGACAACGTCGGCAGCGAATCGCTCTACAAGGTTCTCGAAGAGGACTATGGGATGCGCATCGAATGGGCCGAGCAGAGCATCCGTGCCAGCGTGCTGGAGCCGGAGGAGGCGCGCATTCTCAACGCGCCGCCGTTCTCGCCGGCGTTCTATGTGACTCGCACGAGCTACGACGCGCAGGATCGGGCGATCGAGTACGCGGAGTCGACCTATCGCGGAGACCGCTACCACTACGAGTTGCAGATCCATCGCGCACGATAAGCGGGCGTTCCTGTCGTCCGTTCCGTCCGTTCCGCTCATTCCATCGAAAGACACCGCATGCGCATCGCCCTCGTTCCGCTCGATGAGCGACCGGTCAACGTCGACATCCCGAGCCAGGTCGCGGCGATCGCGGGCGTCGAGCTGGCGGTGCCCCCTGCGGAAATCCTCCCCACGATGCGCACGCCGGCGAATCTGGAGGCTCTCCACGATTGGATGCGGGAGCAGGCGAGCGCGAGCGCTACGACCCACGTGGTCGCGTGCATCGACACGGTCGTGCACGGCGGGATCATCCCGGCACGAATCACGGACGATTCCGTCGTCGAGGTTCTCGCCAGGCTCGAGATCTTCGACGAACTCAAACAGATCGATCCGGCATTGACGATCTCGGCGGTCTCGCTGATCATGCGGGCGAGCAATTCGTACTCCAACGTCGAAGAACCCGAATACTGGTCGGAGGTCGGTCGCGAGCTGCACGGGCTCGGCGGTGACCTGCACCGCGCGCTCGAAGCCGATGTGGCGGGGAAGGAACTGGCGGGGATATCCTCACGGAGAGTGCCGGAACCGGTGCGGCGCGACTTCGAACTCCGGCGCCTGCGCAACCATATGGTCAACCTCGCGTCGATCGCGGTGCACGAGCGCGGAGCGATCAACACTCTCGCGCTTACCGCCGACGACACTGCCCCCTTCTCCGCGGGCTCTGCCGAACAGGTCTGGTTGCGGCACTGGTGTCGCGCACTCCCCGATGGCAGCTCGGTGCTCATGTACCCGGGCGCGGATGAGGTGGGTGCCGTGCTGGTCGCCCGCGCTCTGACGAGTCAGGCAGGTTCGCCCTCCTTCGCCATCGCGTGCGGTGAGCCAGATGGACTCGATCGCGTACCCAACTTCGAGAACGCTCCGCTGCTGGACAGTCTGATGCGCCAGATCACCGCATCTGGATCACGGCAGACCGAGACCGGCGAGGAGCCGGACATCGTGTTGGTCGCCCACGCACCGGACCCTGCACGCGGCGACTACTTCGGAGCGGCACCTGCGTCCGACGCGACAGCGACCGATCGTACAGTCGCCCTCGTGCGCGAGGCTCTCGAAGCGGGTAAGGCGGTCGCGCTCGCCGATGTGCGGTTCAGCAATGGCGGGGATCCGCAATTGGTCGATCGGCTGGCGGACGAGGGGCTTCTGCTGCGACTCGCCTCGTACGGCGGTTGGAATACGGCTGGCAACACGATCGGGAGCGTGGTCGCTCACGCGGTCGCCCGTTGGGCCGGCCGACGGTTCGGCACCCTCGACGAGGTGGAGGCGACCCGGGCGCTCCTCACCCGGGTGCTCGACGATCGCGCGTATCAGAGTGGCATTCGCGGCACGCTGCACGACAGTGTCTTCGGCGGCGAGATCGGCCCGGTCGCCGAGGAGCGACAGCGCGCCGCCACAACGATCATCGCGGCGGGCGCTCAGGAGTATCTCGACCGCGTTACGGCCGGGTCCAACGGATGGCGTGTGTCGGCCGTCGCGCTTCCCTGGGCGAGGAGCTTTGAGATCGCGCTCGAACTCGAGCCGGCCGATCTCGACTAATTGGTCCATCCCAATTTTTGCGAGCCCCCCGAAATTTAAGGTGGACTCTTGTCAGTTGGGAAATATTGGTGTACACCAATTAACTAACGCTCCGTCGCCCGATCGAGGGATCGCATCCGTACGTCACACCAGCTTCACTACAAGGAGTAGACAATGGACCAGCGAAAATCACGGCGATTCACCAGCCTCGTGCTCGGTGCCGCCCTCATCACGGCGATGGTCGCCCCGGCTTCGGCCGCGTTTGCGACCACGTGCACGACAACGCCGCGGATCGACGGTAGTTTCGTCCAGCCCGCATTGATCGACGGCTATACGTCGACCCAGCTCGCATCCGAACTATCGACCCTCACCAACGCGTGCGTCACATCGCAGGTACTGCAGTGGACGGCAGACACCAAGAACAACACGACGGTGTACCCCAGTGGGCTGTCCGGCTACACCCAGAACACGTCTACGGATGTCGTCGGGCGTCTGTTGACGGCGGCCGACACAGCCGGAGTGACCGAGTACCTCGGATTGCAGACCAACGACGACTGGTGGACCAACTACGCCAACAACACCACCTGGCTGAGTTCCGAAGCGACGAAGGCGAACGCCCTCGCCGACGATCTCTACTCCAAATACGGAACGCACACTTCATTCACGGGTTGGTACCTGCCGTTCGAGGTCGACAACTGGAACTTCACGAGCTCGACGACGTGGAGCAACATGGCAACTTTCTACACCACGATCGCAAACCACCTGCACACCCTCACACCGAGCAAGCCCGTCATCATCAGCCCGTTCTACAACACATCCGGAGGCCAGACGAGTAGCCAGTGGACGACGATGTGGACCAGCATTCTCGGTTCGGCGCCGATCGACGTGATCGCCCTCCAGGATGGCGTCGGCGCAGGTCACGCGACGACCGCGCAACTTTCCACCTGGTTCTCGGCGACGAAGAGCGCGATCACAGCGGGGAGACCGGCGACGCAGCTCTGGGCAGACAGTGAGACATTCAATCCCGACTTCACGCCTCTCTCCATCACGCATGTCGTCGCCGACCTCAACGCGGTTGCGCCGTACGTGACCAAGACACTGTCGTTCTCGTACGACCATTACGACAGCCCGCTCCAAGTTCCCGCGGTCTACGACACGACCTACCGAAACTATCTGAGCACAGGAACGGTCGAGACCTCCGCGCCTACGACCCCGGCCTCGCCAACCGCAACCAATGCCGGCATCACGACGATCAACCTGAGCTGGACGGCGTCGACGGACAACGTCGGGGTCGCCGGCTACCAGATCTACCGTGGCAGTGCGCTGGTCAAGACCTTGCAGGGTACCGGAACGACATTCAGCGATGTCGGTCTGTCTCCGTCGACTATGTACACCTACAACATCGCGGCCTTCGACGCGGCAGGAAACGTGTCAGCGCAGAGCACCTCAGCGAGCGCCACAACCTCCGCCGCGCCGACGCCCTCCCCTCTGGTGTCGTCTGGCAAGACCTACACCTCGACCGTCGCGGCCGACCCGAGTTACCCCGACACCGGTGGAACTGAACTGACGAATGGGACCTTCGGCTCGACCAGTTACGCCGATGCCGCCTGGCAGGGCAGGAACACCGGTAGCCCCTACTCGTTCACGATCGACCTCGGGACAACCAAGTCGGTCAACCAGATCGGTACTTCGTGGCTGCAGACCAAGTCGCTGTTCATCTTCCTTCCCAGCCAGATCGCCGTGTCGATCTCGACGACCGGCACCACCTTCACCCCGCTCGTCACGCTCAATGCGCCCGCTCTGAGCGATGCGGATCAGCGATATGTCTACGCGGCGTACAACCTGAGCGGGAGTGGACGGTACGTGAAGTTCACCGTCACGCCGGCGAGCAGTGCGTGGTCGTTCGTCGATGAGTTGCAGGTGCGTGGCACCTGACGCTCCAGTGACTGCGCCCATCCCGTCCGTTGCTCTCGGGCGGGGTGGGCGCTTGCCGTTCAGCTCGTGCACGCGCTCAGGTATGAGCAGAATGGATGCATGACCGACGTTCCCCGCCTCACCCTCAACGACGGCAATACGATGCCCCAACTCGGCTTCGGTGTCTACAAGATCGCGGATGACGTGGCGGCCGATGCGGTCGAGTTCGCGCTCGAGACCGGCTACCGCCACCTCGACACAGCCAGCTTCTATGAGACCGAGCGCGGCGTCGGGGCGGGGGTGCGACGCAGCGGGCTTCCGCGCGATGACGTGTTCGTCACGACGAAGGTCTGGTGGACCGACAACGGCTACGACAGCACGTTGCGCTCGTTCGACGCGAGTCTCGAGCGCCTCGGATTCGATTACGTCGACCTGTACCTGATCCACTGGCCGGCACCGCAGAGCGACCACTACGTCGAGACCTGGCGGGCGCTCGAACGGATCGCCACAGAGGGTCGCGCTCGCTCGATCGGTGTCGCGAACTTTCACATCCATCACCTCGAGCGGCTTGCCCGCGAGACCGCAGTCGCGCCCGTGGTCAATCAGGTGGAGTTGCATCCGTGGCTGCAGCAGCGGGATGTGCGTGCATACGACGTCGCGAACCGTATCGTCACCGAGGCGTGGTCTCCGCTCGCGCGCGGGCGCATCCTCGACAACCGTCCGCTGGCCGCAATCGCGGCGAAGCATGGCGTCTCACCCGCGCAGGTGGTCATCCGGTGGCACCTGCAGTTGGGCAACTCGGTGATTCCGAAGTCGCAGACACCGGAGCGGATCCGCGAGAACTTCGAGGTCTTCGGGTTCACGCTCGACGCAGACGACCTCGCGGTCATCGCCGCCCTCGATTCCGGCTATCGCACCGGCAAAGACCCCGACGACCTCGGCTGAGCGGCCCGCTGCGTACCTTGCGAACCGCTGCGTAGGTTGCAACCTATGCAATGGTTCGCAACCTGAGCAATGGATCGCACTCGCGCGCTCGCGCTCGCCACTACTCGCCGGTGGGATGCGCCCCCAGAGCATCCACCACCCACGCGTACGCGAAGGCGCGCTCCTTCCACGCGTTGTAGCGACCCGACACCCCGCCGTGCCCGGCAGCCATCTCGGTCTTGAGCAGCGCATCCGCTCCGACCTCCCGCAGCTTCGCGACCCACTTCGCGGGCTCGACGAAGTACACGCGCGTGTCGTTGAGGCTGGTCACCGCCAGAATGCGTGGATAGTGCGTCTGGTGCACGTTCTCGAGCGGCGAGTACGACTTCATGTAGGCGTACACCTCAGGGTCGTGCAACGGGTCGCCCCACTCGTCCCATTCGGTGACCGTGAGCGGCAGCGACGGGTCGAGGATGGTCGTCAGCGGATCGACGAACGGCACCTCAGCGAGGATGCCCGCGAAATACTTGGGCGCCAGGTTGGCGACCGCGCCCATGAGCAGGCCGCCGGCGCTTCCACCCTGCGCGACCAGACGGTCGGCGCTCGTGATGCCGACGTCGATCAGCTGCCGAGCGCATTCGACGAAGTCGGTGAAGGTGTTGCGCTTGTGCAGCATCTTTCCGTTCTCATACCAGGTGCGACCCAGCTCGCCGCCACCGCGCACATGGGCGATGGCGAAGACGATTCCGCGGTCGAGCAGGCTGAGTCTCGGGATGCCGAACGCAGGGTCCATGCTCGCCTCGTATGAACCGTAGCCGTAGAGCAACAAGGGTGCCGGCTGGTCGGGGTTCACCAGGTCGCGTCGGTAGACGAGCGAGATCGGGATGCGCGCACCGTCGGCCGCTGTCGCCCATTCCCGACGCTGCACGAACAGCGACGGATCGAATTCGCCGAGCACGGGCTGCTGTTTTCGCAGCCGCCGCTCGCCTGTCGCCACGACATAGTCGTAGACCGTCCATGGCGTGACGAAGCTGCCGTAGCCGAGGCGAACGGTGGGCTGGGTCCATTCCGGGTTGCCGCCCACTCCGACCGTGAAGAGTTCCTCGTCGAAGGTCAGCTCGTGCAGTCGGTCGTCCCCCGGCGCGCCGTCGTTGTGGACTGCGGCGATGGCCACGCGGGTGAGCCCGTCGCGCCGGTATTCGACGGCCACGAAATCTCGGAACGCGTCGACACCTTCGATGCGCACCAGGTCGTTGTGGGGGATGAGGACGCGACGCGCGCCCTCGGGGGCGTTGGCGCTCACTGAGATCAGTTCGAAGTTGATCGCGTTCTCGTTGTGCACGATGAGCAGCCGGTCGGTTCCGCTCACCACGACATGGTCGATGTCGTATTCGATTCCCTCGCGGCGAGCCCACACCACCTGGAACTCGCCTGTCGGGTCATCGGCCCGCAGCAACCAGGATTCGCTGGTGATGTTCGACCCGACTTCGATGACCAGATAGGCGCGACTGCGGGTGAGACCGACTCCCACCGCGAACTTCTCGTCCGGCTCGTGGAAGACCTGGTCGTCGCCAGATGAGCCGTCAGACCCGCCCGCCGGTCCGATCCCGACCGCGTGGCGCCACACAGTGTCGGACCGCCAGGCGTCGTCGACGGTCGTGTAGAACACGTGGCGTCCGCTCGGGTCGAAGATGGCGCCCGCCCCCGTGCCCGCGACCTCGTCGGGGAACACGACCCCGTCGTCGACCAGGGAGCGGATGCGCACGGTGTAGCGCTCATCGCCTTCGGTGTCGACACCGTAGAGCAGACGCGTGCCGTCAACGCTCACATCGAAGCTGCCGAGCGAATAGAAGTCGTGGCCTTCGGCCTCCACGTTGTCGTCGAGCAGCACCTGCTCGCCAGGGAGGCCCTGCACCTTCGCATCATCGTCGATGACGGGCGGGTCCCACTCGTCGGGTCCGCTGATCGGAGCTCGACAGTGGATGCCGTACTGCTTGCCTTCGACCGTGCGCGTGTAGTACCACCAGTCGCCCTCTCGGGTCGGAACGCTGAGGTCGGTTTCGAGGGTGCGGCCTTTGATCTCTTCGAAGATCTGTTCCCGCAACATCGCGAGGTGTTCAGTGCGAGCGTGGGTGTACGCATTCTCTTCGTGCAGGTGGGCGATCACCGCGGGATCGTCTCTGTCGCGCATCCACTCGTAGTCGTCCACGTACACATCGCCGTGGTGCAGACGTTCGAACGGCTTCTTGGCGGCGACGGGAGGGGTCAGCATGTGTTTCAGGGTAGTCGGCTGCGGAGCCCAGCGGGTCGATCGTGATCAGCGTCCGCGTGCGACCGCGCTCGGTCCCACGTTCGCGTCGAGCCAGGCGCCGAGCGGGCGAGCGTTCCTCAGCACCTCGACGACGCGGTCCTCGGCTGCCGGGGTGCGAAGCCACGCGCCCGGTTTCCATTGCTTCCATGCCGCGAGATCCTTGTTCTGCAGCAGGTCGGCACGCGGGTGGTCTTTCGGGTAGCCGCGTGGGGCCGACTTGAGGCTCTCGTGAACCGTGATCCCGATATCGGCGGCCACCACCTGCGCAATGGCGTCGCGCAGCTCCTCACCGGTGGCCTCGTCGGCGACAGCGGCCCGATAGCGCTCCAGCTGATCCGGCGCGAGGGCGTGATAGCCGGCTCCGACACCGAGCCCGGCCGACGAAAGCTGCACGTATCCGCCGCCTCTGAGGATCGCTCCGATCGCTGTCTTGTACGGCGACTTGTCCGCGCTGAACCGCACATCCCGGTACGGACGGAAGATCTTGCCTTCGCCGAACTCGCCCGCGAGGTCGTCGATCAGCGCACTCATCGGTGCAAGAACTGCCGTCTCGTAGACGTCTTTGTGCTCGGTCCAATAGGCCTTGGAGTTGTCCGCCTCGAGACCGCGGTAGAAGTCGAGCGACGCATCGGGCCATCCGTCGAATGCCATGGCAGTGAGAATAGCCCTGCGGGCGGTCGCGGCATAGTCCAATCGGGTCGCAGAGGGACTGCAGGAGGTCGTCGGAGGTCGTCGCAGGTCGTCGCAAGCCCACTTCAGTCGGTGAGGGCTCCCGGATGCGTTCCGAGAACGTAGGTCTGAATCGCAATCACCGCGGCTCCTCGGCACCACTCCGTGTTGTCGCCCGGTGTCGTGACCAGGTCGAGTTGCCGTGCGCGAGGATCCCGGTCGGTGGCGATCCCCTCGTCGATGGCTGACCGGGCCACCTCCACGAGCCGCACTCCCTCGCCACCGAGCACGATCCGCTGGGGCAGCGTGAGGTTCGCGACGGCCGCGAGAAGCCGGCCCAGTCCCCGGCCCGCGTCGTCGACGACTCGTCGTGCGGCGGGCTCGCCGATGGCAGCGAGGTCGAGGGCTTCATCGTAGGTGACGTCGCGTCCGAGAGCCGCGCCCACTTCGTGTGTGATGGCGGCTTGGGTGAGCACGCTTCGAGCGCAGCCGCGATGGCCGGCGGGGCAGAGCGGCCCGAACGGGTCGAGCGGCCAGTGCCCGATGAGGCCGATGCCCGAGTCGTCGTCCGTCACGATCTCGTCGTGCATGAC
>FSYX01000140.1_pt1 | contig 10439 bp, 4 predicted proteins | sample 1638671 | NCBI WGS metagenome assembly FSYX01 (sample SAMEA3914813, study PRJEB12502) | metagenome | biome: forest; material: soil | place: Canada | collected 2011-07-07 | depth 0.3 m
CCGTCGGCGACCAGGTCTCCCGACGTCGCCACCCGCGTCGACGAGTCCACGCTGCGGTCGTTGCCCGCGTGTTCCTTCGTCGGCACGAAGTTCGTCAGGGCGCCGGCCGACGCCGCCTTGTCGATGGTCACGGTGTAGTGCTGGCCCGGACGGAGGACCGGCAGGTCGGCGAACAGATAGTGCCCGGTCGAGTCGGTGGCGACCGGGCCCACCTTCAGGCCGCGAACATCCGTCACGGCTCCGCCATCCGGTCCCGTCAACTTCAGAATCACTCCGGGGATTCCGTGCTCACCGGCATCCTGGATGCCGTTGCGGTTCGCGTCGTCCCACACCCAGTCGCCGACGCTCACCCTCTTGGGCAACAGCCCGGCGTCGATCGTCGGGTCGATGTAGGCGGCCTTCACGACCTGAGCTGTGTAGCCGGCCGTGTCGATCATCTGTGGGAGCGTTGGTCCGGCGGCTCCCAGAGTGAAGACGGCGGTGCGTCCGGTCGCGACGTCGGCGTTCGAGTCGACCCTCACATCCGATCCCGCACCCTTCGCAGTGAACCCGTAGACACGTGCCTGATCGGCCGTCAGCGCGAACTGAATGTAGTAGTTGCCGGGGAACAGACCGTCGAACACGTAGAGCCCGTCAGGCCCAGTGGTCGTCTGCGCGACCTTCTTTCCGGATGCGGTGAACAGCGTCACCCCGACGCCGCCGACGCCGGGCTCCCCCGCGTCTTGCCGGCCGTTCCGGTTCAGGTCGGACCAGACGCGGTCACCGACCGCCACGCCGGGTTCGGGAGTCGCGAACGCTACACCGGCCTTGTTGGGCTCGATCGTCTGAAACTGCAGGATGCCGCTGCCCTTGTCGGTCGTCGAGAAGACGACCATCGAGTTCCAGGCCGGCGAGTTGTGCGCACTCGCGCCGCTCGGGAGGGCGGACACCGTGCGCGTGCGGTAGGTGACCGTGATCCGATCGCCGGGCTGAAGCTCGGTCGGGAAGGTGAACGCGAACTTCAGTGCCGTGACCGTCGACAGGTCGCTGGGCTGGCCCAGGTGCCACTGGTCGGCGGCGCATCCCGTGCCGTATGGGTCGGCACTCGTGTAGTCGCCGGTGAACACGCATCGTTTGTCCGCGGCGGTCTGGTAGTACACCGTGGTCGTTGCGCCGGTCGGCAGCCCCTCGAACGTGAGGTCGCCAAGATAGCTGGGCGACCACTGGCTGCCGCGCGACAGCCCGCTCAAGAGCGAGGAGGTGCCGGTGTCACCGGCGAACGGCAGCACATCGACGATCTCGAGAGCTTTCGTGGGAAGGTTGCCGGTGTTGGCCGACCGCAGCCGCCAGGTCTCCGTGCCACCCGGCTGAGTCTTCACCAGACAAGGCACTCGGTAGAAGCCGCCGTCGTCTACGCACGTGGAGGCTCCGGTGGTCGTGTTGTACAGGCCGGTCGGGGCGTCCCCGGCCGGCACGTCCTCTTTCACGTCCTTTGTGTTCCAATACGATGCGCCCTCGAGAACGCGGATGTTCGCGGTGTCGCGCAGCATCACGCCGCCGTCGGCCGTGAACGTGTAGCCGTTGTCGAACTGGGTGTCACGCGCGACACCGGCACGAACCGCCATGGGCAGGGTGACGACATATGTCTCGCCGGGCATGAGGCGTGAACCGGCCGGAAAAGTGACGGCCACGGACGCCCGGTCTGCTGCGAGCGCGACCTTCACCGAGCTGGGATCGGTGGTGATCGTCGCGGTCGAAGGGGTCGCTGCGAACGACGGATCCCCGAGTTGGTTCGGATCGTAGGTGAGCAGCGGCCCTGTCGCGTCGGTGGGGATGACGTCGGTGAATACCGGGTTCACCAGCGGGGTCGTGCCGGTATTGGTGACACTGAGCTTGAACGGGATGGGGTCGCCAGGGCGCACCAGGTTGTTCTTCGGTGTCTTGCTGATCTGCAGAGCGGTCGCGCCGGGTGCGAAGACGAACGTGGCGTGCGCCGGGTCGACGTTTACACTCCGCACGACGTTCGTCGCCACGGCGGTCGCGTCGTTGGTCACTGTTCCGAGCGCGGTCTCACCCGGCATCGGGGCTGCCGAGGAGGTACTGCCGACCGGACCGCCGGTGCGCAAGGTCTCCCGCGGCACCACGGAGAAGACCACACGCTGCCCGTTGATCCCTCCCCCGGTGAAGTCGGGGATGACCGAGCCGTCCGTGGTCTCGAACGTCACGCGCACGCCCTGAACCGCTGCTGCCGTCACACCGGATGGCAGATCGGCCGCGCCGGTCGGCAGAGCGCCGCTCTGCGCCGGTACGGAGAACGTCTTGCCCGCCTTCCAGGTTCCACCCGTGACGACCGGTCTTCCAGCGCTCACGCCGAACGTGCCTCCGGTCAGGTAGTCGACACGCGCCGTGAGAACACCGGCCTTCTTGGTTCCGCCGATCGACGTCAGACCCTTCAACTCAAACGCGTTCCAGAAGGTGGGAGACGAGTCATCGACGACGTACCGGATGGGGTTTCCGTCGGTCCGGGCGATGGCGAGCGTCAGCGCCACCGCCCGATTCGGGTCAGGACTGAGCACGGTCCCGACGGACGGGTCGAGCGTCTTGGTGAGCTGCGCCGCGAGCGGCTGTTCCCGGATCGGCCGGATCGTCAGGGATGCCGTGGCCGTCTTGGACAGCCGGTCGGCCCCGCCGTTCGCGGTCGCCACTCCGGTCACCGTGTTCGGCACGACAGCTCCGAGCGCGGCAACGGCCGGCTCGATGGGGGTCGATGTCGAACGCGTCACCGTGCGCAGACGCGTGGTCGCTGTGACCGTCACCTTCTGATTGGTGTCGATCGTCCCAGCGACATCGACGTGGAAACCGGTCACGTCGGCGAGCGCGGCGGGACTCAGCGCCACGGCATGCGCGATCGCATTAGCGCCTGTCTCTGCGAAGATCGTGTTTCCGCTGGAGTCGACCAGCCGAATGGTCGTCGACGCAGGGTCGGAGCCCTTGGGTATGGAGATCGATTTCAGGGCGATCAGGTCGACGTACTCGAACGGATTGGTGCCCGCGGTCGGGTCGTCGAGCGACAGGGTTTCCGCCGGAAGTGGCGAATCGTTGCTGATGCCGACCGCCAGATCGCTCGTCGGATACGCACCTGACTCCGGAATCCACAGCGCGCTCGGCGACCACGTCTTGCTCGTCGACTGAGCCACCAGCGACACGTGGCCGCTTCCGCCGTCGCCGGGGCCGACCGAGAAATCTCGGCACACGGACGGGCGCGGGCCGTCAGGTGCGGGTGACCCGAAACCCTGGGATACGGCGCAGTTCGTGAACGTCGTACCGACCGGCTGCGCCGTCGCCGAACGGAAGACGAGCTTTCCGGCCACCGATTCGGTGTTGGCGTAGCCGGGAGCGGCGAGGTCGAAGACGAGTCGGATTCCCTGCGCCGCGGACGGCAGCGCGAAATCGTTCACCGTCTGAGCACCCGAGAAGATGCCACCGGGTGCGGTCGTCCAGGTGCTGCCATCCCAGGTCTGTACGGTCAGGGTCGCTCCTGCGGGCACGGGTGTCGCCGTCAGCTGCTCGGCGGTGAAGGCTCCCCACAGCGTGCTTCCGCTCGCGTTGGGCGAATCCTCCAGAATGATCCGCGTGGCGTTCACGTTCGAGCCCGTCACGGTTCCGATCAGGTTCGTGACCAGCTGCTCACCCGCATTGCTGCCCACAATCGCCGGGAACAGGATCTTGTCGGTCGCGGTTTTGACCACCGGCTGATCGACCGTCAGCCTGGCGGTCGATCGACTCGGCGTCGCGGTCGCCTCCGCTGTCGAGCCGTCCACCTGCACGGTGTTGTCGACGGTTGCGGGAGTGTCGAGGGCGGTGGTGATCGCGAACGGAACGGATGCTGATGCGCCGGGGGCGATCATCCCCGCGTAGACGACAGTGAAGCCGCGTACCACCCTTCCGGAGTCGGGAGTCGGCCATCCGGTGGTCGACGTCACGGTCGAGGCGGGGCCGTCGCCGTCCGTGTAGTGGAAGGTGATGCTGGCCGTGTCGGCGCCGGACGGCCAGGCGCCGCCCGACGACGTGTTGCCGTTGCCGGTCCTGCCGAAGCCGTCGAACGTGAGGTGGTTGGCGACGAAGTCAGGGGTCGCGGGGTTGCCGCTAGTAGCACCCGCAGGCTCCGTGATCGTGAGTGCGGTGAGCGGAACGTTCGAGGCGTTCTTCGCTGCAAGGGTCACCGAGGTGCCCTTGGTCGCGACGATCTTCGGGTCCGCGAAGCTCTTCGACGCGACCACCGAAAGGCTGAGCGGCACGATCTGGAACACATCCGCCGCGTTCGTCGAGGCGGAGCCGCGCGGTGTGGCCACCGATCCGGTCGCCGTGTTCACGACGTTGACGGTCTGACCGGGCTGCGCGGCCGAAGTGCGCTGAACAACCGCGAGCTGCACCGAGCCCTTCGCGCCACCGGCATCCAATTGCCCGGTGGTCGAAGTGAACGTGAAGCTGAGTCCGGTGACGTCGCCGGCCGCCACACCGGCAGGCAGCGCCAGTGTGGTCGCCGGGTCGCCGGTGACCGATCCGGTCGCGGTGGTCGCCGTCACCGTGACCCGGTCGGCACCGCCCGGCATCACGAGCGGGCCGAAGCCGTTGAAAACGACGAGGTCGAACGGATTGTTCGTTCCGGCTGCCGGATCGGTGATCGTCATCGACGTAGCCGGAACGTTTGAGGTGTTCGAGATCCCGATCGTCGCCACATTCTGCGCGGACGAGCCGACGGTCTGCGTCTTCTGCTGCCACGACTTCGTCGTTGCCACATTCACGACGGCCGACACCTTCGGCGTCGCCTGAGCGCTGGCCGACTGGGTGAGCGCGTTGTCGGCGGTGATCGTGGCAGTGTTCGTGACCGTCACATCATTCGCATCCACCGGAGTGCTCGAGGGGAGGGTCGTGACGACCTCGACTGTGGCTCGCTGCCCGTCATACATGCCTGTGATCCCGGGAAAGCGACTACTCGTCTCCTGGAACGCGACGGTGAAGTCGTTGCCCGACTTCGTGACGACCGACGGCTTGTCAGCGCCGATCACATTGACATCCACCAGCTGGAACGGCGCCGGGATCGAGTCGCGCACCGTTCCGTTGACGCACATGCTCTCGAGCGATGTGCAGCCGACTGAGATCTCCCACGAGATGGTCTCTCCCGGGCGCGCTTCTGGCGCCGAAGCGGTCTTCGCGATGGTGAGGACAGCCGTCGGATCGGCGGCGAACGCCGGGCCGGCGGTCAACCCTGAGGCGAGCGCGGTGAACACCAGTGCAACGATCGTCGTGCCGGCGAGCGGACGTCTCCAGCTCGCCCTGGAGTGTGCGCGACGGCGCGATGCTCCAGCTTTTGGGCGCGGAAAAGTAAGGACTCGGGTAAGCGTCATTTCGTGCTGAACTTTCGGGTAGTTCGAAACGGAACGGAGCGGCTTGCGCTTTTCGGGTTGCAAGTCGCCTCACACAAGGAGAGGCGGATCGCCCGCGATTATGACGCCGGATTCAGCGAATTCGTCGAAATTCGACGAATCCCGACCATCCGGGGCCAGGAAGGCGCCCGTCTCGGTAGCGTGTGATCATGGCCGGATACTCGGGAACGCCCCTCTGGAAGAAGCTCGGCGTCAAACCAGGTGCGACGGTACTTCTCGCGCACGCCGACCCCGGCTGGAGCATCCCGGACGCTCCCGACGGCGTCGAATGGCTCTCAGAGAGCGACCCGGCCGGCGGCGACCGTCCTCTCGATCTGGTGCTCGCCTTCTACCGGTCGGCCGCTGACTACATCGGCGAGCTCGATGCCCTCGGCAGGCGGATCTTCCCAGCCGGAACGCTGTGGATCGCCTGGCCTCGCAAGGCGGCGGGTCACGTCAGCGACCTCGGCGACAACGTGGTGCGGAATGCCGCGCTCGAACGCGGTCTCGTCGATGTCAAAGTGGCAGCCGTCGACAATGACTGGTCCGGACTCAAGCTCGTCTGGCGCGTCGAGCTGCGCACGCATCCGCATCCCGGCTCCGCGTCCTGATCCTGATCCTGACCCCGATCCTGATCCTGATCCTGATCCTTCGACCACAGGAAAAGTGGGCTCAAAACGCTATTTTGGGCCCACTTTTCCTGTGCTCGACTGCCTGCGGCGAAGGAGCCGGCTAGAACGCGACGTGCTGGGTGATCCAGGCGTGCATGGCGACCGCGGCCGCCGCCGACGCGTTGATCGAACGTGTAGAGCCGAACTGGCTGATCTCGACCACCGCATCCGCCGCGGCGAGTGCCGCATCCGACAGCCCCGGCCCCTCCTGCCCGAAGAGAAGCACGCACTCGCGAGGCATCGCGAATGTCTCGATGATCACAGACCCCGGCACATTGTCGATCGCGACGATCGGCAGGTCGCTTCCGCGCGCCCAGTCGACGAAGTCGGCCACGTCGTCGTGATGCAGAACATGCTGGTAGCGGTCGGTGACCATCGCACCGCGTTTGTTCCAGCGGCGTCGGCCGATGATGTGAACCGTGTCGGCCCCGAACGCGTTCGCGCTGCGTACGATCGACCCGATGTTCATATCGTGCTGCCAGTTCTCGATGGCGACATGGAACGGATGGCGGTGCTCATCGAGGTCAGCGACGATCGCCTCCATGCGCCAATAGCGGTACCGGTCGATCACATTGCGCGTATCGCCGTGCGCCAGCAGTTCCGGGTCGAAATGCGGATCGTCCGGCGGATCGCCCGACCACGGGCCGACGCCGTGCGTCGTGAGCTCAGCAGTCGGGTTCGGGGTGCGCTCAGGATCCACGCGTTAAGGGTACTGGTGCCGCATTGGAACCTGGCCGAAACCTCGCCGACCGTCACTAGCCATAAGCTGGAGCCGTCGAAAGGGGTATGCGTGTCGCGACGTAACGAGATCGAGTGCTGGTTGACGGATATGGACGGCGTGCTGGTCCATGAGAACAGTGCGCTGCCGGGAGCCCAGGAGCTGATCCAGCAGTGGCGGGATGAGGGCACGCCCTTCCTGGTGCTCACGAACAATTCGATTTTCACGCCCCGCGACCTCGCCGCGCGATTGCGCGCATCCGGGCTGGATGTTCCCGAAGAGGCGATCTGGACCTCCGCGCTCGCGACGGCCGACTTCCTCAAATCGCAGATGCCCGGCGGAAGTGCTTTCGTCATCGGCGAGGCCGGTATCACGACGGCGCTGCACGAAGCCGGCTTCATCATGACCGACACCGACCCCGACTATGTCGTCGTCGGCGAAACACGCAGCTACTCGTTCGATGCGATCACCAAAGCCGTCCGTCTGATCGGCAAAGGGGCGCGTTTCATCTCGACCAACCCCGACGCGACCGGACCGAGTGCCGAAGGCCCGCTACCCGCGACCGGCGCGGTGACCGCCATGATCACCAAGGCGACCGGGATGGAACCGTACGTCGTGGGCAAGCCGAACCCGATGATGTTCCGTTCGGCGATGAACCGCATCGGTGCGCACTCCGAGAACACGGCGATGATCGGCGACCGCATGGATACCGACATCGTCGCGGGAATCGAGGCCGGGCTGCACACGATCCTCGTTCTGACCGGCATCAGCGATCAGGCAGAGATCGATCGCTATCCGTTCCGGCCCGACGAGATCGTCAGCGGTGTCTCAGAACTCGTTTCGACCGAACCGGTCGAGTCCGACATCTGACCCATCCCCCCTGATTCTCTCATTCCGGTCGTCGAGCACAGGAAAAGTGGGCTCAAATCGCAAGAATGAGCCCACTTTTCCTGTGCTCGACGGGTTTGCGGGCTGGGGGCGGGGGGGTCAGCCGGTCGGACCTGGTCCGGCGACGGATGCGGTCATCGGTCCCCCGGACGAGCGACTGGCGAAGCAGTAGTACGACCGCTGGCCGGCTTTCCACTCCTGGTCGGTCGCCGGGTAGGTGCCCTGAAGCTGCACGTCCGGATACGCTCCAGCCGCCGTGAGGTCGACCACTCCGGGCTTCATGCACAACAGGTTGACCTGGTTGGCAAGAGCAGTCGCGCCCGGGTAGGCCGCGGCCGGATCGGTGGAGAGCAGATTGGTGTACACCATCTGGGCCGCATGCGGTGAGGCGCAATCCACAACGGTGAACGTCTCAGCCCACGGGGTCGTGAACGGCTGAAGGCATTCGCCGCCGCCGAGAGTCGACCACTTGTGCTCGCCGGCCGGCTGCGCACCGGCCGGTTTGGGGACGACCGTCGGTGCGGCGGCCGCGGTCGGCCTCGGCGTCGCGGACTTCGAGGGTGAGGGTGTCGGCGTCGAAGGTGCCGAGGTGAGCATGCTCGGCAGGCGGGTGCCCACGATGAACAGGACGATCAGGAGAAGGACGGCCGCGAGCCCACCCGCCACCCAGTACAGAGTGCGGTTGGTTCGCTGGGGTGCTGTCGGCGGGCCGCCCGGACCTCCGACAACGGAGCGCGTGTCGGATGAGGTGTCGAGTGGGGTGGTACTGCGAGAGCGCCGCGTGAGCGGTTCGGTCGACTCCGCCTGCGCCGGCGATTGAACGGTCGCGGTCGAGTCCGACGTCGGCAGGGGGGTGTCGGATCGCATTGCTGCGATCGCCGCCGAATCCATCAGGACAGTCGGAGTGTCGATGGAGGCGGCACGCGCAGCCGCCTCGTCGTAAGGATGCTCGCCGGTCAGATCAGAGTCCGTGCCTGAGCCCGCAGAGTCCGTGGGCGAGCTGGCAGTCGATGTGGGCGCGGGATTTCCGTCGGCGCGGTGTTCGGTCGTCCCGGCAGTCGGCGCCGGCGGCGGAATCAGCCCGGGGATCACAGGGAAGACCGGTGCGCTGACCGGCGCCGGAGGCGCATCGATCGGCGCGGGTTCGTGCGGAGCGGTGAAGGAGGAGATCGGCGGCTCCGGCGCGGTGAATCGCTCCGGTTCCGGAACGGGCGCGATCGAGGGTGCGTCGTGACCTTGGCTCACCGAATCGGTCGCGGCGGGGTCGGTCGACTCATCGAAAAGGCCGAGCAACGCAGCGAGGCCATGACCCTCAGCGGCACCCCCATCGCCTTCGGCAGGCGAGCCCGATGCCGAAATCGGCGCGTCTGGCGGAACGGATGAAACATCCGCGGCCGTTTCGTGCAGCGGCTCGAATGAAGTCGTGGGAGTGGGCGGAAACGAAGGTGGAACCATCACGGGTGGCTGCGGTGGTTCCGTCAGCTCCGGAACTGTCGGCGGCGACTCTGGCAAAGCCGGCGGCTCTGGTAGAAGGGAAGGTTCCTGGAACGTCGGCGGCTCAGCCAGAACCGGCGGCGCGGCCAGGATCGGCGGCGCGGCGAGGATCGGCGGCTCGGCCGGCGCCAGGGGCTCTGGAACCGGGTCGCCGGCTGGCTCTGGCGTCGTTTCGGCCGGCTCGACATGGCGCGCATCCGCCGCGGGTTCGACGAGTGGGTCGGAGCCGACGCCCGGAGTGAGACCCCATACGAACGGGGCGCCCGGTTCTAAGGTCGGCGAAGCCTCCGTGGTCGGGGAAGCCTCCGCGGTCGGCGACTCAGCCGGCCGTTCGACGAATGGCTCGGTAGGTCGGTCGGCTGAAGACTCAACCGAAGGCTCAGCCGACGGCTGGATCAGAGGACCGTCCATCGTCCAGGGTGAAAGCGGCGGCTCCGCGGCCGGGCCCGGCTCATACGTCTCGAGCGGGGCGGTCACATCCGGAAACTGCGGATCGAACGAGGGAACGACCGGCTCCACCACGGTGGGTTCCTGCGGGTCCACGGCTGCCTTCTGAGCGGCCTCCGCCTCCCTGGCGCGCCTCCGCCCCCCGTTCAGCTGCTGATAGAACCACTCGGAGCTGCCGACCTCTGGCGCACCATCCGTCGCGCCTTCGTTGTTCTGGTCGTCAGCGCCGTCGCCATCGCGGGGGTCCTCCACTAGGCGAGCCCCAAATCCTCTAGCCCAATAGCGGCGAAATACGGGTACCCTGACGCCTCGATGTTCTCGCGAGCGCCCGTGTTGCGGTCGACGACGACGGCGACTCCCGCGATCACGGCTCCGACCTTCTCGAGAGCTTCGATCGCCTTGAGCGGCGATGCTCCGGTCGTCGAGGTGTCTTCGAGCACGATGACCCGCTTGCCTTCGAGGTCGGGGCCTTCGACCTGCTTGCCGCGACCGTGATCCTTCGGCTCCTTGCGTACGACGAACGCGTCATAGGTGAGGCCGCGGACGGCGCCCTGGTGCAGGATTGCCGCGGCGACAGGATCGGCTCCCATCGTCATCCCTCCGACGGCGTCGATGTCGGGAACATGCGCGATGAGATCGATCATCACCTGACCGATGAGTGGAGCCACGCGGTGGTCGAGACTCACTTTGCGCAGGTCGACGTAGTAGGTCGCTTTCTTGCCGCTGGTCAGCGTGAAGTCGCCGTGGAAGACGGCGTCGGACGAGATGTAGTCGATGAGCTGCTGTCGTGCGTCGGTCACGTCCACGATTCTAGAG
>FSYX01000158.1_pt1 | contig 10434 bp, 8 predicted proteins | sample 1638671 | NCBI WGS metagenome assembly FSYX01 (sample SAMEA3914813, study PRJEB12502) | metagenome | biome: forest; material: soil | place: Canada | collected 2011-07-07 | depth 0.3 m
CCCCCAGGCGGCGTCGGGCGAATCGGGCAAGACCGCGAAGCCCTAGCTCATGCCCGCCCGGAGTCGGCGAAAGACCAACCCCGAAGGCAAGATGTCGCTCGGCCAGCACCTTGTCGAGCTTCGGAAGCGCCTGGTGATCGCCGGGGTTGGCGTGCTCGTCGGTTCGGTCGGCGGATGGTTTCTTGCCCAGTTGGCCCTGGATCGCCTGCGGGCGCCCATCCTGGTGCTCGCCTCGGCGCATCACCAGGCCTCGATCAACTACCCGAGCGTCACCAGTGCGTGGGATGTGCGCATCCAGGTAACCCTGCTGATCGGCATCGTGATCTCCAGCCCGATCTGGCTGTACCAGATCTTCGCGTTCCTGGTCCCGGGCCTGAACGGCCGTGAGCGTCGGTACATCTTCGGGTTCTTCTTCACCGCCGTGCCGCTCTTCCTGGCCGGCTGCACCGTGGGCTGGTTCGTCCTTCCGCGCGTGATCACCATTCTCGTGGGCTTCGTCCCTGGCCAGGACACCAGCATCATCGATGCGAACTACTACCTGGACTTCGTGATCAAGCTGATCCTCGCGTCGGGCATCGCGTTCGTTCTGCCGGTCTTCCTCGTGCTCCTCAACTTCATCGGCATCCTCTCGGCGAAGACCATCCTGAAGGGGTGGCGGTGGGCGGTCCTGGCGATCACCGTCTTCACCGCGATCGCCACTCCGGCGGCCGATCCCTTCACGATGCTCCTGCTCGCCGCCCCGATGGTCGTGCTGTACTTCGCTGCCTGGGGCGTCTCCGCCCTGCACGATCGGGCCGCCGCCCGCCGCTCCGACGCCGTGTCGGCCGGCCTCGCGAGCGCGTGACGCTCTCGCCGGCGGAGCGCTACGCGGCGGCTCGCACCCGTCGCACGGCGCCGCAACTCGAGGAGTTCCGCCGCGCCCAGGAGTTCGACCTCGACCCCTTTCAACTCGAGGCCTGCCGCGCGCTCGAAGAGGGGCACAGCGTGCTCGTCGCGGCTCCGACAGGAGCAGGTAAGACCGTCGTCGCCGAGTTCGCGGTGCACCTGGCGCTCGAGGATCCGCGCGCGAAGGTGTTCTACACCACGCCGATGAAGGCTCTGAGCAACCAGAAGTACAACGAGCTGGCCGCCGAGCACGGCGCGAAATCGGTCGGCCTGCTCACCGGCGACAGCAACGTGAACAGCTCGGCGCGGGTGGTCGTGATGACCACCGAGGTGCTGCGCAACATGCTCTACGCGGACTCGCCGCTTCTGAAGGACCTGGCGTACGTCGTCATGGACGAGGTGCATTACCTGGCCGACCGCTTCCGCGGCGCGGTCTGGGAGGAGGTCATCATCCACCTCCCGCGCGAGGTGAAGATGGTCTCGCTCAGCGCCACGGTCTCGAACGCCGAGGAGTTCGGCGACTGGCTGCAGGCCGTACGCGGCGACACCGACGTGATCGTGTCGGAGGAGCGTCCGGTGCCGCTCGAGCAGCACGTGCTGGTGCGCAGCAAGCTGCTCGACCTGTTCGACAGCTCCGCCGTCATCAATCTCGGCCCGGCCGCGACCAACCGGGTCAACCCCGAACTCACCAGGATGGCCTCCACCGGCGGCCGTTCGGGCGGCGGAAGCGGCGGCACCTATCGCGGCGCCGGCGGCAGCGGCGGACGTCACCATCGCAAGGGCCAGGGTGGATCCGGCTCCGAGGGCAGCCGCGGCTCGGGTCTCGCCTCGTACGCCGGCGGAGGATTCGACCGCAACGACCGGATGGACCGCCCCGAATTCGCCCGAATGCTCGAGTCCAAGAACCTGCTGCCCGCGATCTTCTTCGTCTTCAGCCGGGTCGGGTGCGATGCCGCGGTCCGACAGGTGGTGCGCTCGGACATCCGGCTCACCGAACGGGCGGAGCGGGACGAGATCAGGGCCATTGTCGAAGATCGCACCCGCAGCATCCCGGATCAGGACCTCAGCGTGCTGGGCTACTGGGAGTGGCTCGAAGGCTTGGAGCGCGGGATCGCGGCCCACCACGCAGGGATGCTGCCTGCCTTCAAGGAGGTGGTCGAGGAGCTGTTCCAGCGCAAGCTGCTCAAGGTCGTGTTCGCCACCGAGACGCTTGCCCTCGGCGTCAACATGCCGGCGCGCACGGTCGTGCTCGAGAAGCTCGAGAAGTTCAACGGCGAGGCCCGCGTGCCGATCACGCCGGGGGAGTACACGCAGCTCACCGGGCGCGCAGGCAGGCGCGGGATCGACGTCGAGGGGCACGCGGTCATCCAGTGGGCGGCGGGGCTCGACCCTGCCGCGGTGGCCTCGCTTGCGTCGCGACGCAGCTACCCGTTGATCTCGAGCTTCCGGCCCACGTACAACATGGCTGTCAACCTGATCGAGCAGTTCGGCAGGGATCGCACCCGCGAGATCCTCGAGAGCTCGTTCGCGCAGTTCCAGGCCGACCGGGCCGTGGTCGACCTGGCCCGGCGAGTGCGCGAGCAGGAGGCCTCGCTGGCGAAGTACGCCGAGGCCATGACCTGTCACCTCGGCGACTTCCAGGAGTACTCGGGGCTGCGCCGGGAACTCACCGATCTCGAGAAGAAGAACGCGCGCGCCGAAGGGCGCGGAGGCACCCCGAGCGGTGAGAGTCGGTCGGAGCGCGACCGCAGGCAGCGCCGCATCGCCGAGTTGCGGAAACGGATGAAGGCGCACCCCTGCCATGCATGCAGCGACCGTGAGGCGCACTCGCGGTGGGCCGAGCGCTGGTGGCGGCTGAAGCGCGAGTCGGAGCAGTTGAGTTCGCAGATCCGAGGGCGCACCGGCGCCGTCGCCCAGGTGTTCGATCGGGTCACCGACGTGCTACTCGAGCTGGGGTACCTGGAAACGCACGACGGCGTGGTCGGCGTGGCCGCACCCGGGCGTTCCCTGCGCCGCATCTACGGCGAACGCGACCTGCTGGTCGCCGAGTGCCTGCGCCGCGGGACCTGGAACGACCTCGACGCGCCGACCCTGGCCGCCGTGGTCAGCACCCTCATCTTCGAGCCGCGTCGCGAGGAGACGGGGGAGCGCAACCTGCCACGCGGGCCGTTCCGGGCCGCCATGGAAGCCACAGGGGAGCTCTGGGCGCAGCTGAGCGACCTGGAGGCCGAGCACCGGCTGCCCGAGAGCAACCCGCCGTCGACCGGTCTGGCGCTGGCCACCCAGCTCTGGGCGCGCGGCGGTCAGCTCGACGCGGTGCTGCGCGAAGCCGACCTGGCCGCGGGCGATTTCGTGAGATGGATGAAGCAGGCCGTCGATCTGCTCGACCAGATCTCGATCGTGGCCGATGGCCCGCTCGGGCGCACCGCCCGCGTCGCGATCGACGGGATCCGCCGCGGCATCGTCGCGTACAGTTCGGTCGCTTAGGCTCATCCGGTGACCCGACAGACCCCTGTACTTCCGCTCTGGGTCGCGATCGTGGTGGCCGCCGGCGCGGGGCCGATCCTCGACGGGGCGTTCCCCGATCTCGGGTGGTGGCCGCTGGCGTTTCTTGCCATCGGGCTCCAGCTCGTCGCCCTGCAGGGCCGGCGCCTCGGCTCGGCGTTCCTGGTCGGATTCCTCTTCGGGGCGACCTTCTACTTCGTCGACATCCAGTGGGCCGCGGTCTTCCTCGGCCCGATCCCATGGTCGGCGCTGTCCACCCTGATGGCGCTGTGGTGCGGTCTCGGTGGCATGCTCATCACGCTCGGCTACCGCTGGGTGCCGCGCGCGTTCCCGACCCCGTGGAGCCGACTGCTCTTCATCCCGATCGTGGTCGCGGGCCTCTGGACCCTGCGCGAGGCGGTGGCCAGCGTGTGGCCGTACGGCGGCTTCTCCTGGGGCCGCGTCGCCTTCTCGCAGTCGGCGAGCCCGATCTCGCACCTGTTCGCGTGGTTCGGCGTCTCGGGTGTGAGTTTTCTGATGGTGTTCGTCGTCGCCCTCGCGGTGGCGGCAGGGCAGGAGGGGCTGCGCACGGTCCGGGGGAGGAGCGCGGCCTGGCACCGCCCGTGGGTCGACGGGGGGAACGGGATGACGGCGGCCGGGGTCAGCTCGGGAGCGGCGGCATCCGGCGCCTCAACGCCCGGGTTCTCGATCGCGGGACGTGGGTTGAACGCGCTGACCCGCGCCACGATCGTCGTCGCGGCACTGGTGGTGCTGGTGGTCATTCCGGCTTGGCCGAGTCATATCGAGGGCACGCTGCGCGTGGGCGCCGTGCAGGGCGACACCAAGGCGGGCTACTTCGACCCGCCTGCGAACTTCGGCGACAACCTGCTCGGCCAAATCAAAGCGACGAAGCCGGTGTACGACAAGAAGGTCGACGTGGTGGTCTGGCCCGAGGGTGCTTCCGATGTCGACCCGCTCGAGGATCCGAACGCGGCCGAGCTGTGGGACCAGGTCGCCCAGCGCGCCGGCGCGCCGCTGGTCGGTGGCACGATCACCACGCGCACGACGACGAACCCCGACGGCTCGGTCAGCACCCGCTACTACAACACCTCGCTGCTCTGGGAGGCAGGCAAGGGCGCCGTCGACTACTACGACAAGAAGCATCCGGTGCCGTTCGGCGAGTATGTGCCCGACCGTTCGTTCTGGCGCCAGTTCGCACCCAGCCTGATCGATCTGATCCAGCGCGAGTACACGCCGGGCACCACCGACGAGGTGATGAACATCGGCACGGCCAAGAGCAGTGGAGTACCGAACGTGCTCGCCGGCATCGCCATCTGCTTCGACATCGTCGACGACCAGCTGATGACCGACATGGTGCGTCAAGGAGCGGATGTGGTCTTCGCTCAGACGAACAACGCCGACTTCGGGCGCACCGACGAAAGCGTGCAGCAGCTGGCCATCGCTCGGATCCGCGCCGAAGAGTTGAGCCGCAGCGTCGTCAACATCTCGACCGTGGGGACGAGCGCGGTCATCGGGCCCGACGGAACCGTCTCGCACCAACTGCCCGTGTACACGCCTGGCGTGATCATCGCGGACGTGCCGCTCGCGACGGGAACAACGCCCGCCGTGGCCGGCGGGCGTCAGTTCGAGTGGCTGGTGTGCGGCATCGGCATCGGCGCGCTGCTGGCCGCTGGAACCTTGCGCGGCGGCCGGAGCCGCCGCCGTTCGACGAAGTAGGCTACGCGGTCTTGGCCGTGGTCTTGGTCGACTTGGTGGCCTGACCGCGGCGCGTCCTCAGCAGCTCGAGGCGCTCCTGGAGCAGCTCTTCGAGCTCGGGCCGGGTGCGACGCTCCAGCAGCATGTCCCAGTGGGTTCGAGGCGCCTTGGTCTCGACGACGACGGACTGCACGAGGCCACCGTCCTCACCGACCAGACGGCCTTCCAGGCCGGTGCGCGGCGACTCCCAGGTCTCGGGGACGTCCGCCTCCGCGGCGAAGGTCACCTCGAACGTGGTGCCGTCTTCGGTGCGGTAAAGACTCTTCTTCCGCGGCGAGAACTCGACTCCCTCTTCGCTTTGCAAGCTTTGAGATCCGAGTCGCATGCCGCGCAAACTGCGATCCGCCATTGTGTGGCCTCCCTCGTGCGCTTGCGCCCTGTCGGCGCTGGTCTGCATGTTCTGACGAATGCATCTGCGAGGTGGAACTGGTGGAGAATCGTGGATTCCCTGCTCGACCACCCCTTGGTCAGAACACAGGTATAACGACACCGTGGCCGGAAGAATGCCCGGTCGTAGCCCTTTTCAGAGCTTTCACAGGTGATTCGGCACGGATTGGGGGTGTGGCCCGCTCAGTTGAGCCCTGGCGGGCGGCTCAGCGGCGCGCCAGCACCCGGAGCGCGATGTCCGCGCGGTCGCTCACGATGCCGTCGACACCGGCATCCAGAAGCCGGTTCATGTCGACCGGATCGTTGATGGTCCAGATGTGCACCTCGACGTCAGCCGAGTGGTACGCGGCGATCACGCGCGCCGACGTGGTCCTGACACCGAGGATGCGCTCCGGCAGTTGCACCGCCTGAATGCCCCGCAGCGCCCACCGGGTGATCGCGGGCAGCCGGAGAGCCCCGGCCCAGGTGGCGATCACGGCGCCACGGGACGAGACCGAGGTCGCCGCCCCGGGTAGCTTGCGCACCACGGCGAGTCGTCGAGCGTTGCTGAACGACCCGATCAGTACACGATGCTCGGCTCCTGTCTTGCGGATCGCCTCGATGGTGGGGACGACGGCAGCCGCTGCCTTCACGTCGATGTTGAAGCGGGCATCCGGGAAGGCCTCGAGCGCCGCCGCGAGCGTGGCGAAGTTCTGGGCCTTGCCCAAATCAATGCGGGCGAGCTCGACCGCGGTGAGTTGATCGATCCTCACGTGACGCCCGGTGAGCCGGAAGAGATCGGGGTCGTGACTGAGGATCGCCACCCCGTCCGCGGATGCGTGCACATCGGTTTCGAGGTGCGTCGCGCCTGCGGCGAGCGCCTTGGCGAAGGCGAGCAGGGTGTTCTCCGGCGCGTCGATGGCCAGCCCGCGGTGCGCGAGCACGCGCGGGGGAGCGGGGGAGAAGTAGCCCCGCTCGGTTCCGGCCTTCCGCCTAGGAATCGCTCTTCGCGGAACGCGCCCGCGGCGTCGGAGCCTTGGCAGGGGCCTTCGCGGCTGCCTTCGCGACCGTTGCGGCGGCCGCGCCGAAGGCAGCGGTCACGCTCGGATCGCGCGACGGGAAGAAGCCAGCGCTGACGCCCTTGAGCGCTTCGGTGAACTCGCTCGGGATGATCCAGAGCTTGTTCGCGTCGCCCTCGGCCAGCTTCGGCAGGGTCAGCAGGTACTGGTACGCCAGCAGCTTCGGGTCGGCGTCGCCAGCGTGGATGGCACCGAACACCGTCTCGATGGCCTTCGCCTCGCCCTCTGCGCGCAGCACCGCAGCCTTCGCGTCGCCCTCGGCCTGCAGGATCGCCGACTGCCGTGCGCCCTCCGCCTCGAGAATCTGCGACTGCTTGGTGCCCTCCGCGGTCAGGATGACGGCGCGGCGGTCGCGCTCGGCGCGCATCTGCTTCTCCATCGAATCCTGGATCGACAGGGGCGGGGCGGTCGCCCTTAGCTCGACGCGACTGACGCGGATGCCCCACTTGCCGGTCGCCTCGTCGAGCACGATGCGCAGCTGGCCGTTGATGTTGTCGCGGCTGGTGAGCGCCTCTTCCAGGTTCAGGCCGCCGACCACGTTGCGGAGCGTGGTGGTGGTGAGCTGCTCGACGGCGCCGAGGTAGTTCGCGATCTCATAGGTGGCGGCACGGGCATCCGTGACCTGGAAGTAGACCACGGTGTCGATGGAGACCACCAGGTTGTCCTCGGTGATCACCGGCTGCGGCGGGAACGACACCACCTGCTCACGCAGGTCGACGAGCGGACGGAGCCGGTCGACGAAGGGGACCAGAAGGTTCAACCCCGGCATGAGGGTCTTGTGGTACTTGCCAAGACGCTCGACGATGCCGGCGTACGCCTGCGGGATGATCCGGATCGACCGGAACAGCACCGTGATCACGAAGATCACGATGATCACGATCACGATCACCAGGATCACGTTGCCGAAGACCTGGGCATCCATCAGGTGGGGCTCTTCTCTGTTGACTCGGGCGTGCTGGAAGCGGGCGGGGTCGAGACGGGGGAGACGACGGCGGTCGCGCCCTCGATGGAATCGACCTGCACGCGGTCGCCCTCGACCAACGGGGCCGTGGCGTGGCGGGCGAGCTTGGCGGTCCAGGTCTCGCCGTTCGACAACTTCACCTGGCCGGTCCCGTCGTCGAAGGCCTTCACGACCGTGGCGGGCGTGCCGAGCAGGCGGTCGACGTTGCTGCGGGCAGGATCGGCTCCGCGATGCGTGAGCCGCAAGAGGGGTGGTCGCACGAAAAACAGCAGCAGCAGTGACAGCACCGCCGCGACGATCAACTCGACGTACCAGGGGGCGCCGAGCAGCCCGGCGATGAGACCGCCCAGGCTGCCGACGGCGACCATCAGGAACACGAACGAGAGGGTCAGCACCTCGATGATGAGGAACACCAGGATCAGGGCCAGCCAGAACACCCAGGCCCAGCTCGTGAGCAGGTCTGCTGGCATGGTCCGAAGCTACCACCCGGGCCCTTGCTAGTGTCGGGAACCGTGAACAACGTGCTGCCCTCCGGATCTCTCACCGGCATCCGCGCCCTCGTCACCGGCTCCTCGCGCGGCATCGGCGCCGATACCGCGGCCATGCTGGCTGCGGCGGGAGCGCGCGTCGCCATCAACTACCGCAACAAAGAGGCACGCGCCCTGAAGGTGGTGGCCGCCATCGAGGCGGAGGGCGGAGAGGCGATCGCTCTCGGCGGCGATCTGACCGACGCGGCATCGGTCGGCGAGATGTTCGGCACCGTGCAGCAGCAGTGGGGCGGCCTCGACCTGCTCGTACTGAACGCCTCGGGCGGCATGGAGAGCGGCATGGGCGATGACTACGCCATGAAGCTCAACCGCGACGCCCAGGTGAACGTTCTGAACGCCGCGTTGCCGCTGATGGCATCCGGATCGCGCGTGGTCTTCGTGACCAGTCACCAGGCCCACTTCGTCGGCACCGCCGAGACCATGCCGGAGTACCTGCCGGTCGCCCTGAGCAAACGGGCCGGTGAAGACGCCCTGCGCTCGCGCGTCGACGAACTCGCGGCGAAGGGGATCGGCCTCGTCGTCGTCTCGGGAGACATGATCGAGGGCACCATCACGGCGACCCTGCTCGAGCGGGCGAACCCGGGCGCCATCGAGTCGCGTCGCGAGGAGGCCGGCAAGCTCTACACGGTCAACGAGTTCGCGGCCGAGGTCGCCCAGGCGGCCGTCGATCCGATTCCCGGGAACCACACGCGCTACGTCGGGGACATCTCCGGCTTCGCCGCGAACTGAGCCGCGCCCGATGAAGATCGCCGACCTCGAGCTGCTCACCTCGCTCGGACGCCCCACGGTCGCGCCCGACGGATCGCGCGTCGTGGTCGAGGTGTCGCATCCCTCCTTCGAGGCGGACGACAACGTCTCCCAGCTCTGGGAGGTGCCGCTCGACGGCGCGGACGCGGGGACGGACGCGGTCGCCACCCGCCCACGGCGACTGACTCGTGGCGCGGGCGACTCGTCTCCGCAGTTCTCGCCGGATGGCGCGCTGATCGGCTTCCTCCGGGCGGCGGGCGGCCCGCCGCAACTGGTGGTCGTCGACGCGCGTGGAGGCGAGCCGATCACCCTCACCGACCAGAAGCTGGGCGTGCGCGAGTTCGTCTGGGCGCCGGACTCCGCCACGATCGTCTACTCGGCACGGGTCGCCGAGCCCGGGCGCTACGGCACGGTCGAGGGGCTGACTCCGGTCGCCGAGCCCGCCCGCCGCATCACCACGCTGAAGTACAAGGCGAACGGCCTCGGGTACCGCAACGACCGGTACGCGCAACTGTTCGCGGTGGAGGTGCCGCCGATCGACGCCGAACCGGTCTACGACCGCGCGCCGCTCCCGTCGGATACGGGAGGCGACACCCCGAAGCCCGCGAAGGTTCCCGCGTCGCGGCAGTTGACCGACGCCGACGCTGACCACACGGCGCCGCGCATCACCCCGGACGGCGGGCAGCTTCTCTTCGTCGCACCCTTGCACGACGGCGCCGATCTCGACCTGCGCGACGACATCTGGATGCTGCCGCTCGCGGGCTCGTCGAGTGATGGTTCACCGAGCCAGGGCAGCGCCGCTCCGATGCGCCGCACCGGTCCCGAGCCGCTGGCGATCGGCGATCTGGCCATCGGCCCGGACGGTCGTATCTGGTTCACCGCCCTGGACCTCGGACCCGACGGCACCGACTTCGTCGCGAAGAACGGCGCGCTCTACCTGATCGACGGTGAGACCGTCACAAGACTCACCGATCCGGACGAGCACGATGTGGCCGACGCCGGCGTGACAGTGGAGACGGCCGACACCGTGGTCGTCGTCGACACCGCGCGAGGCCGTGCGCCCCTGCTGCGCGTCGACGACCGCGGCGCCGTCTCGCCGCTGACGCCCGGCGATGTCGAGGTGGCCGGGCACGCGATCGGTGGGGGAGCGATCGTGGTCGTGGTCGCCACTCCCGGTTCGGCCGGCGAGCTCGCGGTGCTCGAACCCGAGGCGGATGGCGGCCTCGAGCTGCTGACCGACTTCGGGGCTCCGCTCCGCGCCCGCGGGCTCGTGACGCCCGTCGAACTCACGGTCACCAGCCGCGATGGCTACCCGGTGCACGGCTGGGTGGCGATCCCGGCAGGGGAGGGGCCGCATCCGGTCCTCCTCAACATCCACGGCGGGCCGTTCACGCAGTACTCGGTGCACCTCTTCGACGAGACGCAGATCTACGCGGATGCCGGCTACGCGGTCGTGTACAGCAATCCGCGTGGTTCCGCGGGCTACGGCCAGGAGCATGGCCGCGCCATCAAGGGCGCCATGGGAACCGTCGACCTGAACGACGTGCTCGACTTCCTCGACGGAGCCGTGGCCGCGCACCCTCGGCTC
>FSYX01000181.1_pt1 | contig 10400 bp, 9 predicted proteins | sample 1638671 | NCBI WGS metagenome assembly FSYX01 (sample SAMEA3914813, study PRJEB12502) | metagenome | biome: forest; material: soil | place: Canada | collected 2011-07-07 | depth 0.3 m
CCCGGCGAAACGGCTCGGCGGCCTGGGCAAGCACCAGCGGGTGCGCCTGCGTGAATACCTTGTCGATCGCGAAGCCGCGAACCACGGACGGCGTCCCAACCGGCTCGTCGTGCTCGCCGGCCCGACGGCCGTCGGCAAGGGCAGTGTCGCGGGTTACATCCGTGAGAACTATCCCGATGTGCTGCTCTCCATCTCTGCGACGACGCGCCCACCGCGGCCTGGCGAAGTCGACGGGGTCAACTACTACTTCGTCGACGATGCAGAATTCGATCGCATGATCGACGAGGGCGAGCTGCTCGAGTGGGCGACCGTGCACAACGCCTACCGCTACGGCACCCCCCGGTCCCCGATCGAGCGTGCGCTCCAGGCCGGAAAGAGCGTGCTCCTCGAGATCGACCTGCAGGGAGCGCGCAGTGTGAGAGCCACGATGCCCGACGCGCGACTGATCTTTCTGCTGCCGCCGACCTGGGAAGAATTGGTCCGGCGTCTCATCGGACGGGGTACCGAAGATTCGACCGAACAGCAGCGTCGGCTCGAGACGGCGAAGGTCGAATTGGCCGCTCAAGACGAGTTCGATTACCGGGTCGTGAACAGCGACGTGGCCGACGCGGCCCGCGAGGTCGTAGACTTGATGAAGATTCGCACGGCGCCGTCGCGCTCGTAGCCGTTCACACGTCCCGCATGGACGCCCTCTAACCCAGGCGCCTGGCAACGCATCGCCCGGATCCGTCGTCCGGCGACCAGACCTCGATCAAGGAGCAGTACACGTATGGCAACCAACCTCAAAGGCATTATCGACCCACCCATCGACGACGTTCTCGCCAAGGTGGGGTCGAAGTACGCCCTCGTGATCTTCGCGTCGAAGCGTGCGCGCCAGATCAATGACTACTACGCCGACCTGCACGAAGGCAGCCTGTTCGACAACGTCGGCCCCCTCGTCGACTCCACGATCGACGACAAGCCCCTCTCAGTGGCTCTTCACGAGATCAACGAAGACAAGCTCATCATCAAGCCGATCGTCGAGTAACGACAGCAGTCGAATAGCGAGACGATCGAGCCTGTTGTCCTGAGCGACAGCGGAGAGCGCGAGAGCGGGCGGTAGAACGCGCTGTGACGATCGGACTTGCTCGATCTTCTGAGGGGATGCCGCTGTGAGCACACGACTGACCATCGTCGTCGGGGTTACCGGCGGCATCGCCGCGTATAAAGCGGTCGGAGTCATTCGATCGCTCGTGTTGGAAGGCCATTCGGTCCACGTCGTGGCGACCGAGGCGGCCCTTCGTTTCGTCGGGCGTCCAACGCTCGAGGCGATCAGTCGAAACCCTGTCGCCACCGACCTCTACGAAGGCGTGGCTGAGGTACGTCACGTGGCAATCGGCCAATCCGCCGATCTGATCGTGATTGCTCCGGCAACGGCGAACACGATCGCCAAACTGGCCGTCGGCCTCGCCGACGATCTACTCGGCAACACCGTGCTCGCCAGCACCGCGCCGCTCGTGATCGCGCCCGCGATGCACACCGAGATGTGGCAGAACCCCGCCACCGTCGCCAACGTCGCCACTCTGCGTGCGCGCGGGGTCACGATCGTCGGCCCTGCCGTCGGCCAGCTCACCGGAAAGGACTCCGGGCCCGGCCGCATGGAAGAGCCGGCAGTGATCGTGCAGGCGGCTCTCGCCGCCGTGGGTTCTGAGCGCTCTCGAGGCGAGCGATCCGCAGAGGAGGCCGGCGCCACCTCCGCGACCGCCGCAGCCGTCTCGGCCTCGGTTCAGCCCGCCGCAATCGTCTCGCTCTCCGAGCGACGGCGCGCGGGGGAGTTCGTGCGCTCAGCGCGCGGCGGAGACGATCTCTCCGGGCGCCGCGTGGTCGTAACGGCCGGCGGTACCCGCGAGCCGCTCGACCCGGTCCGCTTCCTGGGCAATCGCTCCAGTGGACGCCAAGGCATCTCGCTTGCGATCGCCGCACGCGCCAGGGGCGCTCAGGTGACGCTGATCGCCGCTCATCTCGAAGTCGCGCCGCCTGACGGCATCACGCTCCTCGAAGTGGGCACGGCCGCCGAACTGCAGGAGGCCGTCGTCGAAGCTGCCCGCGACGCGGATATCGTCGTGATGGCGGCCGCCGTCGCCGACTATCGTCCGGCCGAAGTGCAGCATTCGAAGATCAAGAAATCCAACGCGGGCGACCGACTGACGCTCGAGCTCGTCGCGAATCCCGACATTCTCGCGGGTCTTTCCGCCGCGCGACGCGATGGTCAGACGATCGTCGGATTCGCCGCCGAGACGGAGCAGGACCCGTCGGCCCTCATCGACCTCGGCAGAAGCAAACTGCTTGCCAAAGGGTGCGACTACCTGGTGCTCAACCAGGTCGGATGGTCGCACGGCTTCGCCACAGAGAGTAACGAGGTCGTGGTGCTCAAAAAGGGCGGCGATATAGTGATGGAGGCCTCCGGAACGAAGCTGTCGGTGGCTGATCGTATTCTCGACGTAATCGCCTAACGCAAACCAGATGTGGACGGGCCCGACCTTGGGACAACTATGACTGAACTGCGCCTTTTCACCTCCGAATCCGTGACCGAGGGTCATCCCGACAAGATCTGCGATCAGATCTCCGACAGCATCCTCGATGCGCTCCTCACCGAAGATCCCGCGAGCCGCGTCGCTGTCGAAACTCTCGTGACCACCGGCCTCGTGCATGTTGCAGGTGAAGTGACCACGAGCGGCTATGTCGACATCCCCACTCTGGTTCGCGACCGTATCGTCGACATCGGCTACAACTCGTCCGAGGTGAGCTTCGACGGACACTCGTGCGGCGTGTCCGTCTCGATCGGCGCGCAGTCACCCGACATCGCCCAAGGTGTCGACAACGCTCTCGAGACGCGCGCTGAGCAAAGTGGCGACGACCTCGATCGCCAGGGCGCGGGCGACCAGGGCATCATGTTCGGCTACGCGACCACCGAGACCCCGCAGTACATGCCTTTGCCGATCTGGCTCGCGCATCGGCTCGCCGAGCGCCTTGCCGAGGTCCGAAAGAACGGCACGCTCGACTACCTGCGCCCTGACGGCAAGACGCAGGTCACTGTCGGCTATGAAGGATTCGTTCCGAAGACGGTGCAGACCGTCGTGCTGTCCACCCAGCACTCGCCGGCCGTGAGTTCAGAGACGCTTCAGGCCGAAGTGATCGAAGAAGTCATCACGCCCGTGCTGCACAGCGCTGGACTCGATGCTTCACATGTGCGTACGCTGATCAACCCCACCGGTCGCTTCGAGATCGGCGGCCCAAAGGGTGACGCCGGTCTCACCGGGCGCAAGATCATCGTCGACACCTATGGGGGTGCGAGCCGACACGGCGGCGGCGCATTCAGTGGCAAAGACCCGTCCAAGGTCGACCGCTCGGCCGCCTACGCGATGCGCTGGGTCGCCAAGAACGCGGTCGCCGCCGGATTCGCCGATCGTCTGGAACTGCAGATCGCCTATGCGATCGGCAAAGCAGCTCCTGTCGGGCTCTACGTCGAAACGTTCGGCACAGGAACGCTACCCGACGACACGATCATCCGGGCCATTCGCGAGGTCTTCGACCTGCGACCGGCCGCGATCATCCGCTCACTCGACCTGCTGCGCCCGATCTACGCCCAGACGGCCACGTACGGGCACTTCGGTCGTGAGCTCCCCGACTTCACGTGGGAGCGGCTCGACAAGGTCGACGACCTCCGGTCTGCAGCAGGACTGTAGGGGTGGCGGCGACCGGCAGAGTCGCCCGCGTTCTGATCGACTCGGCTCTGCCACAACTCGATCACCTGTTCGACTATCGCGTGCCCGACGCGCTGGCAGCCGATGCGGTCCCCGGTGTCCGCGTCAAGGTTCCTCTACGCTCAGCCGGTCGCATCGCCGATGGCTACATCGTCGACTTCGCCGACGGCGAGTTCGAAGGCGCGCTCAGCGAGATCGAAACGGTCGTGTCGCGGGTGCCCGTGCTGTCACCAGCGGTCTACACCTTGGCTCGCAAAGTGGCCGACCGAAGCGCCGGCACAGCGAACGACGTCATTCGCCTCGCCGTTCCCTCGCGCCAGGTGCGGGTCGAGAAGACCTGGCTGGCGGCTGCAGAAGCTGTGGCACAGGAATCGGCCGGTTTCGAAGGGGGTAAGGCAGACGGAACCGGGTCTGCCTTCGTTGCTTCGCCTGTGCGCGGTTACGGAGCCGCGCGTATCGAGACGGCCATCACCGCTGGCGAGCGCCTCTCGGTGCACGCCATCCCACGTCTGGCGGAACTCCCCGACGGCACCTGGGTCGGCGAGTGGGCTGTCACTCTGGCGAGTGCTGCAGCGGCATGCTGGGCGAGCGGTCGAACCGCGATCCTCGTCGTCCCCGACTATCGCGATCAAGACCAGCTTGCCGCAGCACTCGGCGCGGTGGCCCCATCCGACGCCGTTGTGCGGGCGGATGCACGCCAGTCGAACGCCGAGCGATATCGAGCCTTTCTCGACGCGCTCGCTTCACCGCGAATCGTGTTGGGAAATCGCTCAGCCGTCTACGCGCCGGCCTCCGAGCTGGGCCTGATCGCTGTCTGGGACGACGGTGACCCGCTGCACGCGGAACCACTCAGTCCCTACGTTCACTCTCGCGACGCCGCTCTGGTGCGACAGGAACTACAAGGGTGCGCCCTGATCTTCGCAAGCCACAGTCGTAGTGTCGAGGTGCAGAGACTCGTCGAACTCGGCTGGCTGCACGACGTCGTGCCCGAACGGACCGCCTCCCCAAAGATCGTCGCCACCGCCAATCAAGCCGCAAACGACAGTGCGGCACGCGCGGCACGGATCCCATCCACAGCCTGGCAGACGGCACGCACGGCGCTCGATAGCGGACCGGTGCTCGTTCAGGTCGCTCGCCCCGGTTACGCGCCGGTTCTCGCCTGCGCGAAGTGCGGTCAGGCGGCGCGCTGCAATCGTTGTGAGGGTCCGCTCGGGCAGGCCAGAGCGGGCGCGACCCCTGCGTGCGGATGGTGCGGGGCCTTGGCCACTGACTGGCACTGCGAGAACTGCGAGCACACCCGCTTTCGCATGGTCACGGTCGGTGCCGGTCGTACCGCCGAAGAACTCGGCCGAGCGTTCCCGGGAGTGCGCGTCATCGTCGCCGACGGCGACCATCCTCTTCAGACGCTCGACGGGAGGCCCGCACTCGTGGTGGCAACCCGCGGTGCGGAACCGATCGCTTCGGGGGGCTACCGAGCGATCTTGCTTCTCGACGGCGAACGGATGCTCGCCCGCGAGACACTACGGGTCGCCGAGGATTGCCTGCGGTGGTGGTCGAATGCCGCCGCCCTGGCCGCGCCGGGAGCACCGACCGTTCTCGTCGGGGTCGGTGGCGCGCTGGCACGCGAGCTGGCGACCTGGCGGCAGGCCGAGTTTGCGCGTCGCGAACTGGTCGACCGGAGGCAGCTGACATTCCCCCCTGCTGTGCGTCTCGCCTCCCTCACGGGGGCTGCCGACGTGGTCGAAGAGGCGGTGTCCAGCGTCGATCCCGCTCTGCTGATCGACGTGCTCGGCCCAGCACCTCTCGCCGACGGCATGGTGCGGGCCATCCTGCGCTTCGAATACGCACACGGTCCCGAGGTGTCCGCAGCGGTGCGCGCCGCGATCGTTCGCAACGCGACGCGCCGCCGCAAGGCTCCCGCGGGCAAGGGCGGATTCCGCCCGGCGCCGACCCTCAAGGTGCGCTTCGACGACCCGGAGATCCTCTGATCACGCCGCCCACCGGTTCGCTCGGCTCCGGCGACTACCGGAGAATAGTGACAGTAACCACGATCAAGCCCGACGACCCGGAGACGACCTGATGACCGCATCACGCCTGGAGCAGCACGCATGAGGCTGGTCTTCGCCGGCACGCCGTCCGTGGCCGTTCCAGCCCTTCAGGCGATGGCAGCGAGCGACCACGACATCGTTGCGGTCGTCACCAGGAACGATGCCGAACTGGGTCGCAAACGAGTCGTCACGCCGTCACCGGTGGCGGTCGCGGCCGAACAGCTGGGGCTCGCAACCATCAAGGCGAACCGGCTCGACGAATCCGTCACAGAACGCGTCACCGACCTGCGACCGGACCTCGGAGTGATCGTCGCCTATGGCGGACTCGTGCGCGAACCGCTCTTGTCGACACCTCGATTGGGATGGGTCAACCTTCACTTCTCCCTGCTGCCGCGTTGGCGTGGCGCGGCGCCCGTGCAGCGCGCCCTCATCGCCGGCGACCAGGTAACAGGTGCGGCCGTGTTTCAGCTCGTGCCTGAACTCGACGCCGGCGCAGTCTTCGGCGAGTTGGCGTATGACATCGGGCCGGACGAGACCGCCGGCGACGTTCTGGACGCTCTGTCGAGCCTCGGCGCCCAGCTTCTGACGGATACAGTCGACGGACTCGCGGCCGGCACCGCCCACGCGACGGAGCAGAACGGCGAACCCACCCCGGCCCCCAAGCTCTCGCTCGATGACGCGCACATCGACTTCGCTGCCGACGCGCAGTCCGCATACGATCGCATCCGTGGTGTGACGCCCGAGCCGGGCGCGTTCGCCCTGCTCGGCGAGCATCGCTTCAAGATCCTCTCGGCAGCGCAGGCACCGGATGCGCGCCCGCTGCCGCCGCGCCGTGTCGAGCTGAGCGACAAGCGGGTAGTGGTCGGCACCTCGACCACCCCCATCCAGCTGGTCACCGTGCAACCCGCCGGCAAGCGTCCGATGTCCGCAGCAGACTGGTGGCGCGGACTCGCCGACACGAACGGAATCGAACTGTCATGAGCGAACGAACCCCCCGGGTCCAACCCGCGCGCCGCGTCGCCTACGACGTGATCGCGGCGGTGCGCGAATCGGATGCCTACGCCAACCTGCTGCTGCCGACACGGATAGCGCGCGCCGCCCTGTCGTCGGCGGATGCCGGACTCGCCACCGAACTCACCTACGGCACACTGCGAATGCAGGGATACTACGACCGCGTCATTGCTCGCGCAGCGGGAAGGCCGGTCGACCGCATCGATCCGCCTATCCTCGATGTGCTGCGGCTGGGAACGCACCAGTTGCTGTCGATGCGGGTCGCCAACCATGCGGCCGTCGACGAATCTGTTTCACTCGCCCGAACTGTCGGATCTCGTTCCGCGACCGGTTTCACCAACGGTGTTCTGCGGGAGATCGGACGCCACACGCCGGAGGAGTGGCGGGAACGCATCCTGAGCGATGCCTCGGGACGCGACGACGAATTGGCAGCGCTCAGTTCGCATCCGGTCTGGGTGGTCCGGGCCCTCCGGCGCGCACTCGAAGCAGAGGACCGGGGCGAAGAGCTCGACGAACTGCTCGCCGCAGACAACATCGCACCCCGCGTCAATCTGGTCGCGCTGCCCGGTCTTATCGACATTCCGGCCGAAGGTGCGCTCGATCGGTTCTCGCCGGTCGGCTTCACCCTGGGCGGGGGCGACCCTCAGGGCATCGTCGACCGGCACGATGGGCGTATCCGAGTGCAGGACGAAGGGTCGCAACTCGCTGCCCTCGCGCTGACCCGTGCGCGCGAGATCGCGGAAGGTGAACTCTGGCTCGATCTGTGCGCCGGTCCGGGAGGCAAGGCGGCCCTTCTCGCCGCCGAGGCACGCTCGGGCGGTGCGACTCTGATCGCCAACGAACTCGTTCCCGCACGCGCCGATCTCGTGCGGCGCGCGCTGGCATCGATTCCCGAAGAGGTCGAGGTCTGGGAACGCGACGGCACGACGATCGGCGAAACGGATCCAGCGCGGTTCGACCGCATCCTGCTCGACGCGCCGTGCACCGGGCTGGGCGCGCTGCGTCGCCGGCCTGAAGCGCGTTGGCGAAAGACGCCGCGAGACGTCGCCGAGCTGACGAAACTGCAGGCCGCGCTCCTCGACAGCGCTTTCGCCGCCCTCAAGCCGGGCGGCATCCTCGCCTATGTGACCTGTTCGCCGCACATCGCGGAGACCCGCCTCTCGGTCGCGGATGCGATGGTTCGGTGGGGTGGCGCCGTCGCGCCTCTCGACACCACGTTCGTCGTGCAGCAGCTCGCGATGGACCACCTCGACCTCGCCGGTGACCCGAACCAGGTGCAGCTGTGGCCGCACCGACACGGCACGGATGCGATGTTCATCGCCCTGCTGACGAAGACCGGACGCCCCTGACAGATGTGGGCGTGACACTCTACGTCCGCGAGGCGATCGACGACTTGCGCCTTGTCGACGCTCGGGAATGCTGATGCGTCAGCAAGGCGCAAGCGGATGCGTTTGCGCGCTCCCGAGCGCGGTCGGATCCACTCATCTAGGCTGGTCGTCATGCCTGCCCGGATCAACCCCAGCATCCTCGCCGCCGATTTCGTCAACCTGCAACACGAACTGGGCCGAATTTCCAGCGCCGACCTGGTGCATGTCGACGTGATGGACAACCATTTCGTGCCGAACCTCACATTCGGTCCGCAGATGGTGCAGCGCATCCAGGACGTGTCGACGATTCCCCTCGACGTGCACCTGATGATCACCGACCCGGAGCGTTGGGCCCCCGGTTACGCGGAGCTCGGCGCATACTCCGTCACGTTCCACGCCGAAGCGACTGGCGAACCGGTCTCTCTCGCGCGTCGTCTGCGTGAGATCGGCGCGCGCGCGGGCATCGCGCTCAAACCGGGAACACCGGTCGATGACTACCTCGACCTGCTTCCCGAATTCGATCAGGTTCTGGTGATGACGGTCGAACCCGGATTCGGCGGTCAGAGCTTCATGCCCGAGACGATGCCGAAGCTGGAACGCCTGCGAGCGGCCGTCGACGCATCCGGACTCGACGTCTGGTTGCAGGTCGACGGCGGGATCACCGAGCAGACGATCGTGACCGCTGCCGAGGCCGGCGCAGATACCTTCGTGGCCGGATCCAGCGTGTTCCGCGCCGAGAACACGGAACACCAGATCGCGCTGCTGCGCGAGACGGCCGCACGGCACCAGCACTGACCCGCGAACCGCTAGCCTGTAACCGTGAAAACCTTCGACGACCTGTTCGCCGAGCTCAGCGACAAAGCCATCACCCGACCGGAGGGTTCGGGCACGGTTCGTGAGCTCGATGCGGGCGTGCACGCCATCGGCAAGAAGATCGTCGAGGAGGCCGCCGAGGTCTGGATGGCTGCGGAGTACGAATCCGAGCAGGACACCGCCGAAGAGATCTCGCAACTCCTCTACCACGTGCAGGTTCTGATGCTGGCGAAAGGGCTCACCACGGCTGACGTGTACCGACATCTGTGATCTTGCTGCTCGCAATTCACTGTCGCTCACCCCTCAACCCAAAGGCCAACCCATGCTCAAGATCGCCGTCCCGAACAAAGGCTCACTCTCTGAAACCGCAGCCCAGATGCTGCACGAGGCCGGCTATGTCGGCCGCCGCGACCCCAAGGAACTGATCGTCTCCGACCCGCGAAACGGGGTTGAGTTCTTCTATCTGCGCCCGCGCGACATCGCGACGTACGTCGGTTCGGGCGCACTCGACGTCGGCATCACCGGGCGCGATCTGCTGCTCGACTCCGGCTCGCCTGCTGCCGAGATCGCGGCCCTCGATTTTGCGTCGTCGACGTTCCGGTTCGCCGGTCCGACCGGCGTGTTCACCGACCTCGAAGACCTTGCCGACAAACGAGTCGCCACCAGCTATCCGGGCCTTGTCGGCGATTTCCTTGCCGCCAACGGCGTCAGTGCCGATCTGATCCGTCTCGACGGGGCGGTCGAGTCCGCGGTGCGACTCGGGGTTGCGGATGCCGTGGCCGACGTCGTCGAAACGGGCTCGACGTTACGCAAGCAGGGCCTGGAGATCTTCGGCCCGGTGATCCTCGAATCGGAGGCTGTACTGGTTTCGTCACCGACCAACGCGAATGGAATCGACACGCTGCTGCGCCGACTCCAGGGCGTCATGGTGGCGCGTCAGTACGTGCTCATCGACTACGACCTTCCCTCGAGGCTCCTCGAGCAGGCAGTCGCACTCACCCCGGGCATCGAATCGCCCACCGTCTCTCCGCTGCGTGACCCTGAATGGGTCGCTGTGCGCGCGATGGTCAAACGCGACGGCACGAACCACATCATGGACGACCTGTACGAGCTCGGCGCCCGCGCCATCCTGGTCACGCCCATCCACGCCGCACGGATCTGACATGTCGCTCTCGGTCAGGGTCATCCCGTGTCTCGACGTCGCCGACGGCCGCGTCGTCAAGGGCGTCAACTTCCAGAACCTGCGTGACGCCGGTGATCCGGTCGCGCTCGCGCGCCGGTACTACGAACAGGGTGCCGACGAACTCACCTTCCTCGATGTGACGGCAACCGTCGACAATCGGGCGACCACCTATGACGTCGTGCGCGCGACGGCCGAACAGGTCTTCATCCCGTTGACCGTCGGCGGGGGCATCCGC
>FSYX01000552.1_pt1 | contig 10265 bp, 6 predicted proteins | sample 1638671 | NCBI WGS metagenome assembly FSYX01 (sample SAMEA3914813, study PRJEB12502) | metagenome | biome: forest; material: soil | place: Canada | collected 2011-07-07 | depth 0.3 m
CCCGGGTACACCCAAGCCCACCACATCCGCTGGTGGCATCGCGACACCGGCCCCACCGATCTGAGCAACGGCATCCTGCTCTGCTCGCATCACCACCATCGGGTGCACGCCGACGGCTGGGACATCCAGATCCGCGACAACGTGCCCTGGTTCATCCCACCACCCCACATCGACCCCACCCGACGGCCACGACGCGGCGGACGACTCCGAACACCCAACGCCGCATGACACACGCTGAGGCCCTGAAACAGAGGCGGACGCATCCGCCTGCCCAGAGTCACCCAACCACGCCGAAGCGTTGAAATAGAAGCGGACGCATCCGCCTACCCAGGGCCGCTCGACCATGCTGAGGCCGTGAAATAGATACGTCCCGCGACGGATTCGCGAACCGTCGTGGCTCAATAGGCTCCGAACGATACCAACTCACGAGGAGTGAAAATGTCGATCCCCTCCGGAGCCTCCAAAACCCGGCCACCGCGACTGGCATTCCTTGTCTGGCCGGTGATCATCACTTTCACGTGGGTGGTGGCTGTCTTCGCGTGGGCGCTGACGACCTGGATTGTATTGGCATCTACTTCGAGCAGCGTGGCTGTCGACGAGAATCGCGTACTGTTCCCGCTCTGGGTACTGGTTGCTGTCACCCTTGTGTGCGGGATTACGTTGGGAGCGATACCCAAGACGCCATGGTACGAACGTCTAGTGTGCTGGTTCGTCGGCTCCATGACGTCGACCGTGTGCATCCTCGGTGTTTACGTCGGCGGAATGAGCGCGTCAAACGACCCGAATAGCGATATTTCAGCAGCGGTGGGTATAACGATCCTTGCGATCCCGATCGCATTTGCTCTGTTCTGTTCGCTGGGCGTGACAATTGGAATCGGGATCGCGGTTCGCGGATTCTGGGGTCGGCGAAACCGGACGCGACATGCGACGTCAGACGAATCGCACTGACGAATCCCGCACTGACGAATCTCACTGACGAATCCCGCACCGCTGTCAAGCCATCATCTGACCCACACTGACGGGGCGGGAATCCAGCATGGAAGCTCCTGCTCGTGCGCGCGGAATCGTTGCATTCCGAGCGTGGATCGGATCGGAAAGTATTTGCGTTCTTCGAACATATGTTCGAAACTTGAAGAGTGTCTTCGCTCGCCGCTACCCTCACTGCACCGAGGCCCGATCTGGGTCAGGTGAGTGAGCTGCAGGCGCGCATCCGGCAGATGCAGGCGACGAAACTCGAAACCAGAAGCCTGGAGACGCATCCTGCGATCGCCGGTCTCCTCCCGGGCGGGGCGCTGCGTGCGGGGGCGGCATATTCGGTGCAAGGGTCGACGACGCTGCTGATGGCGCTGCTGGCCGGCCCGTCCGCTGCCGGTTCCTGGTGCGGGGTGGTCGGCATGCCCGATTTCGGGGCGGAGGCGGCCGGCCGTTTCGGAATCGACCTCGAACGGCTGGTGCTGGTGCCGCATCCCGGCGACCAGTGGCTCACGGTAACGGCGGCTGTGGTCGATGTGCTCACGGTGGTGGTCGTCGCACCATCAGGGCGCGCGAAAGACGGTGACGTTGCCCGGCTGAGCGCGCGCCTGCGGCAGCGCGACGCGACGTTGATCGTCGTCGGCGACTGGCCGCAAGCCGAAGCGAAACTCAGCATCAGCAACAGCGGATGGCGGGGGCTCGGCTTCGGCAACGGTTACCTCTCCTCACGCCAAGTCACGGTCACCGCAACGGCACGCAACGGTATGGGAGCTTCACGGAGCGCCAGACTCTGGCTGCCCGACCCGGGCGAACACTTCCGTCAGGCAGAAGAGCAGGTCGCATCCCTGATCGCGCCGCTCGAGGCCGTGCCCCAGCTGGCGCCGTTCGAGGCAGTGCCGCTGATCGCGTCGCTCGAGGCAGTGAGCTAGCGCGCTCATGCCTGCCGTAACCCGCGCGATCGTGCTGTGGTGTCCTGACTGGCCGGTCACAGCCACCATGCACGCCAAAGAACTCCCCAGCGACGCTCCGGTCGCGCTCGTCGAACGCAACCTGGTCTTCGCGTGTTCGGCCGCAGCGCGAGCGGAAGGAGTGGCACGTGGCCTGCGCATCCGTGAAGCGCAAGCGCGCTGCACGCAACTTCAGATCTTTCCGTACGACCCGGTACTCGACGCGCGCGCTTTCGAACCGGTACTTGCCGCGATCGAAGAGATCATGCCGGGCGTGCAACCGGTGCGCCCCGGCACGTGCGTTCTGCGTGCGCGAGGTCCGAGCCGTTACTACGGCAGCGAAGAACGCGCCGCCGCAGAGCTGCTGCGCTGCCTGGAAGCACTCGGTATCACGGGAGCCGCGGTCGGCATCGCAGATGGACCGTTCGCGGCCGAACAGGCCGCCAGGAGCACGGGCCCGGAGAGCATCCGGATCATCCCACCCGGTCAGTCGCCCGCCTTCCTTGCACCGCTGCCCGTTGCACTCCTCCCCCAGAACTATCAGAAAGGCCAGAACTATCAGGAAGGCCAGAACTATCAGAAAGACCAGAACGATCGGAAAGGCCAGAGCAATCAGAAGAGCCAGAGCGACCTGACGGCGCTGTTCCGCCGGTTGGGCATCCACACCCTCGGCGATCTGGCCGCACTCGGTCCCACCGATGTGCGCGAACGGTTCGGTGAACAGGGCGCCCGCAACCATCTGCTGGCCAGCGGACTCGACGGCGCCGCAGTGGTGCCGCGCACCCCGCGGAAACAGCTCGACCGTGCGATCGAATTCGAACCACCGCTCGACCGCATCGATCAGGTCACGTTCGCATTCCGTGCGACAGCCGATGCCTTTATAGCGGGACTCACCAAGGCGGGGCTGGTGTGCACATCCCTTCGCATCGAGGTGACCTCGGAATCCGGGCAGGTCAGCGAACGCACCTGGTTGCATCCACGGCTGTTCAGTGTGACCGATGTGGTCGACCGGGTGCGTTGGCAGCTACAAGGAAGCGGGGCCATCGATAGCGGACTCGGGTCCCCGATTGCGCGAGTACAGGTAACGCCCGAAAGCGTTGACGACATCGGCCACCACGAAGAGGGGCTGTGGGGCGGCGGGGCGGATGAACGCATCCACCACGGGCTGTCACGGGTGCAGAGCATGCTGGGACACGACGCCGTACTGACGGCGACCATCGGCGGGGGGCGAGCTCTGGCGGAACGACAGATGCTGGTGCCCTGGGGCGACCGCGCGACAGGGGTTTCGAGGGCGAAACAGCCGTGGCCGGGAAGCCTGCCGGCACCGGCGCCCTCAACAGTGTTCGAAAAGCGCCGGAGGGTCGGGGTGTATGCAGCCGACGGCTCACCGGTCGACGTCGACGATCGGGGCGCCGTCACCGCCACGGTGGCGCGGTTCTCGGCCACGGGGTCACCACGCGACGCCCGCGAGGTCACCGCATGGGCAGGGCCGTGGCCTGTGCGCGAACGCTGGTGGGATGCGCAACAACACCGCGCCATGCAGCGGTTCCAGGTGGTCGACGCCGAGGGTACGGCCTGGCTGCTGGTGCTCGACGGCGACGGATGGTCAGCCGAGGCCCGCTATGACTGACAGGCCGAAGAAGACTGACAGGCCGAAGAAGGGGGCACACGATGGGCTGGAATAACCCGCCGATCCCCTGGGCCGAATTCGAGCGCAAGCTGTCCGACAGCCGACGCACCGGCGGCCCACCGCACGACGGCGACGGCGGTGACAGCCCGGCCTGGTCACGTAAGCGTGAGCCGTACAACCCTCGTGAGCTGCTCGAAAGCGAACCGGATGCCGACCACATCGCCTACGCCGAACTGCACGCGCACTCCAACTTCAGTTTTCTCGATGGTGCCAGCTCCCCCGAAGAACTACTCGAGGAGGCGACCCGGCTCCGGCTGCACGGACTGGCGCTGACCGACCACGATGGGCTGTACGGGATCGTTCATCTGGCCGAAGCCGCCGAAGGGTACGACCGTGTCAAAACGGTTTTCGGCGCCGAACTGTCACTCGACCTCAGTCGACCGCAGAACGGAGAAGCCGACCCGGAAGGCAGCCATCTGGTCGTATTGGCGAGGCGCGAAGAGGGTTACCACCGCCTTGCCGGCGCGATCACGAACGGACAACTCGCGGGAGCCGAGAAGGGGCGTCCCGTCTACGACCTCGACGACCTGGCCGACCGTGCCGGTGGCGAATGGATGGTGCTCACCGGATGCCGCAAAGGTGCGGTGCGGCAGGCGCTCGCCGGCGGCATCGCATCCAGCGGAGGCGCCGATGCGGCCGAACGGGAGGTGACCCGGCTGGTCGACCGTTTCGGTCGCGACAACGTTCTCGTCGAACTGTTCGACCAGGGCAACCCGCTCGACAGCACCAACAACGATGCGCTGGCTGAAATCGCTCAGCGACATGGGCTGGCTGTGGTCGCCACCAACAATGTGCACTATGCGACCCCGGCACAGTATCCGCTCGCTTCGGCGCTTGCCGCCGTCCGCGCCCGCAGAAGCCTTGACGAGATGGATGGATGGCTCCCGGCATCCGACGGCGCCCACCTGCGCAGCGGACGCGAAATGGCCACCCGGTTCTCCCGCTACCCCGGAGCGGTCGAGCGTACCGTCGAGGTTGCCGACGACCTGTCGTTCCGGCTGCGGAGCGCCCGGCCCAAACTGCCCCGACAGAACGTTCCCGACGGCCACACTCCCATGAGCTACTTGCGTGAACTGACCTGGCAGGGTGCAGCCCGAAAGTATCCCGACCTCGATCGCACGCAGGACGATCCGAGACGCGAACGCATCGAACGTGAACTCGACGTGATCGAAGCCAAAGATTTCCCCGGCTACTTCCTCATCGTCTATGACATCGTCAAATTCGCGCGCGAGCAGGGCATCCTCTGCCAAGGGCGCGGATCGGCCGCGAACTCGGCCATCTGCTACCTGCTCGACATCACCGCCGTCGACTCCATCAGATACGAGCTGCCGTTCGAACGGTTCCTTTCGAGCATGCGCGAAGAAGAACCCGACATCGACGTCGACTTCGACTCGGATCGCCGGGAAGAAGTCATCCAGTACGTCTACCGCACGTACGGTCGCCTCAACGCGGCGCAGGTGGCCAATGTGATCACCTACCGCCCCAAGAACGCGGTACGCGACATGGCCAAAGCGCTCGGCTACAGCACCGGCCAACAAGACGGATGGTCGAAACAGATCGACTCGTGGAGTTCGGTGCAGACCAGCGTCGACCACGACATCCCCGACACAGTGGTCGATCTTGCGCAGCAGGTTCTGCGGTTTCCCCGACATCTGGGCATCCACTCCGGCGGCATGGTGCTCACTGACCGTCCGGTCGGCGAAGTCTGCCCGATCGAACACGCCCGCATGGAGAACCGCACAGTGTTGCAGTGGGACAAGGACGACTGCGCGTGGATGGGGCTGGTCAAATTCGATCTACTCGGTCTCGGCATGCTCAGTGCGCTCGACTATTCGATGAAGACGATAGCCGCCTCCCTCGGCGAACAGTGGACCCTCGACACGATTCCTAAAGAAGAGCAGGGCGTGTACGACATGCTGTGCCGCGCCGACTCCATCGGGGTGTTCCAGGTCGAAAGCCGCGCCCAGATCGGCACGCTCCCCCGGCTGCAGCCGCGAACGTTCTACGACCTGGTCATCGAGATCGCGTTGATCCGGCCGGGACCCATTCAGGGTGGCGCGGTGCATCCGTACATCCGACGCAAGCTCGGCAAAGAAGAGGTGACCTACCTGCATCCGAAACTCGAGTCGGTGCTGAAACGCACCCTCGGTGTGCCGCTGTTCCAGGAGCAGTTGATGCAGATGGCGGTGGCGGTCGGAGGATGCTCCGCTGAAGACGCCGACCTGCTGCGACGAGCGATGGGTTCCAAGCGCGGCCAGGAGAAGATCGGCACACTCCGTCAGAAACTGTACGACGGCATGGCGGAGAACGGCATCACCGGTGACGACGCCGACAACATCTACGCCAAGATCGAAGCGTTCGCGAACTTCGGATTCGCCGAAAGCCACGCGATCAGTTTCGCGCTGCTCGTCTACGTGAGCTCCTGGATGAAACTGCACTACCCCGGTGCGTTCCTCGCTGCGTTGCTGCGGGCCCAGCCGATGGGGTTCTACTCACCGCGCACGTTGACGGCGGATGCACGCCGGCACGGTGTCGAGGTGCTACGCCCCGACATCCTGCGGTCTGACGTGTTTCCGGTGCTCGAAGCAATCGATGCGGATGCGGATGTGAATGGCGGCGCATCCGGCGCACCCGGCGCGCCCGGTCCGACCGGCTCGGACAGTTGTCTGCAGGTCGAGCAGCCGCAGATCGCACCGTTCGACCGTTCGGTCCCCCTCGATCACACAGCGCACCGCAGGGATGCCGACCACGCTGTGCGGCTCGGCCTTGCCGGAGTCACATCGATCGGTGAGAAGCTCGCCGTGCGGATCGTGACCGAACGTGACCGTGGTGGCGCCTATCTCGACCTCGGCGACCTGGTGAGACGCGTCGGACTCAACGTGGCGCAACTCGAAGCCCTCGCTGCCGCGGGCGCGTTCGACACACTCGGGCTCAGCCGTCGGCAGGCGATCTGGGAAGCCGGCAACGCGGCACAGGAGAAGGTCGACTATCTGAACGGCACCACGATCAGTGTGCAGCCGCCGTTGCTGCCGATGCTCACCCCGCCGGAACAGTTGGCATCCGACCTGTGGGCGACCGGGATCTCGACGGATGATCATCCCATCCGCTTTCTGCGGGAACAGTTGCGAGAACGCGGTGTATACCGAGCGGATCAGTTGATGGGAGCCGAATCCGGGCGCCGGATCGAGGTGGGTGGCGTTGTCACGCACCGGCAGCGGCCGGCAACGGCAGGCGGGGTCACGTTCCTCAACCTCGAAGACGAGACCGGGCTGGTCAACGTGGTGTGTCCGGTGGGGGTCTGGAACCGCTATCGCCGGGTGGCCCGCGAAGCGCCGGCCATGATCATCCGCGGCATGCTCGAACGGTCAGAGGAGGGTGTGGTCAATGTGATCGCCGACCGGCTCGAATCGCTCACCTCCGGCATACGCACGACCTCCCGCGACTTCCGGTGACACGCAATGTGACCCGCGCGACCGTAACGTGACCCGGGCGACCGCAACGCGACCCGGGTGACCGCAACGCGATCCGCGACCGCGTCACCTCGCCCCGCAAACGCGCTTAGACGACGCCTGTGGTGCCCAGGAGGGAGCCGATCAGGAACGTCGCGACCAGAGCGAGTGCTCCCCCGATGACGACCCGGATCGTCGCCTTCCATCGCGAGCTTCCGCCGATGTAGGCGGCAACGTACCCGGTGATCGCCAGCGCGACGAGCACCACGACGAACGTCACGATGATTCGCCAGACCGGCGGCAGGAACAGGATGGACAGCAGTGGCAGGATGCCTCCGATCGTGAACGCGACCGCCGAAGCGAGAGCCGCATGCCACGGGCTGACCACGTCGTCCTGGTCGATGTTCAGTTCCGCAGACAGGTGCGCCGCCAGAACATCGTGCTCGGTCAGCTCGACCGCCACCTGCCGCGCGGTATCGGGCGACAGGCCTCTGGCTTCGTAAAGCCCGGCGAGCTCGTCGAGTTCTTCCTCGGGATTCTCGGCGAGTTCGCGCTTCTCTTTCTCGATGAGTGCGTGCTCGCTGTCGCGCTGGCTGCTCACCGACACGTACTCTCCGAGCGCCATGGAGATCGCGCCACCGACGAGGCCGGCGAGGCCCGCCGTGAGGATGGGGGCGAACGCGCTGGTAGCCCCGGCCACACCGACGACGATCGCTGCAACCGAAACAATGCCGTCGTTCGCTCCGAGCACGCCTGCGCGCAACCAGTTCAGTCGCTGTGCGAGTCCTTCGCGGTGCGGCTCGTCGGAGTGTATGCCGTTGGTCACGTCGGCTGTCATACCAGCAAGCCTAGAACTCCCGAGGCCGCGGCGTCAGCGAGGACATCCTTACTGTGGACGACCTAACATCGTGGTCGGTGGGCGCCTCGACCGCTACGGGTTTCCGATTCGCCGCCGCAGAAAGTCGATGCGCGCCTGCAGTTGCGTGACACTGGCTTGCGCCACGGCCGGCCCGCCGCACACTCGGCGCAGTTCGGCATGCACGAGACCATGTGCTTCCCCGGTGTTCTTAGCGTACAAACCCACAAGGCTGTTGAGCAGACTGCGCTGCTCTTTGAGGTTGCGGTAGAGCGGAGTCGGCGGATGAGCGGCGTTCTCGGCGGTGCCCCCGCTCTGCGGTCGCGACGAGCCGCGCCTCGCCTGCCGTGCCTGCCGCTGCGTGAGCAGTTCATGCACCTGATCGGGCTCCAGAATGCCGGGCAACCCGATGAAGTCGTGCTCTTCGTCGCTGCCGGGCACAGCGTAGCTGCCGAACTCCGTGCCGTCGTAGAGCACCCGGTCGAAGTTGGCTTCGGAGGCGAGAGCCTCGAACGCGAATAGGTCTTGTAGCCGGTCTGACGCCTTGTCGTCGCGGTTCGCCTCGGCGACCATCGCGTCTTCGGGATTGTAGAGGTCGCCTTCTTCGTCGCCGGAACTCATGCGATCGAGTGCATGGTCGCGCTCCAGTTCGAGCTGGGCCGCAAGGCTCATCAGCATCGGCACGTTGGGCAGGAAGACGGATGCGGTCTCACCACGCCGACGGGCCCGCACGAAACGACCGATCGCCTGTGCGAAGAACAGCGGGGTGGATGCGCTGGTCGCGTACACGCCGACCGAGAGTCGTGGAACGTCGACGCCCTCTGACACCATGCGCACCGCGACCATCCACCGCGAAGTTCCTTTCGAGAACTCTTCGATGCGATCGCTCGCCTCTTTCTCGTCCGAGAGCACCACCGTGACCGGTTCGCCGCTGAGTTCGCGCAGGATGTCGGCATAGGCGCGTGCGGTGTAGTGGTCGGTCGCGATGACCAGGCCCCCCGCATCCGGTATCGCGTTGCGCACTTCGGTGAGTCTGCGGTTCGCCGCGTTCAGGACGGCCGGGATCCACTCGCCTTTCGGATCGAGCGCGGTTCGCCAGGCCTGCGACGTGATGTCTTTAGTGTTGCCTTCGCCGAGGCGAGCCTCCATCTCGTCGCCCGCCTTGGTGCGCCATCGCATGTGTCCGGCGTAGACCATGAAGATCACCGGTCGCACCACGCCGTCTTCGAGCGCACGTCCATAGCCGTAGTTGTAGTCGGTCTGCGAGGTGCGGATGCCGTGTCGATCGGGCAGATACGTCACGAAAGGGATGGGCGCGGTGTCGGACCGGAACGGGGTTCCTGTCAGCGCCAGACGTCGTGTCGCGGTTTCGAACGCTTCGCGGATGCCGTCGCCCCAGCTGAGCGCGTCTCCCCCGTGATGCACCTCGTCGAGGATGACGAGGGTGCGGTAGTTGTCGGTGATGTCGCGGTGCAGGCTGGGGCGCATCGCGACCTGCGCGTAGGTGACGGCCACTCCCTTGTAGTGCCGCCCGTAGCGCCCGTCGGCGTTCTTGAACGTCGGATCGAGGCGGATTCCGACGCGCTCGGCCGCTTCGGCCCACTGCCGCTTCAGATGCTCGGTCGGGGCGACGACGGTCACGCGTTCGATGACGCGGCGTGCGAGCAGTTCTGTCGCGAGTCGAAGCGCGAAGGTGGTCTTTCCGGCGCCCGGCGTTGCGGCCGCGAGGAAGTCACGTGGCTGGTGGACGAAATATGCGTCGAGCGCCTCGGCCTGCCATGCCCGAAGCTTGCTCGCCGTGCCCCACGCGGCACGTTCCGGGAACGAAGGCGATAGATGTTCCGCCGCGAAGGTACCGACATGCGCACCCTGGCGTTCGGGTGTCGGAGGCTCGGTCGGGGTTTCCACTTGAATCCAATTTACCGGCTCGCACCGACATCCGCGGGCGCCCGGAGACTGTGGGGCACGAGCGTGCGCGTTCTGCCCGCGGGTGTCTGCTGCGGCAGCCACCCTCAACCAGAACGATCACACTCGCAGACAGTCACACTGGGCGGAGCGTCGGCCTCGAACCGACGGTCAGACCGGCGGCTGCGGTGCGATGGGATCGGCGGCACCGTCCGAGGTCACCGTCGCAACGATCCCCGCGGCCGTGAGTGCATCCGCCACTGAAGCGATCACGGCCGAACTCACCGCTGCTTCGTTGAGTGGTGCGTGCCAGAAATCTGCGGCGAGGGTGATGCGATCGCTTGCGATCTGAGTCGCCCGCACCCGTACGTGTCGCTTCTGCACGCCGTCTGCGCCGACAACGGCCGCGCTGACGAGCTCGGACACGGCGGTGAAGGGCTCTGCGG
>FSYX01000033.1_pt1 | contig 10151 bp, 7 predicted proteins | sample 1638671 | NCBI WGS metagenome assembly FSYX01 (sample SAMEA3914813, study PRJEB12502) | metagenome | biome: forest; material: soil | place: Canada | collected 2011-07-07 | depth 0.3 m
CGTCGCGGCGTGGGCGGCGACGGCGGGTGCCGACTTCTTCGACATCTCCAGCGGCGGACTCGTCGGAGGCGTTCGAATTCCGCTCGCGCCCGGCTATCAAGTGCCGTTCGCCGACTACGTCAAGCACACCGCCGGCGTCGCCGTCGGCACAGTCGGACTCATCACGACGCCTCAACAGGCCGCCTCGATCGTCGAAGCCGGCCGAGCCGACGCGGTTCTCATCGCACGCGAGATGCTACGCGATCCGCATTTTCCCTTGCGTGCCGCGCACGAACTCGGCGTCGAGGTCGACTACTGGCCGGGACAGTATCTGCGCGCGCGCTGGCCGGAGGGGTAACGCAGGCCGGAGGGGTAACAGGTCAGACCGTCGCAGGTCAGAGCACTTGCGATACGCAGAGGATGTTTCCCTCGCTGTCCTTGAACCAGGCGGCGCGGTCGCGAGGTGAGGTCGCAATCCCGTCCTCGGTCTTCAGCCCAGGAAAGTCGTAGTCCTCGAACACGACACCGCGGTCGCGAAGGTGGGCGACAGCACCGTCAAGATCGTCGGTGATCCACCCCATCGCGGTGTTCTGAGCGGTCCCGGCATTCGGCGTTTCGTAGACCTGAATGTGCGAGTTGGCACCCGTTTCATAGACGGCGAAACCGTCACCCTCCTCCGACGGTTCCAACTCGAGCTTCTCGCGGTAGAACCCTTTGGCCCGCTGCAGATCAGTGGCGGGCAACACGGCATAGACATCCAATGAACCCAACATGAGTTTTGCTCCCTTTCCTATCCCGGTGCACATCGTACGCGCGATGGAGGGGCGTGGACAGGGAGACAGCGCGATCGGTTACGCCCGCCTCGTTGCGTCCTGAACCTCGCCGACGAGTTCCTCGATGATGTCCTCCAGGAACAGCACGCCGGTCGTGTTGCCGTCAGTATCGTAGACGCGCGCCAGGTGCACTCCCGAGCGTCGCATGCTGGCCAGAGCATCCTCGAGATCACTGTCGGCATACACGGTGACGAGGCGACGAATGCGTTTGCTCGGCACCGGCAGCTCGAATCCGGTCTCCTCCAGGTCGAGCACATCTTTGAGATGCAGATACCCGACCGGTTCGCCGGCCTCATCGAGCACGACGAATCGGGAGAACCCGTGTTTTGTGACCGCGCGCTCAACGTCGCGCGGTGTCGCGTCGTGCGGCAACGAGATGAGCTTGCCGAGACCGAGTGCGACATCGCGAACCTTTTTCTCGGTGAACTCGAATGCCGCGGTCAACGCACCCGTGCGATCGGTGAGCACACCTTCTCGTGTCGACTGATTGACGATTGTCGCCACCTCGTCGAGGGTGTATGTGCTCGACGCTTCCGCTTTCGGCTCGACCCGGAAGAGGCGGAGTACCGCGTTCGCTGACGCGTTCAGCGCGACGATGATCGGCCGGAAAATACGGGCGATCATCACAAGCGGCGGCGCGAGTAGCAGAGCGGCCCGGTCGGGCATGGAGAACGACAGGTTCTTCGGCACCATCTCGCCGAAGACCACATGGAGGAACGAGACCAGCACGAGCGTGATGATGAACGCGATCGTGCCGATCACTGGATCCGGCCATCCGGTCAGATGCAGCGGACCTTGCAACAGGTGGTGAATGGCCGGTTCCGACACGTTCAAGATGAGCAGCGAACACACGGTGATCCCCAACTGGGTCGTCGCGAGCATCAGTGTGGCGTGCTCCATGGCGAACAGTGCCGTCTTCGCGCTGCGTCTCCCGTGCTCGGCGAGCGGTTCGACCTGCGAACGGCGCGCGGAGATGACAGCGAACTCTGCCGCGACGAAGAACGCGTTCACCAGAAGCAGAATGACCAGCCAGACCAGTCCGATCCAGTCACCCATGGTGCGCCTCCCGGTCGGGGTCCGGATCGGGTGTGAATCGGATGCGGTCGATTCGACGGCCGTCGAGTCGCTCGACTCGCAGAGTGCCTCCGTCGATCAGCACCTCGTCGCCGACGATCGGAAGACGCCCGAGCTCGTTCATCACGTAGCCCGCTACCGTCTCGTACGGGCCGTCCTCGGGAACATTGACGCCCGCCCTCTCGAGTAGTTCGTCTGGGCGCAGAATGCCCGGAAAAGTCAGCGAGTCCAGCCCTCGAACCACGTCGGCCCTCGTGCGGTCGTGCTCGTCGGCCACCTCACCGATGAGTTCTTCGACGAGGTCTTCAAGGGTTGCGATTCCCGAAGTACCGCCGTACTCGTCGACGACGACCGCCATCTGATATCCGCTGCCCCGCAGTTCGCCGAGAAGCGTATCGAGGCTCATCGTCTCGGGCACCCGCAGCGCATCCGTCTGCAACGCCGACACCGGCACCTTCTCCCGGCGGGTACGTGGGACGGCCACGGCCTGCTTCACGTGTACGAATCCGATGACGTCATCCACATCTTCGTCGACGACCGGAAATCTCGAGAATCCGGTTTTGCGGGCGAGATCGAGGACGGACTGGGCGGGTTCCGTGCGTTGTACGCTCGCGATGCGCAGGCGCGGCGTCATCACGTCGGATGCCGTGTGACTCGAGAATGCGAGCGTGCGACTCAGCAGGGTTGCCGTGTCCGCCTCCAATACGCCGGCACGCGCCGACCGGCGCACAAGCGACGACAATTCTTCAGCAGTGCGCGCACCGCTCAGTTCTTCCTTCGGCACGATCCCGAACAGACGGAGGACAGCGTTGGCCGTGCCATTGAGCACGACGACGAACGGTCGGAAAACTGTGGTGAATGCCGTCTGGAACGGGATCACCAGCTTCGCCGTCGCGAGGGGCAGCGCCAGCGCGAAATTCTTGGGCACCAGTTCGCCCAGGATCATCGAGAGCAGGGTCGCCACCACGATCGCGACCGTCGTGGCGATCACCGGCACCACTCCCCGGGGGAGCCCCATCGCCGTGAGCGGACCGGACAGGAGCGTGCTGATCGCCGGCTCCATTGTGTAGCCGGTGAGAAGCGTTGTGAGAGTGATTCCGAGCTGAGCGCTCGACAAATGAGTCGACGTTATCTTCAGCGCCGCGATCGTCATCCCGAGTCGCGTCTCACCCCGTTCGCGGCGCGCTTCAAGGTCGCTCCGATCGAGGTTGACGAGCGAGAACTCGCTTGCGACGAAAAATCCGGTTCCGAGAGTCAGTAACAGCCCGATGCCGAACATGATCCATTCAGAGGCCATGTCGACCGACCCAGGGCGACTCGCTGTGCCCACCGAAGTTCACCGCGACCGTTGGCCGCGCTGAAGCGAATGGGCTATGGGCAGAAGGGGGGTCGTCCATTGTCCGGCCAAGTATACCGGGAGCATCCCGCAAGACCCGGCGCTGGCATGGGCACTCGCCGAAGCCAACCTCACTGAGTGGTGAGCCCAGACATCACCAGCTGACGGGAAGCGCCTTGCCTTCTTCGTATCCCGCCGCAGACTGGATGCCCACAAGTGCACGCTCGTGGAACTCGGTGACACTCAGGGCACCGGCATAGGTGAACGAACTCCGCAGACCGGTCGTGATCATATCGAGCAGGTCTTCCACCGACGGACGGAGCGGGTCCAGGTAGATTCGCGAACTCGATATGCCTTCGGCGAAGAGGGTCTTGCGAGCGAGCTCATACGCGTCGAGCCGCTCGAATCGCTCTTGCACCGCCTTGGTACTGGCCATCCCCCAGCTTTCCTTGTACAGCGCACCTCCCGCATCGCGGTCGAGGGTCCCGGGGGCTTCGATGGTGCCCGCGAACCACGAGCCGATCATGACCGAGGCGCCCCCCGCGGCGAGCGCGAGCGCAACGTCACGCGGATATCGCACACCACCATCCGCCCAGACGTGCGCACCCAACTCGCGAGCCGCGGCAGAGGTTTCCAGAACAGCCGAGAACTGCGGGCGACCGACAGCGGTCATCATCCTCGTCGTGCACATCGCACCCGGACCGACCCCGACTTTCAGGATGTCGGCGCCTGCGTCGACCAGGTCGCGAACAGCTTGGTCGGTGACCACGTTGCCGGCGACGATCGGAAGACCGAGACCCAACCCTTTGACAACAGTGATGGCCTGCCGCATTCCTTCCTGGTCACCATGCGCGGTATCGATCACGAGAACATCAACTCCGGCCGCGGCGAGCGCCCGGGCTTTGCTCGCGATGTCGCCGTTGATACCGATCGCGGCCGCTACACGCAACCGACCGTTCGCGTCGACCGCCGGCTGGTAGATGGTGGAACGCAGCGCACTGCGCAGGCTGAGGGTGCCGATCACCTTTCCGTGTCGGAGCACCGGCGCGAATTCGAGACCGGCTGCGCTCATCACGTCGAAGGCGGCGCGACCGTCTGTGATGTCGTCTGCATCGAGAGAGGCCAACGCACCGTGCAGCAGATCGCCGACCCGAGCATCGGGGAGCGCTGTGCCGAGCTGCGACGCGGAGAGGCAGCCGAGATAGGCACCCGATGCCTCTCGAATGACGATGCCGTGCCCCTCGACAGCGGGAACCCGGCGAAGTGCAGCGGCGACCGTCTCATCCGGGGCGAACACATACGGTGTGTCGAAAGCGACAGGCTGCTCTTTCACCCAGCGGATGGCGTCATCGAGGTCTTGCAGGTGCATGTCCTGCGGCAGCACACCCAGCCCGCCCCGACGAGCGAGAGTCGCCGCGAGACGTTTGCCCGTTACCGAATTCATGTTCGCCGAAACGATGGGGATGGTGGCGCCGCTGCCATCATCTGGAGCGAGAGAGACGTCCAGGCGACTCGCGACCGATGAACGGGACGGCACCAGGAACACATCGGAGTACGTCAGGTCGTGGCTCGGGGTCGTTCCATAGAACTGCATGGGAATAACGCTATCCCCATCGCCTGCCGCCCGCAGCCTTCCACCAATGGGATTAGGCTTGTGGACTGGACAGAGGCGGGCGGCCGAGTGTCGCTCGGTCGAAGACGGAATCAACGCAGAGAGTGGGCGATCGGCTGTGTCGAGCCAATTGACCGGAGTAGGAACCGACGACGGATCGTCGGGCGAATTCGGAGCCAATGAATGGCTGGTCGACGAACTGTACGAACAGTTCATCGTGGACAAGAATTTGGTCGACAAGTCCTGGTGGCCGATTCTCGAGAGTTACCATCCAACGGTCAAAGATGACTCTGGGGATGCTCAGGAAGAAGCTCCGGTAGAGGCTCAGGCAGAAGCTCCAGTCGAGGCTCCGGTCGCCCCGCCCGAACCGACCGCGGCTGAGAATCTGGCTCCAGCGGCCGAGCCACGCCCTGTCACGGCTCCCATCCCGATCATCGGCACCCAACCGGTCGCGCGCACCACGTCGATCGCTCCGAAACCGCAGCCCGTGCCGGCCGACGCGCCCGTCACCGCCCCTCAACCCATCGTCCGAGCCGACGCGACCATCGACGAGAGCGAGCCGCACGATGTCGTGACGCCGCTTCGCGGCATGTCCAAGTCGCTGGCATCGAACATGGATGCGAGCCTTTCGGTTCCGACAGCGACCAGCGTTCGTACCATTCCCGCCAAGCTCCTGATCGACAACCGCATCGTGATCAACAACCACATGAAGCGGGCACGCGGCGGCAAGGTGTCGTTCACCCACCTCATCGGCTGGGCACTCGTGCAGGCCCTCAAAGAGTTCCCGAGCCAGAACGTGTTCTACGACGAGGTCGACGGCAAGCCGTCCGTCGTCGCGCCGGCGCACGTGAACCTCGGCATAGCGATCGACCTGCCCAAGCCCGACGGTACTCGTGCACTGCTGGTGCCGAGCATCAAGCGAGCTGACACCATGGGCTTCGGCGAATTCCTCGCAGCGTACGAAGAGCTGGTCACACGAGCACGCACCAACAAGCTGACCGCCGCTGACTTCGCGGGCACGACCATCTCGCTCACGAACCCGGGCGGCATCGGCACGGTGCATTCCGTTCCCCGCCTGATGAGAGGGCAAGGGGCGATCATCGGCGCCGGAGCCCTCGAATATCCGGCCGAGTTCCAGGGCGCGAGCGAGCGCACACTCACTGAGCTGGCCATCGGCAAGACGATCACGCTCACCAGCACCTACGACCACCGAGTGATCCAGGGCGCAGGCTCGGGTGAATTCCTCAAGATCGTGCACGAGATGCTGATCGGCAAGCGCAGTTTCTACGAAGACATCTTCGCGGCGCTTCGAATTCCGTACGACCCGATCCACTGGGCGCCCGACATCAGCGTCGACCTCGCGAGCGCTGTCGACAAGACAGCCCGAGTTCAGGAACTGATCAACGCGTTCCGGGTCCGCGGCCATCTGATGGCCGACATCGACCCGCTCGAATACGTGCAGCGTTCGCACCCCGACCTGGACATCGCCAGCCACGGCCTGACGTTCTGGGACCTCGACCGCGAATTCGTCACCGGACAGTTCGGCGGCGACAAGCGTCAGATGCTGCTGCGCGACATTCTCGGGGTGCTGCGCGACTCGTACTGCCGCACGATCGGCATCGAGTACATGCACATCCAGGATCCGGCTCAACGCAAATGGATCCAGGAGAAGGTCGAGCGCAAGTACGAGAAGCTCGAACACGACGAGCAGCTCCGCATCCTGGGCAAGCTCAACGAGGCCGAGGCGTTCGAGACCTTCCTGCAGACCAAGTATGTCGGCCAGAAGCGGTTCAGCCTCGAAGGAGGCGAGTCCACGATCGCCGCACTCGACACGATCCTTCAGGGAGCGGCCGAACTCGGTCTCGACGAGGTCGCGATCGGCATGGCCCACCGCGGGCGACTCAACGTGCTCACCAACATCGCGGGCAAGACATACGGACAGATCTTCCGCGAGTTCGAGGGCACGCAAGACCCACGAACCGTTCAGGGCTCGGGAGACGTCAAGTACCACCTCGGCACCGAAGGCACGTTCAAGGGTGCAAACGGCGAAGAGATCCCTGTCTACCTGGCGGCCAACCCGTCGCACCTCGAGGCGGTCGACGGTGTGCTCGAGGGAATCGTGCGCGCCAAGCAGGACCGGCGTCCGGCCGGCACCTTCCTCACGCTGCCGATCCTGATCCACGGCGACGCCGCGATGGCCGGCCAGGGAATCGTAGTCGAGACCCTCCAGCTCTCACAGTTGCGCGCGTACCGCACCGGCGGCACCATCCACCTCAACATCAACAACCAGGTCGGCTTCACCACGTCACCCAGCGAATCGCGCTCGTCGGTGTACTCGACCGATGTCGCGAAGACCATCCAGGCGCCGATCTTCCACGTGAACGGCGACGACCCGGAGGCAGTGGTGCGTGTCGCGCAGCTCGCCTTCGAGTACCGGCAGGAGTTCAAACGCGATGTCGTGATCGACCTCGTGTCCTACCGACGCCGGGGCCACAACGAGGGCGACGACCCGTCGATGACGCAACCGCTCATGTACAACCTGATCGAAGCCAAGCGCAGCGTCCGCAAGCTGTACACCGAGGCCCTGGTCGGACGTGGTGACATCACCCAAGACGAGTACGAACAAGCGCACCGCGACTTCCAGGAGCGCCTCGAGCGCGCGTTCATGGAGACGCATGCGGCCCAGACGAACTCGACTCCCATCATCACAGGCGACGCGAAGCCGATCTCCGATCTGGACCGACCGCAGGCGCAACAGGAAGACGGCGCCGGCGAACCCGAGACGACGGGAGTCAGCGAGGCGGTCATCAGCCTCATCGGTGACGCCTTCAACAACCCGCCTGCCGGATTCACCGTGCACCCGAAGCTTCAGCAGTTACTCGCCAAACGTCTCGACATGAGTCGGAATGGTGGTGTGGACTGGGGCTTCGGTGAGCTTCTCGCACTCGGTTCGCTTCTGCTCGAGGGCACACCCGTGCGCATGGCCGGCCAGGACACCAGGCGCGGAACGTTTGTTCAGCGGCACGCGGTGTTTCACGATCGCGCCAACGGTCAGGAATGGCTGCCGCTCGCCAACCTGAGCGAGAACCAAGCCCGATTCTGGATCTACGACTCCCTGCTCAGCGAGTACGCGGCCATGGGCTTCGAATACGGCTATTCGGTCGAGCGACCGGATGCCCTGGTGCTGTGGGAGGCGCAGTTCGGCGACTTCGCCAACGGCGCGCAGACGATCATCGACGAGTTCGTCTCGTCGGCCGAGCAGAAGTGGGGCCAGCGTTCTTCGCTCGTGCTGTTGCTTCCCCACGGTTACGAGGGTCAGGGTCCGGACCACTCTTCGGCGCGCATCGAGCGCTATCTGCAACTCTGCGCTGAGAACAACATGACTGTGGCGCGGCCGTCGACCCCCGCGTCCTACTTCCATCTGCTCCGCCGTCAGGCATATGCGCGGCCCCGCAAACCGCTCGTGGTCTTCACGCCGAAAGCGATGCTTCGACTGCGTGGCGCGTCGAGCGACGTCGCCGACTTCACGTCGGGCAAGTTCGAGCCGATCATCGACGATGCGCGCATCGCCGACCGCGGTGCAGTGCGCCGTGTGCTCCTCATGGCGGGCAAGCTGTACTACGACCTGCTGAACGAGTTGGAGAAGAACCCCAACCCTGCCATCGCTCTCGTGCGGGTCGAGCAGTACTATCCTCTTCCGGCCACCCAGCTGAAGCAGGTCGTCAACTCGTACCCGAACGCCGAACTGGTGTGGGTGCAGGATGAGCCGGAGAACCAGGGCGCCTGGCCGTACATGATCCTGGAGACATCCAAGCTCGGACCACGCCCCCTCGGTGTGATCTCGCGTGCGCCTTCGGCGTCGCCTGCGGCCGGTTCGGCAAAGCGGCACGCACAGGAGCAGGCGGAACTGATCCGGAGGGCTGTCACGCTGCAATAGCGCACCGTCAGTTGCCCACAGGCGACGCGCGAAGAACGAGACGCGTGCTGAGCTGACCGAGTAGCAAACGCGCAGAAGGCCCCGGACGCTGAAACCGAACATGTTTCGGCCCCGGGGCCTTTCGCGTGTCATGAGGCGGTCGTAGGCTGGCGGCGAGCACCCGTATGGTGCGAGAAGGTGACGCCGATCGCGCCCCGAAGGCGTACCGGTACGAGGGAGACGAAAATGCCCGTTCTGAGGACGCACCGGCTCGGCGAACCGTGCTGGGTTGATTTCTCGAGCAATGACGTCGCCGCGTCGCGCGACTTCTACTCGGCTCTGTTCGGCTGGGAGGCCCAGGAAGCGGGCGAGGAGTACGGCGGCTACGTCACATTCTTCAAAGACGGACATCAGGTGGCCGGACTCGGCGGCGCGATGGACGGCGCCGACGCACCGGACGCGTGGACGACCTACTTGCTCGTCGCGGAATCCGATGCCTCAGAGCCCGAGGTCGTCGCTGCGGGCGGACAGGTGCTCGCACCAACGATGACGGTCGGCGCACAAGGCAAGCTGGCGGTCATCGCCGACCCAGGCGGTGCCGCGATCGGTCTATGGCAGGCTCTGGAACACCGCGGCTACGAACTGGCCGGCGAAAGGGGATCCGTCGTGTGGCACGAACTGAATGCTCGCGACTTCGACGCCCAGGTTGCGTTCTACCGAGATGTGTTCGACTGGGCGCCGGCAGAACTCAGCGACACTGAAGACTTTCGTTACGTCACCTTCGGCCCTTCACCCGATAGTCCCGTTGGCGGAGTCTTCGACGCCGCCGCCGTTCTCCCGCCCGGTATGCCGTCGAGTTGGCTCGTCTATTTCGGCGTCGACGATGTCGATGCGAGTGCCGCACGCGTCGTCGAACTCGGTGGCTCGATCGAACGGGAGCCGTGGGACAGCGAATTCGGCAGGTTCTGCCAGGTGACCGACTCGACGGGTGGCTTCTTCGTGCTCAGTTCTGTCGCGGCCGTGTGAGCGAGGCTCAGGCCGTGTGAGCGAGGCTCAGGCCGTGTGAGCGAGGCTCAGTGAGAAACGAGGCTCAGTGAGAGGACTGCAGTTCGCGCAGCTTGAGTAGCACCTGTGCGCGCAGATCTTCCGGCGCGGTCTCTTTGCAGGCGCGCTGAACGACTTCGGTCAACACGACCCCGACATGGGCCTCGCTGTTGCAGTCTGTGCAGTTCTCGAGGTGCTCACGGACGTCTGCAGCGTCATCGTTGCAGAGCTCGTTGTGCAGGTACTCCTCGAGATCCTTCTTGGCTTTCTCGCAGCCACAGTCGGTCATTTCGTGCTCCTGGGGGTTTGCACGGCAGAGAGTCCCCGCTCGTGCGCGTAATCAGTCAACAGTCTGTC
>FSYX01000425.1_pt1 | contig 10120 bp, 5 predicted proteins | sample 1638671 | NCBI WGS metagenome assembly FSYX01 (sample SAMEA3914813, study PRJEB12502) | metagenome | biome: forest; material: soil | place: Canada | collected 2011-07-07 | depth 0.3 m
CGCCGGCGCGGGCGCGCGCGGCGGCATCCGACTCGATGAGGATGCCTTCGCGGACGTCGTATTGGATTGTCGGCTCGGCCGAACCTTCGAGCTCGCGTTCCACCGCATCCGAGCGGGCCTTGTCGGGGAGCCGCATCGCGAACAGGGGAAGTGTGAGGTTGCAGAGAGGTCCGACGAGCAGCGCGAAAGCGAGCGTGCCGAAGCCGACGTTGCCACCAAGGATCCACCCGATGATCAGCACGGTGACCTCGATACCGGTGCGTGCCGCCCAGATCGGCCAGCCCGTTTTCGCGTGCAGCCCGGTCATCAGGCCGTCGCGGGGACCGGGGCCCATGCGCGGCCCGATGTAGAGGCCGGTCGCGACCGCGAGCAGCAGTAGGCCGGCGGTGAACAGGATGATCTGCACCCAGAGTTCGGTCTGCTGGGGAATGAGCCAGAGTCCCAACTGGGCAGCCGGTCCGATGAGCAGCACGTTGAGTACAGTGCCGAGCCCTGGGCGCTGGCGCAATGGAATCCAGAGCAGCAGCACCAGAAGTCCGACGATGTTGGTGATGAGCCCGAAGGCCAGGCCGGTTTTGATCGACAGGCCCTGGGCCAGCACATCCCACGGTGAGACGCCGATTCCGGCGCGCACCATCACGCTGATGGCGATTCCGTAGAGGATGAGGCCGGCAAGAAGCTGCGTGATGCGTCGGGTGAGGAGGAGTCGGGGTTTCACTCTTCCATCCAATTTCCAAATTGGCCTTTTATCAAGTAGCCAATTCGGTTAAGGTGGCCTTATGTCGGATGCCTCTCTCAGTGCTCGTGCGCTCGAAACGCTGCTCGGTGAATGGCGCGGAACAGGATCGCACTACCAGGCGCTCGCGGACCGCATCCGGTTGCTCGTGCTCGACGGACGCATCCCGATCGACACGCGACTGCCCGCCGAACGGGACCTCGCCGCGCGGCTCGAACTGAGCCGGACCACCGTCAGTGGCGCCTACCGCGGACTGCGCGAAGCCGGATTCCTTGCCAGCCAACGCGGATCCGGGAGCGTCGCGCGACTGCCTGGCCCCGTGCTCGTGGCGGCCCCGACCGGTGCGGACGGTCAACTCGACTTCAGCAAGGCCGCACTCCCGGCAGCGACCCTGCTGCCTGCCGCCGCGCGGGCTGCCGCCGAAGAACTTCCCCATTTTCTGCCCGACTCCGGCTACGACCCGGTCGGGCTGCCGCACCTGCGCGAAGCGATCGCCGAACGCTACCGCCAGCGCGGCCTCCCCACCGATCCCGATCAGGTGCTGGTCACCGTAGGCGCGCAACAGGCTATCGCCCTGATCGCACGAACATTCCTCAGCCGAGGTGATCGTGCCCTCGTCGAAATGCCGACCTACCCGCACGCCTACGACGCACTGCGGTCGGTCGGTGCGCGCCTGGTGCCGGTGACCGTGCAGGCGGGCGGGCGTCCGGGGCGCGTGACCGTTCAGGCCGGCGGGCGTCCGGGGCTCGTGACCGCTCAGGCCGGAGGGCTTCCGGGACTCGTCGTCGCGGGCGAGGGATGGGACGAGCGCGTCGGCGACGGATGGGACGCCGACGCCATCGAACAAGCCATCACGCGCGCGAACCCGACGCTCGCATACGTGATCCCCGACTTTCACAACCCGACCGGCGCATCCATGTCTCCGAGCACGAGGGAGCGGCTGCTGTCGGCGGCGGCATCGCAAGGAACCATCGTCGTCGGCGATGAGACCACGGCCGACCTCGACATCGACCGCCCTGGCGAGTTCGGTCCGATCGCCACGTACGGTCGGTCGCGGGCGGGGGATGCTCCCGTGATCCTCATCGGGTCGGCCAGCAAGAGCCTGTGGGGCGGCCTGCGCATCGGATGGATCCGCGCGGAGCGACCGTTGATCCGCAAGTTGCTCGCGGCCAAGTCGTCGACTGATCTGGGCACGCCGATCATCGAGCAGCTCGTGGTGGCGCGCATGCTGCCCGACCTCGGCGCGATCATCGAGGAGCGCCGCGCCCAGTTGCGGGAAGGGCGCGACCGGGTGAAGGCCCTGGTCGCGGAGCGCTTTCCCGAGTGGACGATGCCCGACCTCACCGGCGGCCTCGCCGCCTGGGTCGCTCTGGGCGCGCCGCTCAGTTCGCAGCTGGCTCTCGGCGCGCGCAACCAGGGACTGCTGATCGCGGCCGGTCCGCGTTTCGGCATCGATGGCGCCTTCGAGCGTTTTCTGCGCATCCCCATCACCTATGGCGAGGACGAGACCATGCGCGCCTTCGACTCCCTCGAGCGCGCCTGGGCGACCGTGCTGCGCCATCCCGTCCCCGACACCGGCTACCTCGCCGACGTCGTCTAGCTGCCGAGTCGGCCCGTGTCGTCGCTTTGAGCGGCCGAAAGCGACACCACGGGCCAACTCGACGGTAGGGCTGTGGATGGAATCTACGGCGGTGGGGGGATGTGCGGCAAGGTCGATGGATGCGAACACCTTCCGTCCTCGACCATCGTCTACGCCTAGGGCCGTTCCGGGTGGGCGAAGCCCGGGAGATCGGGCTCTCGCCGAGGCGGCTCAGGGCCAGCGATCTCGCTACTCCGTTTCGCGGGGTACGGGTCGCGTCGTTGGAGCAACCGACGGTGCACGAACTCTGTGCCGCATACGCGCGAGTCATTCCCCGGGGCGCGGTATTCAGTCATGGAACGGCGGCTCAGCTCGTGGGGATGCCGCTTCCGTTTCGGGTCATCGACGATCGGAGACTTCACGTATCGGTTCCCCCGCCCCGCCGCGCTTCGCGAGCGCTCGGCATCGTCGGGCACCAGTTGCACCTCACGAGCAACGAGATCGGTTGCTCCGGTGGCCTTCCGGTCACCTCTGCTGAGCGTACGTGGTGCGATCTCGGGGCTCTGTTGTCGGTGCGCGAGCTCGTGGTGGCGGGCGACTTTCTCTTGGGAACTGGTCGAGCCCTCACGACCAGAGAGCGCCTTGCACACTGCATCGCTGGATGGCGAGGGCGCCCCGGTGTTGCTAAGTTGCGGCGGGCGATCGCGCTCCTCGATGGGAGGTCGGAGTCTCCGCAGGAGTCGATCCTCCGCGTGATTCTGAGCGAAGCCGGACTTCCTCGCATGGACATCAACGTGGATGTCTTCGACAGCGCTGGCGCTTTCGTCGCGCGCCCAGACGTCAGGTTTCCGGACTATCGACTGGTCGTCGAGTATGAGGGCGACGGTCATCGGACCGACCGGAGTCAGTGGCGCAAGGACTTCGGCCGAACAGCCGGAATGCAGGTGCTCGGCGAGGAAGTTCTCCGAGTCGGCGCTGACGACATCGCGAATGAAAAGTTGCTCATTCGCCGAATTCGCACGCTCCTCATCCAACGAGGATGGAGTGAATCGTGAACGAGTTGGCCCGTGTGGTCGCTATTCGTTCGCCAAAACGACATCCGGCGCCATGTCGGCTGCCCCGGCGGAGGCGGGGAGCGGGGGGCGGGGATCATGCTGTGGTCTGATGTTTTTGCACAGAGTGCAATGCGATACTGGCCCGGAGCGTCGCAGCAGCCGTCTCGCCCGCCGCAACCGCGGCATCCTCAGCTCATTCCGCCAAGGGAACGCCTGTGCATTTTCTCGCCGTCCTCAGTATGAAGAACCGCGCACTCATCGCGCTTATCACGGTCGTTGTCGCGATCTTCGGCGGGCTCGCGCTCACCAGCCTCAAACAGGAGCTGGCGCCGTCTATCCAGTTCCCCCAGCTCGCCGTGGTGACCAGTTACCCGGGTGCATCGCCCGAGGTGGTCAACCATGACGTGACGACGCCGGTCGAAGCGGCGATCCAGGGCGTACCCAACCTCGACAGCACCTCGGCGGTCAGCAGCACCAACCAGTCGCTGATAACGGTCAAATTCACTTACGGCACCAACCTCGCGACCGCCGAGCAGAAGATCGACCAGGCGATCAACCGGATCAAGTCGACTCTTCCGAGCGGCGTCGATCCACAAGTGCTTTCGGGCAGCATCGATGACCTTCCGGTCATCCAGCTCGCCGTCACCAGCAACCAAGATCCGAAGACCCTCGGCGCCAGCATCACGAAGCTCGTGCTTCCCGACATCAAGAGCGTGAACGGCGTAAACGGCGCTCAGCTGATCGGTGAGGTCGGGCAGCGGATCACCATCACTCCTGACTCGGCGAAGTTGAAGGCCGCGGGCCTCACGACCCAGTCGATCAAGGATGCCCTCCAGCAGAACGGTGTGCTGGTGCCGGCCGGATCGATCACTGAAGACGGCAAGACCCTCTCGGTGCAGTCTGGAACCCAGCTCGGTTCGGTCAGCGATATTTCGTCACTTCCGATGATCCCGGCGCGGACGACGGCCGGCTCGGGCGGAAGCGCGGGCGGCTCGGGGGGCTCGGGGGCGTCGGGCACCGGTGCGACAGGTGCTGCCGGAGCAGCCGCTGCTGCCGCCGCAGCACAGGCCGCTGCGACACCGCCGGTGGTCCACACCATCGGCGACGTCGCCACGGTAGCCCAGACCGACGATCCGACCACGTCGATCTCGCGAGTCAACGGCAAGCCTGCACTCACGATCGCCGTCACCAAACTGCCGGCGGCCAACACGGTCGAGGTTTCCAAAGGTGTCAACGCGATCGTCTCGAATCTCGAAGCGAAACTCGGTTCGGGCGCATCCATCACGGTGGTCTTCGACCAGGCCCCTTTCATCGAGCAGTCGATCAACTCGCTGACCGAGGAGGGGCTGCTCGGCCTGCTCTTCGCCGTGCTCGTGATCCTCGTGTTCCTGCTGTCCGTGCGGGCGACGCTCGTCACAGCCATCTCGATCCCGACCAGCGTGTTGATCACCTTCATCGGTCTGCAGGCCACGGGCTACACGCTCAACATCATCACGCTCGGCGCGCTCACGATCGCCATCGGACGTGTCGTCGACGACTCGATCGTCGTCATTGAGAACATCAAGCGTCAGATGGTGTTCGGGGCGGATCGCGCGGTGACGGTCGTGCGCGCCGTTCGCGAGGTCGCGGGCGCGATCACGGCATCCACGATCACGACCGTGGCCGTGTTCCTGCCGATCGCCTTCGTGGGGGATGTGACGGGTGAGCTGTTCCGTCCGTTCGCCCTCACCGTGACCATCGCGCTGCTCTCGTCCCTGCTCGTCGCGCTGACGATCGTGCCCGTGCTGGCGTATTGGTTCCTGCGTCCGCCGAAGGGCAGCAAGCACGAGGTCGTCGCCCTGTCCGAAGACGAGGGCGGCAAGCCGGGCGAGGATGAGCTCGAGCATCCGTCGCGCCTCCAGAAGGGGTACCTGCCGATCATCCGGTGGACCCTCAAACATTCGGTCTCCACCCTTCTGATCGCTGTTCTCGTGCTCGGCGGTACCATCGGGCTCGCGTTCACGCCGCTGCTGAAGACGAACTTCCTCGGTTCGACCGGGCAGAACACCCTGTCGATCACACAGACGCTGCCCCCGGGCACCAGCCTGCAGGCGCAGGATGATGCGGCCAAGGTTGTCGAGCAGAAACTGCTCGACACCAAAGGCGTCAAGACCGTGCAGCTGTCCATCGGGTCGAGCGGCAGCTCGTTGCGGGATGCGTTCACCGGCGGCGGATCGGGCGTCACGTACTCGGTGACCACCGATCCGAACGTCGACCAGACAGCGCTCCAGTCCACGGTCGAGACCGAACTCGCGGCGATCAAGAACGAGGGCACGATCACCGTTTCGTCGTCGAGTGGCTTCGGCGCCTCCGGCGACATCGTGATCGACATCACGGCATCGACCAACGCCGATCTGCAGAAGTCGACGGATGCGATCGTCGCGGCGATCAAGCCCCTTCCGTCGATCAAGCAGACCACCGACAACCTTGCCGCGTCGCTGCCCTACATAGCTGTGACCGTCGACCGGACCAAGGCCGCCCAGGCTGGCCTGAGTGAAGTCGCCGTCGGCACGCTGGTGTCGCAGGCCGTGCAATCGACCACGGTCGGATCGGTCGCGATCGACAACTCGACGCTGAAGATCTACATCCAGAGCGACAACCCGCCCACCACCGTGGCCGCGCTGTCTGACCTGGCGATCCCGACGGCCACAGGTCCGGTGGCCCTCAGCACGCTGGCGAAAGTCGCCGAAACCAACGGACCGGCAACCGTGACGACCGAGCGCGGCCTGCGCAGCGCGACGGTCACGGCGACTCCGGGCACGGACAACCTGACGACCGCGAACGCCGCAGTGCAGAAGGCGTTGAAGGACACCGGGCTGCCGTCGGGCGCCACCGCGAAGATCGGCGGCGTCACGGCCAGCCAATCGGATGCGTTCTCACAGCTCGGCATCGCACTGCTCGCCGCCATCCTCATCGTCTACATCGTGATGGTCGCGACGTTCCGTTCGCTTCGCCAGCCTCTGCTTCTGCTCGTGTCTGTGCCGTTCGCTGCGACCGGCGCCATCCTGTTGCAGATCGTGTCGGGGATCCCGCTCGGTGTCGCCTCGCTGATCGGCGTGCTGATGCTGATCGGCATCGTCGTGACCAACGCGATCGTGCTCGTCGACCTTGTGAACCAGTACCGGCGTCGAGGGAGTTCTGTGCCCGACGCGGTCCTGCACGGCGCATCCCGTCGTCTTCGCCCCATCCTTATGACGGCGCTCGCGACCATCTTCGCGCTGCTCCCGATGGCGATCGGTCTCACCGGCCACGGCGGGTTCATCTCGCAGCCGCTCGCGATCGTCGTGATCGGCGGACTCGTCTCGTCGACCCTCCTGACGCTGGTGGTGCTGCCCACGCTCTACAACCTGGTCGAGGGCGCCCGCGATCGACGGATCGCCAAGCGTACGGCGAAGGCGGCGAGCGGGGTCGAACCGGATGCCGAGGCGCCTGGCGATGAGCCGGTGACGGTTTCGCCCGCGCGGTCCTGATCGCGCGGTGCTGACCGCGCCGTGCTGATCGCGCGGTGCTGATCGTGCGGCCAGGATCGCGCGGCCAGCCTTGACCGCGCGGCCCAGCGTGCGCGGCCCTGACCGTGCGGCCCAGCGTGCGCGGCCCTGACCGCACGGCCTAGCGTGCGCAGCCCCGACCGTGCGGCCCAGCATGCGCGGCGCTGACCGCGCGGCCCAGCAGTCGCAGCCCCGACCGCGCGGCCTTGCAGGCGCAGCCCAGACGTTCCGGCCGGGTGGGTCGTCCGCGCTCTGGTGCGAGCGGCCCATCCGCTGAATACTGGGGTTGAATAGCTGGGTGACCTGGGTGCGCGGAGCGACCCGGTGCGGCGGTGGCGCTCGCCATCCGCTCGGAGTTTGGAACTCGGTGTTCGGAATCGGAGGCGGATGATGGAGATTCTGCAGGTCGCACAGCACGCGGACGATCTCGACCGCGCATCGGCGTTCTACGAAAAGTTGCTCGGCGGTCCGCCGGCCGGGCGATTCGATCCGCCCGGTCTGCTCTTCTTCAACATCGGGATCTCCCGGCTCCTGCTCGAGCAGGCGGCGCCGTCGGCGGTCCTCTATTTGCAGGTCGACGACGTGCGCGAGAAGACCGAGACGCTTCGAGCGGATGGCGTCGAGATCATCGGCGAACCGCACGTGATCTTCAGCCACACCGACGACACTCTCGGTCCGGCAGGAACCGACGAATGGATGTCGTTCATTCGCGACAGTGAAGGCAATACGGTCGGATTGGTGAGCCACGAGCCACGGCACGATCCGTGAGTTCGGGAGGTCGGCGGGTCCGTGATACCAGACGAGAGAGGGCGCCCGGCCGTTCCGGTGCCGGTGCTCGCTTGCTAGCGTCGTTCGGGTGACCACTCGCGCGCTGTCCGTCGATCCGCTCTGGCCCCGAACGGGCGATTGGCCGACGCCGTCGTCGTTCGCCGCCGATACCCGCTTCGACGTTGCGCTTCTCGGCATCCCGACCTGGCGCACCTCCCTTTCGCAGACGGGCGCAGGCGAGACTCCTTCGGCGGTTCGCGCCGCACTCCGCTACTACAGCGACTTCGTGACACCTGATCGCGCGCGATCCGTGCTGCCGGAGCAGCCCGACACAGGTCGGACGCGTTCGCTCGCCGACCTGCTGATCGTGGATGCGGGCGATGTCGACGAGCCGGACGGCCCCGACGGGGAGGCTCGCGCGATCGCGGCTATGGCGGATGCGGCGGCACGATCGACCGCGGTCGTCGCGGTGGGCGGCGACAACGCCCTCACTGTGCCCGCCGCCCTTGGAGCCTGGGGGGCTGGCGTAGCAACCGCCGGACTCATCACGCTCGACGCGCACCATGATCTGCGCGACGGGGTCAGCAACGGCTCACCGGTTCGACGGCTGGTCGAGGCCGGACTCGATGGGCGTCGAATCGTACAGATCGGTATCGCGGATTTCGCCAACTCGGCAGAGTACTCGGCCAGGGCTCGGGATCTGGGTATCACCGTGGTGCACCGGGACGAGTTGCATCGCCGCCCGATCGACGATGTGATGGCGGAGGCGTTCGAGATCGCCGGCGCGGCCGGCGGCCCCGTGCACGTCGACTTCGATGTCGACGTCTGCGACCGTGCGGTGGCTCCGGGATGCCCGGCCTCGGTTCCCGGCGGCATCTCGGCCTACGAATTGCGTAAGGCCGCGCGCGCTGCCGGCGCGCACCCCTCGGTGCGGTCGATCGACCTCGCTGAGGTCGATGCGACGGCTGATGCCCCCGACGGACGAACGGTGCGGCTCACTGCGCTGTGCGTGCTCGAGTTTGCTGCGGGCGTCGCTGCTCGCTGAGGCTACTGCGGGCTGAGGCTACGGCTTGCTCGGGATCTCGTTCGTTGGGGCGACGGCTTGCTCGGGATCTCGTTCGTTGAAGCTACGGCCCGCTCGGGCGCCGACTCGTTCGCGATCTCGTTCGTTGAAGCTACGGCTCGCTCGGGCGCCGACTCGTTCGGGATCGGCTCCCTCGGGCGCCGACTCGTTGGGGCGCCGACTCGCTCGGGATCGGCGCGCTCGGGATCTCGTTCGCTGAGGCTGCGGCTCGCTCGGGATCTCGTTAGCCGAGGGTCCATTTCGCTGAGGTCAGCCGCCGCGAGACCGCGATTCGGGGAGTTCTGCCTGCGTCCACTCTTCGCTGAGTCCGTCAGCCCAATCCATTTGCGCCTTGTGGGCGCTTGAAGTTGCTCATCGCGACCACAACGCGCAAATGGATGTGCGCGCAACCTGCGCCGCGCGCGAGCTCGCGCGCGGGCGAGAGGGCGGCATTGGGCGAGAGAGCGGTATCGGTGCGCAACTAGTTGGGCAATCCATCTGCGCCCAAGCGCCGCGGAAGTGCGTGTTTGGCGACCGTTAGGCGCAAGCGGATGCGCCGGGGAGGAACACGCGTCGGCACCGGGGCCGTCACAGCACGCGCGCGCCGTCTTTCCACACGGCCTCGACCAGGGGCACGCCGGGCCGATAGGCGAGATGCACGTAAGAGGGCGCGCGCAGCGCGACCAGATCCGCTCTCGCGCCGACCGCGATTCGTCCGATGTCGTCGCGCCGCAGCGCAGCAGCCCCGCCGGCCGTCGCAGCCCACAAAGCTTCCGCCGGCGTCATATGCATGTCGCGCACGGCGACGGCGAGGCAGAACGGCATCGACGACGTGAACGACGAGCCGGGATTGCAGTCGCACGCTATCGCGACCGTGACACCGGCGTCGATCAGTCGTCGCGCATCCGGGTAGGGCTGCCGTGTCGAGAATTCGACGCCCGGCAGGAGCGTCGCCACGGTTGATGACCCCGCGAGCGCCGCGATGTCGTCATCGCTGAGGTAGGTGCAGTGGTCGACGCTCGCTGCGCCGAGTTCCACTGCCAGGCGCACACCAGGCCCCGCCGCGAGTTGGCTGGCATGCACTCGCACGCCGAGGCCGCGTGCAGCGCCCGCCTCGAGCACCCGGCGCGACTGCTCGGGCGTGAACGCTCCGGTTTCGCAGAACACGTCGATCCAGCGGGCATGCGGCGCGCAGGCGTCGAGCATGGGACCTACGACGAGATCGACATAGCGGTCGGGAACGTCGGTGAACTCCGGCGGAACGACATGCGCGCCCAGAAAGGTCACTTCATCGGTCACTTCGGCGGCGATCGACACCAGCCGCTCTTCGTCTGCGACGGTGAGTCCGTAGCCGCTCTTGATCTCGACGGTGGTCGTTCCCTGGCGGTGCAG
>FSYX01000536.1_pt1 | contig 10058 bp, 12 predicted proteins | sample 1638671 | NCBI WGS metagenome assembly FSYX01 (sample SAMEA3914813, study PRJEB12502) | metagenome | biome: forest; material: soil | place: Canada | collected 2011-07-07 | depth 0.3 m
CCCCGCCCGGCTGGCCGCCAGCGGGGTCCGGGTTGGGCCTCCCGCCGTGTCGTGCGTGTGCACGTGAACAGGCAGGTCGAACCGCTCACGCAGGGCGGTCACCAGCTTCTCGGCAGCACCGGCCCGCAGGAGCCCAGCCATGTCCTTGATGCCCAGGATGTGCGCGCCCGCCGCGACCATCTGGTCGGCGAGGCGGAGGTAGTAGTCGAGCGTGTAGAGGTCCTCATCCGGATTGAGCAGGTCCCCGGTGTAGCACATGGCCACCTCGGCGATCGTGGTGCCGGTGGCCAGCACCGCATCGATCGCCGGCTTCATCTGATCGACGTCGTTGAGCGCGTCGAAGATGCGGAAGATGTCCACACCGGTCGCGGCGGCCTCGCGCACGAAGGCGTCGGTGACTTCGACCGGGTACGGGGTGTAGCCGACCGTGTTGCGGCCGCGCAGCAGCATCTGGATCGCGATGTTGGGCAGCGCCTCCCGCATGGCCGCGAGCCGCTCCCACGGGTCCTCGCCCAAGAAGCGGAGCGCGACGTCGTAGGTCGCGCCGCCCCAGGCCTCGACTGAGAGCAGCCCGGGTGTCATCCGCGCCACGGCGGGCATCACGGCGACGAGATCCTTGGTTCGCACGCGGGTCGCGAGCAGCGACTGGTGCGCGTCGCGGAAGGTGGTGTCGGTCACCGCGAGCGGGGTCTGAGCGCGCAACGCGGCGGCGAAGCCGGTCGGGCCGAGTTCGAGCAGACGTTGCCGGGATCCGGCCGGCGGGGCGCTGTCGAGGTCCACGACCGGAAGCTTCAGGGCGGGGTCGACGAGGCCCGCGCCGTCGCCGTTGGGGTGGTTGACCGTGACATCCGCGAGCCAGTTGAGGATCTTGCTGCCGCGGTCGCGCGACTCGCGCACGTCGAACAGCTGCGGGCGTTCCTCGATGAACGCGGTGCTCAGGTCGCCGGCCTGGAACGACGGATCGGCGAGCACGGCCTGCAGGAAGGAGATGTTGGTGGTCACGCCCCGGATGCGGAACTCGGCGAGTCCGCGCCGGGCGCGCGCGACCGCGGCCGGGAAGTTGCGCCCGCGCACCGTCATCTTCACCAGCATCGAATCGAAGTGCGGGCTGATCTGCGCGCCGGTCTGCACCGTTCCGCCGTCGAGGCGGATGCCCGAGCCGCCCGGTGAGCGGTAGGTGGTGATCCGCCCGGTGTCGGGGCGGAAGCCCGCCGCCGGGTCCTCGGTGGTGATTCGGCACTGCAACGCAGCGCCGTGCAACTGGATGTCGCCCTGGTGCAATCCGAGGTCGGCAAGGGTCTCCCCCGCCGCGATCCGCATCTGGGACTGCACGAGGTCGACGTCGGTGACCTCCTCGGTCACGGTGTGCTCGACCTGGATGCGCGGGTTCATCTCGATGAAGACGTGCTGGCCCGCACGCTCCCCGACGGTGTCGAGGAGGAACTCGACGGTGCCCGCGTTGACGTACCCGATCGATTTGGCGAAGGCAACGGCATCCCGGTAGAGAGCCTGCCGGATCCCGTCGTCGAGATTCGGCGCCGGAGCGATCTCGACCACCTTCTGGTTGCGGCGCTGCACCGAGCAGTCACGCTCGAACAGGTGGACGGTCTCGCCCGTGGCGTCGGCGAGGATCTGCACCTCGATGTGCCGGGGACGAAGCACCGCCTGCTCGAGGAACATGGTCGGATCGCCGAAGGCGCTGTCGGCTTCGCGCATCGCCTCCTCGAGAGCGGCGCGCAGGTTCTCGGGCTCGTTCACGCGGCGCATGCCGCGGCCACCACCGCCGGCGACCGCCTTGGCGAAGATCGGGAAGCCGATCTTCTCGGCTCCTGCCAGCAGCTCGTCGATGTCCTTCGATGCCGGGGTCGAGGCGAGAACCGGTACACCGGCCGCGATGGCATGCTCCTTCGCGGTGACCTTGTTGCCCGCCATCTCGAGCACGTGACTGCCCGGACCGATGAAGGTGATGCCCGCCTCGGCCGCGGCCTGGGCCAGGTCGGGGTTCTCGGAGAGGAAGCCGTACCCCGGGTAGATCGCGTCGGCGCCGCACTCCTTCGCGACCCGGATGATCTCCTTCACATCGAGGTAGGCCCGAACCGGGTGCCCCTCCTCGCCGATCAGGTACGCCTCGTCGGCCTTCAGCCTGTGCAGCGAATTGCGATCCTCGTACGGGTACACCGCAACCGTTTTCGCGCCCAGCTCGAACGCCGCGCGGAAGGCGCGGATGGCGATCTCGCCGCGGTTGGCCACCAGGATCTTCGTGAACAATTGGTCCTCTCGGTGCGTCCTCCCAGCCTAGAGCGACCGGATGCGGGGCCAGCGAGACGGCAGTGGCGCGCGGGCGTCAAGAAGTGGGTTCTTTCAGATTAGTGAAGGTAGGCTCCCTATTCGTGCATGTGCTCAGCGTCAGCTCCCTCAAGGGGGGCGTGGGAAAGACCACAGTGACGCTCGGCCTCGCATCCGCCGCCTTCGCGAAGGGCGTCTCGACCCTCGTGGTCGACCTCGACCCGCAGTCGGATGTCTCCACCGGTATGGATATCGCGGTCGCCGGCCACCTCAACGTGGCCGACGTGCTGGCCTCGCCCAAGGACAAGATCGTGCGCGCCGCGATTGCTCCGTCCGGCTGGACCCGCGGTCGGCCTGGCACGGTCGACGTGCTGATCGGATCGCCGTCCGCGATCAATTTCGACGGGCCCCACCCCAGCATCCGGGACATCTGGAAGCTCGAGGAGGCTCTCGCGCACGTCGAGAAGGACTACGAGCTCGTCCTCATCGACTGCGCCCCCTCGCTGAACGCCCTGACCCGCACTGCTTGGGCAGCCAGCGACCGGGTCGCCGTCGTCACTGAGCCCGGGCTGTTCTCGGTCGCCGCCGCCGACCGTGCGCTGCGCGCCATTGAGGAGATCCGCCGCGGCCTGTCACCCCGGCTACAGCCGCTCGGCATCATCGTGAACCGGGCGCGCGTGCAGTCGCTCGAGCACCAATTCCGCATCAAGGAGTTGCGCGACATGTTCGGGCCGCTGGTGCTCGCCCCGCAACTGCCGGAGCGCACATCACTGCAGCAGGCGCAGGGCGCGGCCAAGCCCCTGCACATCTGGCCCGGCGAGAGCGCGCAGGAGATGGCGCGCAACTTCGACCAACTGCTGGACCGCGTGATGCGGACCGCGCAGTTGACCGGGTCACCGATGGATGCACCGACCGAATCGCCGTTCCCGGCCTACCCGGCGTAGGAGTCGCCGGCAGACCGAGTCAGCTGGCGCGGCTTGCGCGCCGCGCGGCGAGCTCGTCGGACGGGTCTTCGCCCGGCGTCGAGTCGAGCTCGATCAGACTGGACTCCACCTCGCGCAGCACCTTGCCGACGGCGATGCCGAAGACGCCCTGGCCGCGGCTCACCAGGTCGATGACCTCGTCATCCGATGTGCACAGGTAGACGCTGGCGCCGTCGCTCATGAGGGTGGTCTGGGCGAGGTCGTAGACCCCGGACTCCCGCAACTGATCGACCGCGATGCGGATCTGCTGCAGCGAGATCCCGGTGTCGAGCAGCCGCTTGACGAGTTTGAGCACCAGGATGTCGCGGAAGCCGTAGAGGCGCTGCGAACCCGAGCCAGCCGCTCCCCGCACTGTCGGCTCGACGAGCTGGGTGCGCGCCCAGTAGTCCAGTTGGCGGTAGCTGATGCCCGCGGCACGGGCCGCGATGGCGCCGCGGTATCCGGAGCCGTCATCGAGGTCGGGCAGACCGTCGGTGAAGAGCAGCCCGAGATCGTAACGAGATTCCTCGCTGCGGTTCACGTCGACCATGGTTTCCTCACCCTCAAGTTGAACTTGAAGCTCAACTTCCTCGTGTTTTCCACGCTACCCACCGGGGCGCGCCCCAGCAATGACATCCGGTCCGAGCCCCCGGCGTGTCGCGTCGAATTCTCTTAGAGCTTGCCCAAAGCGCTGCGGATGAGGTTGGAGCGCACCACTTCGAGCTGGCCCGCGATCTCGCCAGCCAGGTCGAGCGCCTTCGCGCGGCTCGAGGCGTCTTTGCGGCGGGCGACCGGGATCAGCGCGCTCTCGATGAGTCCGAGCTCCCGCTCCGCGGCCGCGCGGAAGCCGCGCAGGTGCCGAGGTTCGATTCCGGAGCGCTGCAGCTCCACGAGCGCCCTCAGCACCGCGAGTTCGTCGTCACCGTAGTGCTCGGCCGCCACGATGAGCGAGGCGGTGACCGCGTCGCCCAGCAGCATCGGGGTGGCACCGGCCTCCTTGATGAGTTCCTCACGGCTCAGACGCCGGTCGCTCGGCAGCATCGAGGGACCGCTGATCGTGACGCCGCCTGGCAGCTGCGGCTCGCGCCCGGCATCCAGGTCATCGAGGTAGCCCCGGATCACCTTGAGTGGCAGGTAGTAGTCGCGCTGCATCGTGAGCACGAGGCGCAGCCGCTCCAGATCGGTCGGCGAGAACTTGCGGTAACCGGACTCGGTGCGCGAGGGGGTGACCAGGTGGCGCTCCTCGAGAAAACGCAGCTTCGAGGGCGAGAGGTCGGGGAACTCAGGGCTCAGGCGCGCGAGCACCTGCCCGATGCTGAGCAGTTGAGGCCCCGACGCCTGACGGGCCGGGGAGGTGACGCCCGCCATCAACGACTCGTCGACGCGAGGTCGAGTCGAGAGGCGTAGAACGTCAATCGGAACTTGCCCACCTGAACCTCTGCCCCATCGCTGAGGAGGGCGGATTCGATGCGGACGCCGTCGAAGTAGGTGCCGTTCAGCGATCCGAGGTCATGCACCTGGAACGTATTGCCCACGCGATTGAACTCGGCGTGACGTCGCGAGACGGTGACGTCGTCGAGAAAGATGTCCGCATCCGGATGCCGCCCCGCCACGGTCGAGTCGGCGTCGAGCAGGAAGCGCGCGCCGACGTTCGGGCCGCGCCGCACCACGAGCAGGGCCGAGCCGGACGGCAGGGCGCCGATCGCATCCTGCTCCTCGGGCGAAATCCCGGCTTCCATCGCGGCGAGCTGCGACACGAAGTCGTCGGTGAAGTGCGCGGTCGTGTCGTTGGAAGGACCCGCATTCGAATGAGCCCCATGCGACGACGCTGCGGAGGCGCCGGTCTCGGGCGCTTCGGGGGAATCCCCCGGGACGTCGTCGGCCATCATGCCCTCCTTAGCTGTCCACAGTATCGGATGCGGCGACGGGCGCATCCCGCAGTTCGCCGATAATGCGCCCCGCCTGCAGCGCGTAGATCACGCCCGCCCACCAGTAGAGGAAGACGCCCCACAGGGCCGCCGCCCAGCCCAGCGGATTTGCGATCTGGTCGATGGCCGGGAAGGCAGCCCCGAGCACGAGCACGGGCATCGCGAACAGCAGCGCGAAGGTGCCCATCTTGCCGAGGTGGTGCACCGGCAGCGGCCCGAAGCCGTGGTTGGCGAGCACGATCCCGACCACGATCAGCAGTACGTCGCGCGCGATGATCACGCCCGCGAGCCACCACGGGACGAATCCGCCCCATGCCAGGCCGATGAGCGTCGAGAAGATGAAGAGCCGGTCGGCCGCCGGGTCGAGCAGCTGGCCCACCCGGCTGACCTGGTTGAACTTGCGGGCCACGAAGCCGTCGACGAAGTCGGTCACACTCGAGACGACCAGCGTGATCAGCGCCGACAGGTACTCGTGGGTCAGCAGCAGGACCAGGAAGACCGGGATCAGCAGGAGGCGGAAGAAGCTGAGTGCGTTCGGAACGGTCACGATCCGCGAGCTCACTGTCGTCACCACCTGCCTCCTTTCTCGCGAGAGTCTATCCACCTCGTGCCCTCGGCTCCCACGGCCGCAATAGCATCGGAGCATGTCCCCTCTGCTCGCTGTCGTGATCGTCGCCCTGGCCGTCTGCGCCTTCTGCTGGATCGCCTCGCTGATCACGAAAGACACCTCGTGGGTCGACAGGATCTGGTCGATCGTGCCGGTCGTCTACGTCTGGATCTTCGCGATCGGGGCGGGGCTGAGCGACGCCCGGCTGGACGTGATGGCCGGCCTGGTGACGCTCTGGGGCGCGCGCCTGACCTTCAACTTCGCGCGCAAGGGCGGCTACGCCGGCCTCGGCGGCGACCACGAGGATTACCGCTGGGCGGTGCTGCGCGGACGGATGTCGCCCGTGGCTTTCTCGTTCTTCAACTTCTTCTTCATCGTGCTGTTCCAGAACGCGGTGCTGGTGCTGATCTCGCTCCCCGCCTACACGGCATACCAGCACCGGGGCACGCCGTTCGGTCCGCTCGACATCGTGCTCACCGTGCTGTTCCTGCTCTTCCTCGTCGGCGAGACGACGGCCGATCAGCAGCAGTGGAACTTCCAGACCTGGAAGCGCGCCGAGCTGGCCGCGGGGCGCGAACCCTCGCCGCGGTTCGTGCAGACCGGGCTGTGGCGCCTGTCGCGGCATCCGAACTTCTTCTTCGAGAACGCGCAGTGGTGGACGATCTTCGCGTTCGGGGCAGTCGCCGCGGGATCGGTACTGCAGTGGACGGTCGCCGGCATCGTGCTGCTGCTTGCCGTGTTCATCGGCTCGACGAACTTCACCGAGGCGATCACGAAGTCGAAGTACCCGGAGTACGCCGCGTTCCAGAAGACGACGTCGGCGGTCATCCCGTGGTTACCCCGGCGGGGTGCGAAGCCGGTCGAGGCCTGAGCGGGTAGCCTGCCCGCATGTCGTGCATCCGGTTCAACACTCCGGCTCAACGCGCCCAGATGCGTGCGGCCGCACCCGCGATGCTGACGCGCGAGCAGGCGGCCGCGCTGCACCCCGCACCGGTCGTCACCGACAGCAAGGTGCGCCGGTTGCGGCTGCTCGCCGAGAGCCCTAACCCGAAGATCCGCGAGAGCGTCGCGAGCTCGTACCACTCCCCTGCTGACCTGCTCGAGCGGCTGGCGCACGACGTGGACGCCGGCGTGCGGGCCTGCGTCGCCCGCAACGAATCGGCGCCCTGCGACGTGCTGCGCGAGCTCGCGGGCGACGAGGACGAGACCGTGCGCGGCTGGGTGGCGGTGAACTTCTTCGTCCCCGACGATGTCATGCGCGAACTGGCGGACGACGTCAGCGAGACCGTCCGGGCACTGGTCGCGTGGAAGGCGTCGCTCGCCGAGTCGGTGTCGGCGTAACGCCGGGACCTACGCGTCGGCGAGCTCGGGGTCCAGCTCCGCGAGGCGCGACCGCAACTCGAGCCAGCCGGCCGCGAGTCCGGGATGCAGCGGCAGCCCCGCGACATCCGCGAACGGCACCCAGCTCATCGCGATGCTCTCGGCGTCGCCGACGAATGGCACGAAGAGCTCCGTCGATCGCGCGAGCACCGTCGTGTAGCTCCAGTAGCCGACGTCGAACACCGAGGTGCCGAGCACGCGGACCAGCTCCGGCGGAACACCGGCCTCCTCGTCGGCCTCGCGGATCGCGGCGGCCTCGGGCGGCTCGTCCTGCTTGCGGGCGCCACCCGGAACGCCCCAGGTGCCGCCGTGGTGGCTCCAGACTGCGCGATGCTGCAGCAGCACGCCGGCATCGGGATGCGCGAGCAGGAGCCCGGCTGCGCCGTACGTTCCCCAGAAGCGGCCGTCCGGCCCGTCGACCCAGGCGTCTGTCGTCCCATGCGGACGCCGCTGCGTCGGGTCGTGGCTGGGCCGATCCATGATCTCAGCCTAGGCGTCACGGGTGCGGCGTAGCGTGGCCCCATGCTCGCCGGAATCGTGCCCCCGTACCTGCTCAACCGCATCGCCCAGTCGAATGCCCCCGAGTTCCAGGATGCCGCCGTCGCGGCCCAGCAGACCCTCCTGCACGACGAGCCCCGCCGGGCGGCACGGCTCACGCTGAGCCTGAATGCCGAGCACGAGTTGGTGGCCGAGCTGACCGACGCGCCGAACCGCACCATCAGCGATGCGCACAGCACCGAGACCCTCCCCGGGCGCGAGGTCCGTGCCGAGGGCGACGATCCGGTGGCTGACGTCGCCGTGAACGAGGCGTACGACGGCCTGGGTGCCACCTTCGCGCTCTACTCCGAGGTCTACGGCCGCAATTCGATCGACGGCCGGGGGCTCCCGCTCGACGGCACCGTGCACTACGGCTCGCTCTACGACAACGCGTTCTGGAACGGCGACCGGATGGTCTTCGGCGACGGTGACGGCCAGGTGTTCGGCCGCTTCACCTCCTCCTTCACGGTGATCGGGCACGAGCTGACCCACGGTGTGACGCAGTACACGGCCGGACTCGTCTACAAAGATCAGCCTGGCGCCCTCAACGAGTCCATCTCTGATGTGTTCGGCTCGCTCGTCGAGCAGTATGCGAAGAAGCAGACCGCAGCCACTGCAAGCTGGCTGATCGGCGAAGGGCTGTTCACCAAGAGCGTGAAGGGCGTCGCTCTGCGCTCGATGAAGGCGCCGGGAACCGCCTACGACGATCCCCGGCTCGGCAAGGACCCGCAGCCGGCCGACTTCGCTCACTACGTGAAGACCACCGACGACGAGGGCGGCGTGCACCTCAACTCGGGCATCCCGAATCGCGCGTTCTACCTGGTGGCGCACCGGCTCGGTGGGCACGCCTGGCAGAAGGCGGGACAGATCTGGTACGACACGCTGCTCTCGGGCTTGAAGCCGACCACCGACTTCGCGGCCTTCGCCGCCGCCACGGCGGCCGCCGCCGCGAAACGGTACGGTGACTCATCGGCCGAGGTGGCGGCGGTGCGTGCCGGCTGGACCGGCGTGGGCGTCGCGGGCGTAGGAGCGAGCGATGGCGCAGCGAAAGGATGACCGGAGCGCGCCCCGGTCGAGCCCTCTGAGCATCCTGGTCGTGCGCAGCGGCGGCTTCGCCGGGCTTCACCAGGAGTGGCGCGTCGAGCCGGATGGCGACGCCGACGAGTGGCTCGCCCTGGTGCGGGCCTGCCCATGGGGCCGGATCGGCCGCGACGAGGCCTCGCGCGACCGCTTCGTGTGGCGCATCGAGGCGCGGATGCCGCCGAAGGTGCACACCGCGTCGGTGCCCGATGCCCTGCTCGTGGGCCCGTGGCGTGCGCTGGTCGACCGCGTTCAGGAGGTCGGAGCGCGTGGCTGAGCCAGCCGCTTCCGGCGGCCGGGTCGACTCGTGGCTCTGGGCTGTGCGGCTCGTGAAAACGCGCTCCGCAGCCACCGCGTTATGCAAGGCCGGTCACGTACGCATCAACGGCGAGCGCGCCAAACCGGCGCAGCATCTGAAAAGCGGCGACGAGATCCAGTTCCGCTCGGAGGGCGGACCTCCCCGGATCGTCGTGGTGCGCGCGATCTACGTCAAGCGCGTGGGCGCTCCGCTGGCCGCCGAGGCGTACGAGGACAACAGCCCTCCCCCGCCACCGCGCGAAGAGCGGTTGTTCCTCGGGATCCGCGACCGTGGGGCCGGGCGGCCGACCAAGCGCGATCGGCGCAAGATCGAGGAGCTGATGGGCGAGTCCGAGGATTAACCGCGGTCATTCAGGGCTCGGGCGGTCAGGCCGCTTCGGCCTGGGCGAGCCCGTTCTCGATGGCCGCGATGACCTCGGGGGCGTCGGGCTGCGTCGTCGGCCGGAATCGCGAGATCGAGCCGTCCGGGGAGATCACGAACTTCTCGAAGTTCCACACCACGGGGCCGGCCAGGCCGTTCTTGTCGCGCACCCGGGTCAGCTGCGCGTAGAGCGGGTGCTTTCCGCGGCCGTTGACCTTGGTCTTGTCCATCAGCGGGAAGGTGACGCCATAGGTGGTGGAGCAGAACTCCTTGATCTCTTCATCCGTTCCGGGCTCCTGCCCCATGAACTGGTTGCACGGAAAGCCGAGCACAGTGAAACCGCGATCCTCGTACTCCTTCTGAAGCTCCTCGAGCTTCTCGTACTGCGGGGTGAGACCGCACTTGGAGGCCACGTTCACCACCATGATCACCTTGTCGGCGTAGTCGGCCATCGACGCCGGAGCGCCGTCGATGGTCGTCAGTTCGATGTCCCGGATTCCCATATTCGGCACTGTACGCCGGGGCGGAGTATGGCCGCTGGGAACACGCCGCGAATTCTGACGTGTCACCTAACCGGTGGAGCCAGGGACAAGATGCGC
>FSYX01000044.1_pt1 | contig 9917 bp, 7 predicted proteins | sample 1638671 | NCBI WGS metagenome assembly FSYX01 (sample SAMEA3914813, study PRJEB12502) | metagenome | biome: forest; material: soil | place: Canada | collected 2011-07-07 | depth 0.3 m
GGATCGAGACCCTCTACCAGGACTCGGGCCTCGCCCCGAACCTCACCATCAGCGGGAACATGTTCCTCGGGCGAGAGATTCTGAGCCGCGGAATTCTGGGCAAGCTCGGGTTCCTTGCCAACAAGCAGATGGACACCCGGGCTCACGAAGAGCTCGAGAAAGTCGGCATCGCCGTTGCCGCCTCCGACCGGACGGTCACCGAGCTCTCCGGTGGTCAGCGGCAGGCCGTGGCGATCGGGCGTGCCGTCACGTGGGCTCGCAAAATCATCATCCTCGACGAACCGACGAACCACCTCGGTGCACGTCAGTCGAACGAGGTGCTCGACGTCATCCGTCAGGCGAAGGCGCGCGGGCTCGGCGTCATCTTCATCTCGCACACCCTGCCTCACATCCTTCAAGTGACCGACCGTGTCGTCGTTCTGCGACTCGGGCGCATCGTTCGGAACGCCCCAACTTCCGAGTTCGACGCCGAAAGCCTCCTGGGAACCATCACCGGCCTGATCCAGACCGTGGAGGGTTGATCGTGGTCGTCAAACTGAACTCTGCGACTCTCGGGATGATTTCAGGCGACGTCGGCAAGCCCGCCTACGACCGCGACGCGGTCAGGCCAGGCATAGCCCACATCGGTGTCGGCGGCTTCCACCGCTCTCACGAGGCGATGTATGTCAACCGTCTCCTCAGCGAGTCGGACCAGGCCGGGTGGGCAATCGCCGGCATCGGAGTGTTGCCGTCCGACAGGTCCATGCGAGACGTTCTCGGTGCGCAGGACAACCTGTACACGCTCGCCACCCGGGCGCCGGACGGGTCTTCCGAGGCGCAGATCATCGGCTCGATCGTGGACTACCGCTATGTCCCCGACGATCCCACTGGCGCTCTTCGACTTCTCACATCGGATGCGATCAAGATCGTTTCCCTCACGATCACTGAAGGCGGCTACCGGATCAACGATGAAACGGGTGAGTTCGATTCGACCGGGCGCGATGTCGTCGAAGACCTCGCTCGAGCAGATGGCCCTCCCGCGACGGTGTTCGGCCTGATAACCGAAGCATTGCGCCGCCGTCGTGCGCTCGGCATCAAGCCGTTCACGGTGTTGTCCTGCGACAACATCGAGGACAACGGTGGCGTCGCCCGACGGTCGTTCACGGCTTTCGCCGCGCTGAAGGACCCTGAACTGGCTGAGTGGATGAAAGAGAATGTCAGCTTCCCCAGTTCGATGGTCGACCGGATCACCCCGGCCACCACCGCGCAGAGCCGTGAGTTCGTCGAGCGCAGCTACGGCATCGACGATGGGTGGCCGGTCGTCTCCGAGTCGTTCGTGCAATGGGTGGTGGAAGATCGATTCACGCTCGGACGCCCTGCGCTCGAACGGGTGGGCGTCCAACTCGTCGACGACGTTCGCCCATACGAAGCGATGAAGCTTCGGCTGTTGAACGCTTCGCACCAGGCGATGAGCTACCTCGGAATTCTCGCCGGTCACACCTACGTTCATGAGGCTGTCAACGATCCAGACATTTCGGCGTTCGTCCTCGGGTACATGACCGACGAAGCGACACCGACTCTTGCGCCCGTGCCCGGAGTCGACCTCGGGCAGTACCGGCAGGATCTTCTCTCCCGGTTCTCGAACCCGGCGATCATCGACACACTCGCACGTCAGGTCGTCGACGGTTCCGAACGAATCGCCAAATTCCTGCTGCCGGTCGCTCGGGAACGACTTCTGGCCGACAAGCCCGTCGACCATATCGCCCTGGTCATTGCCGCCTGGGCCGAATACATCCGGCAGACGACTCGTTCTTCGGGCCTCGACGCGCTGCACGACAGCAGAGCGGCCGAACTGGTGCGCGCTTCCGAAGGCGAGGCAGCAGGTCGGATCATCCTCGATCTACCGCTGTTCGGGACGATCGGACAGAATCCCGACTTCGTGGCGGCGTACCGCATCGCTCGATCGCGGCTTCTCGCGGACGGACCCATCCCAGCGATCCGAGCGCTCACTCGAGTCGACCGTTGAGCATGGCGCGCACATCACGAACTAAGGCTTCGATGAACCTCCTCCGCAACGAACTGCTCGCCGACCTGTCCAACGAACTCGCAGTCCCCCACTACGACCGGGATGGGCTCACACCCGGAATCGTTCACATCGGCATGGGGCATTTTCATCGCGCTCACCAGGCGATGTACCTCGATCGACTTCTTCAGATGGGGTTGGCGGGCGACTGGGCGATCTGGGGAGTGAGTATGCGATCCACGGGAGCAAACGATTCCTTCGCTGCCCAGGACCATCTGTACACCTTGACCGAAAAGCGCAGCGACGGAACCCGAGCGTCGCGGGTCATCGGCTCCATCGTCGGTTTCGAGAGCGCTCCCGACAACCTGAATTCGGTATTGGAGCGAATCGCCGCGCCTTCGACTCGAATCGTCTCGCTGACGATCACCGAAGGCGGGTATGGCATCGACCCCGCGACCCGACAGTTCACCGGAGTGGACGATCCGCGCGTCGCGTACGACCTCGACCATCCTGGAGCATCGCGTTCGTGGTTGGGTCTGCTCCTGAACGCTTTCCGCCTTCGCCGGGACCGGAGCGCTGGACCCATCACGGTGTTGTCCTGCGACAACATCGAGGACAATGGCAGAGTCGCCGAACATGCGTTCACGACGTTCGCCGAACTCGTCGACCCCGAGATGTCGGACTGGGTTGCGCGCAACGTTACCTTTCCCGGAAGCATGGTGGATCGCGTCGTGCCCGCCACGACGGCGGCGGACGACGAATACCTTGCAAGGCGGTTCGGGATCCGCGACGACTGGGCGGTGACCAGCGAGCCCTTCGTGTTGTGGACCGTCGAGGACAACTTTGCGAACGGCAGACCACCGTTGGAACTGGTCGGAGTGGATCTCGTCTCCGAGGTCGCACCGTACGAGCGAATGAAGCTGCGCCTCGCCAACGGTGTTCACCAAGGCCTCTGCTATTTCGGGCGGCTCCTCGACTACGAATACGTGCACGAAGCCGTCTCCGATCCCGACATCAATGCACTGCTGCTGAGGTATATCGACGAGGAAGCCGTTCCCTCTCTCACACCGATCGATGGAGTCGACTTCAACCAATGGGGTCGACAGGTGCTGTCTCGATTCGGGAACCCGCAACTGGACGACCGCATCTCCCGCATCTGCGCCGACAGCTCGGATCGAATCCCGAAGTTCGTGCTCCCCGTCGTCGCAGATCGTCTGCGAGACGGAGGCACGGTCGACGTCTGCGCGGCTATCGTCGCCAGCTGGGCCCGCTACGCGCAAGGAGTCGATGAGCGGCGGCGACCGATAGATGTTGTCGATCCGCGCCGCGAACGAGTCATGGAGTTCGCGAGAATGGACCTGGACGATCCCGGCGCGTTCTTGACAATGCGCGAGGTGTTCGACCAACTCGGAGACTCAGATCAATTCGTTGCGCAATTCGTGGCGACCCGGACGGAACTCAACGCATCCGGTGCGCGCAAGACCTTGATCGACCTCGGGCAGGCTTCGGAACAGGACACGGCCATCGCATGACAATCGAAGAAGCCAACCCGCGATTGCTGGCGGAGCGGATCATCGGCATGCGCGAACCCGGCAAGCGCGTCATCATCGGAATCGCGGGACCGCCGGGCACGGGAAAATCGACGCTGGCCACGGCCATTCTCCGATTGCTTCCGCCGAGCGTTGTCGCGGTCTCCGTGCCGATGGACGGCTTCCATCTCAGCAACCAGGTGCTCGACGAGCTCGGTCTCAGCCAGGTCAAAGGTGCTCCGTCGACCTTCGACGCCGGCGGCTACGTGTCGCTTCTTCGCCGGCTGAAAGCGCGGAACGAGGACATCGTCTACGCACCCTCCTTCGACCATCGCAGAGGGGAGCCGATCGCGGCATCCATTGCGGTCCCGCGGAACGCCGACGTCGTGCTCACCGAAGGCAACTACCTTTTGGCGGACCAGGGAGTCTGGAGGGGGTGCCGCGAGAACCTGGATGAGGTCTGGTTTCTCGACACTCCGGATGATCTTCGCCGATCGCGACTCGTCAAGAGGCACATCGACGCAGGCAAGGAACCCGAATTCGCGCGCAGATGGGTGCTCGGGCCGGACGAAGACAACGCAAAGTTCGTCGCGACGACGAAATCCCGTGCTGACCTTCGTCTGCTGGAGCTTCGAGACGGGTGGCCAGTAGGGGTGGCGTCGCAGTGATTCGTGCCTCGTCGGCGGACTCCGTGCCGTAGACGAGGTGTCAGAAGCCCCGCCCTCCCCTCTGTCATCGGTGAGGGGAGGGCGGTTCTGTCGTTCAGGGGTCGTGACCGAGGAAGAGGAAGTGATCGCGGCCTGATTCGTCGGCCGGTTCGAATCTTCGTTGCGCCCCGCCTGCACGAATGCTAAGGATGGACGATGGGCAGGATAACGGTACGGCGACGGGTCACCCGCATCAGTGTCGGTTCTCCGCCCGTGCGTCGCGAAGACGTTCTGGCAGCTGAGGAACCGCTCGAGATCCGGGTCGGAGGCACGGCCTTGGCAATCACCATGCGGACGCCTGGCCATGACTTCGACCTCGCCGCCGGCTTCCTGGTCTCAGAAGGTGTCATCTCGCGAAGCGAGCATTTCGGCGCTGCGCGCTATTGCGCCGGGGCAACAGTCGAGGGTGAGAACACGTACAACGTGCTCGACGTGACGCTGGGTGCTGGAGTGGCCGCTCCTGACCCGAGCCTCGAACGCAACTTCTACACGACGAGTTCGTGCGGTCTCTGCGGGAAAGCAAGTATCGATGCCGTGCGGACGCTCTCGGGCTACCCGGTAGAGGATGATCCGCTGCGCATCCCCTCCGAGTTGCTCGTCACTTTTCCCGACCGGTTGCGAGCAGGACAGGACGTCTTCGACAAGACCGGTGGCTTGCATGCCGCCGCTCTCTTCGACGGCACAACCGGCGAACTACTCGTGCTTCGCGAAGACGTCGGGCGCCACAATGCGGTCGACAAAGTGATCGGATGGGCAGTCACCAACGATCTTCTGCCGTTGCGCGGCATGGTGCTCATGGTGTCAGGGCGTGCGAGCTTCGAACTCGCACAGAAGGCGTCGATGGCGGGCATCCCACTTCTTGCCGCAGTGTCGGCGCCCTCATCCCTGGCCATCGACCTCGCCACCGAGATCGGTATGACCGTGGTCGGTTTCCTTCGAGGTCAATCGATGGTTGTGTACAGTTCCGACGAACGCATCACGGCAGGCGCGCCCGAATCGGACGCCGTCCCCGAAGCACGAGAGAAGGCACCGACCCCGTGACAAGAAAGCCGCTCAACGACGGGTCGAGCTACCCAGACCTCACCGTCGGACCGAACAAAGACGAGGCTGTCGGACTACCTGGGATCTTTCATTCGATGGAGCCCGCGCTCGCTCAGCTCGGCCCCGTGCGCACGGCGAAGCTCCTCACCGCGATCAACCAGAAAGACGGCTTCGACTGCATGAGCTGCGCCTGGCCAGACCCGGACAAGCGAAAGGCCCTCGAGTTCTGCGAGAACGGGGCGAAAGCGGTGACGTGGGAGGCCACGCCGGTCACTGTGCCAACCAGCTTCTGGGCTGAGAACTCCGTCACAGACCTGCTCGACAAGTCGGAGTACTGGCTGGGAATGCAGGGGCGCCTGACCGAGCCGGTGTACAAGCCCGCGGGCGAAGAACACTACTCACCCATCGCCTGGGAAAGAGCGTTCGAGCTGGTCGCCGACAAGCTCAACGCTCTCGATTCGCCCGACCGCGCGGCCTTCTACACCAGCGGCCGCACCGCGAACGAGACCGCGTTCATCTACCAGCTGTTCGTGCGTGCGTTCGGCACCAACAACCTGCCCGACTGTTCCAACATGTGCCACGAGTCGACCGGAACAGCGCTGGGCGAGACCATCGGGATCGGCAAGTCGACCATCGCGTATGACGACTTCGAAAAGGCCGATCTGATCATCATCATGGGGCAGAACCCGGGCACCAACCACCCGCGCATGCTCACCGCACTCGAAGACGCCAAGAAGGCGGGCGCCACGATCGTGGCGGTGAATCCCCTGCCAGAGGCCGGTCTGTTCCGCTACAAGAATCCGCAGACCGTACGCGGCCTGATCGGCCACGGCACCGCGCTGGCCGATCAGTTCCTCCAAATCCGCTCAGGCGGCGATATGGCGCTGCTGCAGGCCGTCGCGAAGCGGGTCCTCGACGCAGAAGGCGCAAACCCCGGAACAATCCTCGACCACGAATTCCTGGACGAATACACTCTCGGGCTGGACGAGCTGAAGGCCCACCTCGCGCGTCTCGACGAGGTGGACGTGCTCACCGCCACCGGCCTGACCTCCCAGGAGATCGACGAACTCGCCGACCGCTACATTCGCGCCGACCGCACGATCATCACCTGGGCGATGGGCCTCACCCAGCAGAAGAAGGCCGTCGAGACTCTGCGCGACCTGATCAATCTGCTACTTCTGCGCGGCAACATCGGCAAGCCGGGTGCCGGGGCGTCACCGATCCGCGGCCACAGCAACGTGCAGGGCGACCGCACAATGGGCATCTGGGAACAGATGAGCGATGCCTTTCTCGATGCGATAGAGCACGAGTTCGGCTTCAACCCGCCCCGAAAGCACGGTACGGATGCCCTGCAGACCATCGAGGCAATGCAGCGCGGTGACATCTCGGTCTTCATCGCTATGGGCGGCAACTTCGTGGGCGCGATTTCCGACACCGCCGCTGCCGAGGCGGCCGTGCGTGGCACCGAACTCACGGTTCAGGTCTCGACAAAGCTGAACCGCTCGCACATCGTGACCGGTGAAGCTGCGCTGATCCTGCCGACGCTCGGCCGCACCGAGGTCGACCTGCAGGCAACCGGTGCGCAATTCGTCTCGGTCGAAGACAGCGTGTGCGCAGTACACGGGTCGCATGGGCGGATTCCGCCCGTCGCGCCCGGAATCCTCTCGGAGGTGGCCATCGTCAGCCGTCTCGCACGCGCCGTCCTCGGCGAGACGTACGACATCGACTGGGCCGGCTTCGAGAACGACTACGACATCATCCGTGAGCACATCAGCCACGTCGTGCCCGGTTTCGAGAACTTCAACGCCGACGTGCGCCGCAAAGGCGGTTTCGTGCTGCCCAATGGGCCGCGCGATTCCCGCACGTTCAACACGGCGACGGGCAAAGCGATGATCACGGTCAACCACCTGGAGCCGATCGAGCGCCCCGAGGGCCGGCTGATTCTGCAGACCATGCGGTCGCACGACCAGTTCAACACGACCATCTACAGCCTGAACGACCGCTACCGCGGCATCAAGAAGGGCCGAGACGTCATCTTCGTGAACCCGGACGACATCGCAGAACTCGGCTTGGCCGATGGTCAGCGCGTCGACATCTTCAGCGAGTGGAAGGATGAACCGGACCGCGTGCTGCGTAACTATCGCGTCGTGTCGTATCCGACCGCGAAGGGATGCGCTGCGGCCTACTATCCCGAGGCGAACGTGCTGATTCCGCTCGCCAGCGCGGCCGACCGGAGCAACACACCCGTGTCGAAAGCGATCCTCGTCCGCCTCCAGCCGGTTGGGTGACCCTCGTTTGGACGCGAAAGAAGCTGCCGGCATGGGCACGCCCCGACCGTCGGGAGGGATGTTGCTCGCGCACGAAGCGGACGTGGACGCGATCATTCTTGCTGGCGGTCGCGCTCGGCGCCTCGGCGGCGTCGACAAGGGTGCGCTCGTGTACGAGGGACGCACTCTTCTCGAGCGCTCACTCGACGCCGCATCGATGGCAACCGTGCGCGTCGTCGTCGGCGATTGCTCTCCGGCGAGGGTGCCTCCGGGTGTTCGCACCGTGAGGGAGGAGCCGATCTACTCAGGTCCGGCCAGCGCCGTGATGGCGGGGGTCGACGCGCTGGCCGTGGCGGGCTCGACGGCGACGTGGGCCTTCGTCCTGGCTTGTGATGTGGCCCGGTCGGCCGAGCTGACGCGTCCGCTCCTCGCCGCGCTGGAGGGTCATCCTGATTCGGATGGAATCGTGCCGGTCGACGAAGAGTCACGACGGCAGTCACTTGTCGGGCTGTACCGTGTGTCCGCTCTTCGCGCCGCCCGAGAGAGCATCGGCGATGTCGCAGGCGTCTCGATGAACACCCTGCTCGGACGGCTCCGCCTTGTCGAGATTCAGGCGACGCCGGGCTCTACCTCGGACGTCGATACGCCCGAGCAGGCGCGCTCGTTCGGGATCGAGGTCCCGGGTGCGATCGGTGTACGGATGCCATCCGTCGAAGATGCGCGGCAGTACTCGTACGGGCTAGGAGCCGCGCGGCTGACTCCGCGCTATCGAGTCGGTCTGGAGTCGGCGGCCGGCCTCACACTGGCTGACGATGTCGCAGCGCAGACATCGCTTCCTGCATTCGCGAACTCGGCAATGGACGGGTGGGCGGTATGCGGTCCGGGTCCGTGGCGCCTCGGGGCGCCTATCCATGCGGGTGACCGCATCGACCATCTCGAATCGTTGCAGGTGGGGAACGCTCGACCGATCATGACGGGCGCCGAGGTGCCAGGCGGCGCGTGGGCCGTCGTGCGCTCAGAAGACGGGGTCGTTTCGCAGTCGGGGGACTCGAACGACCGTCGGCTCTCGCTGCCTCGCGAACTCGGGGAGCTTCGACACGGGCATCACATCCGGTCGGCTGGAGAGGAGGCCGCTGCCGGTGACATCGTGCTTCGTCGCGGCGACGTGCTGACGCCACCACGGCTCGGACTGGCCGCCGCGTGCGGCCACGATGACCTGTCCGTGCGCCGGCCGCCGGTGGTCGACCTTCTCGTTGTGGGTGACGAACTCATCACGTCAGGAGCGTCGGGGAACGGAAAGGTTCGAGACGCCCTGTCTCCACAACTCCTTCCGCTTATCGCCAGTCTCGGCGCGAGCATCCACGACGTTGCCCGGGTCCACGACGACCCCTCGAAGATCCGAAGCGCGATACAGGACAGCGCGGCCGACCTCGTCGTCGTGACGGGCGGAACCTCGATCGGCGATGCGGACCACACGCGCGCAGTTCTCGACATGATGGGCGCGCATCTGGTGATCGACGGGATCTCGATGAGGCCGGGGCGGCCTGCCCTGGTCGCCGTGTGTGACAGCGGCACGGTCGTAATATGCTTGCCGGGAAATCCACTCGCCGGCCTCCTCGCCGCAGAAGTGCTTCTCGGCCCCTTGGTGCGAGGCATGCTCGGCCGATCGCTCAAGGCCCTGCCTGCGATTCAGTGCGCCGAGAACGTTCCCAATCCGCGTCCCGACTCGATGCTCGTGCCGTACCGGCTCACATCCGAAGGCGAGGCTGCATCAACCGGATGGAGCGGCTCCGGAATGTTGCGTGGCATAGCGATGGCAGACGGCGTCGCCATCATCCCTGAGGGGGGTGCGATGCGTGGACAGCAGGTGCGCACCCTGCCCTTGTCGTGGGCGCGTGCATAGGTCTTCTCGAAAGGACAACCGATGACATCCCTCGAAGATTGGCTCGCGGCCCTCACCGAAGAACTCGGTTGCGACATCTCGCCCGCGTTGATCCCTACCATTCTCGACCTCGCCCGCGACGCCGCGCACTCCGTCCAGCGACCGGCGGCGCCCCTGTCCGCTTACGTCGCCGGGTACGCGGCCGGCCTCGCGAAAGCGGATGATGGCGCACAAGCCGAGATCGTCGAGCGCGGGCGCTCGTTTGCAGCTGCCTGGCAGGAGCCAGAAACCCTTACGCGGGAATGATGTTCTGGTTGACGTGGAAGAGGTTGGCGGGGTCGTACTTCGCCTTCACCGCTGCGAGACGTGCATAGTTCGAGCGGTAGTTGTCGGCTATCCGCGCCTGATCGTCGGCATCCATGAAGTTGATGTAACCGCCGGGCTCCGAATACGGATGCAACGCGTCCCAGTAGTCGCGCACCCATGCGA
>FSYX01000354.1_pt1 | contig 9902 bp, 6 predicted proteins | sample 1638671 | NCBI WGS metagenome assembly FSYX01 (sample SAMEA3914813, study PRJEB12502) | metagenome | biome: forest; material: soil | place: Canada | collected 2011-07-07 | depth 0.3 m
CGCGCCCGCGACCACCCGGCTGCCGAAGATCAGCCGGAAGCCCCCGACCAGCGCGGCGACGATGGCCAGTCCGGCGATGAGCCCCCAGGGCAGCAGGATGGCGTGGGTGAAGGTGGTGATGACACCGACCACGATTCCGACCAGCAGCCCGAACACCGAACTCAACGCGGTCGCACCCGCGCCGAGGGGCTCGGCCGCGTCGTCGGTCGTGGTCGTGGTCGTGGTCGCGGTCGTCATCGAACTGGGTGTGTTCTGCATGGTCGGGCCTCCGGTGGACAAGACTAGCCCGCCGAGGTTAGGGTGAGATAAGTAAGGCAAGCCTCACCAAAGTTCTATGACCATCTCTCCCGAAAGCAACTCGTGCTCGCGAACGCACTGATCGGCCTGCGCGAAGGCCTCGAAGCCGGCCTCGTCGTCGGCATCCTCGTCGCCTTCCTCAACAAGCTCGACCGCCGCGACGTGCTTCCCAAGCTGTGGATCGGGATCGGCGTCGCGGTGGCCATCTCACTGGGCGTCGGCGCCCTGCTCACCTTCGGCCCGTACGGGCTCACCACGCAGGCGCAGGAATTGCTCGGCGGCACTCTCTCCATCGTTGCGGTTGGCCTCGTCACCTGGATGATCTTCTGGATGGCACGGCACGCCCGCCAGCTCAAGGGCGAACTGCAGGGCCGGCTCGCGACCGCTCTCACCGGCTCCGCGGCCGCGATCATCGTGCTCGGGATCATCAGCGTCGGCCGCGAGGGCGTCGAAACCGCCCTGTTCGTCTGGGCCAGCATCAGTTCAGGCGGCCAGGCCCTTCTCGGTTCGATCGGCGCATTGCTCGGGATTCTGGCATCCATCGTCATCTCGTACCTGATCTCTCGCGGATTCGTGCGGATCAATCTGTCGCGCTTCTTCTTCTGGACAGGGCTGTTCCTGGTTCTGGTCGCAGCCGGCGTCTTCGCATATGGCCTCGGCGACCTCCAGGAGGCCGGGATCCTGCCGGCCGGCGCGGCGGCGTACGACCTGAACGCGCTCATCCCGGCCTCGAGCTGGTACGGCACCCTGCTCGGCGGGATCTTCCAGTTCAGGGCGGATCCGAGCTGGTTGCAGGTGATCGGGTGGCTCGCGTACGCCGCCGTCGTGCTGACGCTGTTCCTGAGGGTGAGCCTCGCGAAGAGGATCGCTCCGACACCCGCGCCGAATCCACCGGACGAAGCCCGCAACCCCGACCGCCTCGCGCGCGCCGGCGATCGCCGCTAGCTCGCTCACCCCGACCGGCCCCAGAACCCCCTCGACAGGAGATCCATGTCCACGCGACCCCTGGCCATCGTCGGCGCCGCCCTCGCAGCGGCCATCGTGCTGGCCGGCTGCGTGCCGAACGACGTGGCCACCGCCTCGCAGCTGAGCGTGAGGATCACGGATGACGGCTGCGCCGTGTCCGCCGCGACGGTCGCGTCGGGCAGCGTGTCCTTCAGGCTCACGAACTCCGGCTCGGATGTCAACGAGTTCGAGATCCTGGCCGACGACAAGCTCCGGATCGTCGGCGAGAAGGAGAACGTGACCCCGGGCCAGACCGTCTCGCTCGTCGCGCAGCTGGAGCCCGGCACCTACTACACCGGCTGCAAGTTCCGGCAGTCGGGCGCGATCGTCGGGCAGTCGACGTTCACGGTGACCGGTGCCGCGATCGCGGTCGATCAAAGCACGAAGGCGCTCACGACCGCCGCGGTGACCAACTACGTGTCGTACGTCAAGTCGCAGGTGCAGGAGCTCATCCCGGCCGTTGCGAAGCTCACCACCGCCTACGAGGCCGGCGATGACGAGGTCGCTCGTTCACTGTTCGCGGGTGCTCGGGTCTTCTACGAGCGCATCGAGCCCACCGCCGAGCAGTTCGGCGATCTCGACCCGAAGATCGACTACCGCGAGGTCGACGCCGCGGCCGATGGTCTCGACTGGACCGGCTTCCACCGCATCGAGAAGGACCTCTGGCCGCCGGCCACCGGCACGCTGAACTCCGACGGCACCAGCGCGGCGCTCAACTGGGCGCCCTCGACCGCCACCGAGCGCAAAACCCTCGGTGCCGGGCTCGTCGCCGACGTGCGGCAGCTCTCCGACCTGGTGAACAAGCCCGGCTTCACGGTGACGCTGGCCGACATCAGCAACGGCGCCATCGGCCTGCTCGACGAGGTCGCCGCCAGCAAGGTCACCGGCGAGGAGGACTGGTGGTCGCACACCGACCTCAGCGACGTCCACGCGAACGTGCAGGGCGCGCAGGTGGCATTCGGGAACGTCACGGCCATCGCCGCAGCGAAGGGCTCGGCGGGCGCGAAGCTGGTCGCCTCGATCACGAGGGAGTTCGCCGCCCTGAACGCGCTGCTCGCGACCTACGGCAGCATCGACGCCGGTTACACCCCGTACGACCAGGTGACGGATGCCCAGCGCAAGACCCTCTCCGATCAGGTCAATGCCCTGGCCGAGCCGCTATCGCAGTTGACGCACACCGTGCTCGGAGTCCCGGCGTCGTGACCGATTCAGAACCCGGCGGGCTGAGCCGGCGGAGCCTTCTCGGCCTCGCGGGGGCGGGGGCGGCCGGGCTCGGGCTCGGCGGAGGAGTCGGGGCCGCGATCACCGCCGGCGCCATCGGGGCCGGATCGATCCGGGATCCGGGCACTCACTACCCCTTCTATGCCGCGCATCAGGCCGGGATCGTCACCCCGGCGCAGGACCGGCTGCACTTCGCGGCCTTCGACATGTCGCCGTCCGCCACTCGCTCCGACCTCGCCTCGCTGCTTGCCGACTGGACCGCCGCGGCCGCCCGCATGACCCAGGGCCTCCCGATCGGCGACGGCGCTGTCGACACCGACCTGCTCGCCCCGGCCGACGACACAGGCGAAGCCCTGGGCCTGCCGCCCAGCGGCCTGACGATCACGTTCGGATTCGGCCCTGAGCTCTTCACGGATGCCACCGGCGCCGACCGCTTCGGGCTCGCCTCCCGCACTCCCCCGCTGCTGACCCGGCTCCCGCGCTTCGCCGGTGATGCCCTCGTCCCGGCGTCGAGCGGCGGCGAGCTCTGCATCCAAGCCTGCGCCGACGACCCGCAGGTCGCCGTGCACGCGATCCGCAACCTGAGCCGCATCGCGTTCGGCCGCGCGGCCCTGCGCTGGTCTCAGCTCGGCTTCGGACGCACCTCGTCCACCTCCACCACCCAGACCACCCCGCGCAACCTGTTCGGCTTCAAGGACGGCACCGCGAATATCAAGGCGGAGCAGACCGCCGCGGTCGACGCCGATGTCTGGGTGGCGGCGAGCGACGGTCCCGCCTGGATGGCCGGTGGCAGCTACCTGGTGGCGCGCAAGATCCGCATGGTGATCGAGAACTGGGACCACACCCAGCTCGGCGAGCAGCAGCGCGTGATCGGGCGTGACAAGGGCCAGGGCGCTCCCCTGTCGGGCGGGTCCGAGTTCACGGAGCCGGACTTCCACGCGAGGGGCGCGGACGGCGCCACCCGGATCGACCAGGCTGCACACGTGCGGCTCGCCCATCCGGACCTCAATAAGGGGATCCGGCTGCTGCGCCGCGGCTACAACTTCGTCGACGGCAACGACGACCTCGGCCGCCTGGACGCCGGACTGTTCTTCATCTCGTTCCAGCGCTCACCCGAGCAGTTCATCACGGTGCAGCGCAATCTCGCGCACGACGCCATGAACGAGTACATCAAGCACATCGGGTCGGCGATCTTCGCCGTGCCACCCGGAGCCCGCACCGGCCAGTCGATCGGCGCGAGCCTGCTCGGCTGACCCTTACCCGTTCGTGGGAGCCGTCGTCTTCGTCACCGTGTAGTTGGCGACGAATCCGGTCTTGCTGTCGGCTTTGCTCAGCAGGATCGCCACGCTGTAGTCGGTCTTCGTGAAGACGCCGGTTGCGCCGTCGGCCGTCTTGCCGCCGATCTCCTCCTGCTTGAAGCCGGCACCCTTCAGCTCGTTCGCGATCTCATCGAAGGCGTCGACGCCCGAGACCTTGATGGTCACGTTCCACGCCTTGTCCTTCCCGGTTCCGAGCGAGAGGCCGCTCACCACGTCGCCCTTGATGACGGGCACGTCGGAGGTCGGGAAGTCGCTCGGGAGCTTGCCCGAGCCGACGGAGCCGATACCCGGGATGGAGACCCCGCCGCCGTTCGAGCCCGGCAGGTGCAGCAGGCTGCAGCCCGAGAGCATGAGCGGAGCCGCGAGGGCGAGCGAGCCCGCCAGGGCGATCAGGGGAAGGCGACGGCGACGGGTGCTGGTCATGAGTTCCTCGTTCTCTCGGGCTGGGTACGCGCACAGTGTATTGACGACCCCAACGGGCCACAATGCGGAGCTGCGCTTATCCTTCCGACGAACGAACGGCCGTCCGGGGTTGACAGGCCGAGCGCTGGAGATCGGGACCGCGCAGCGGCGCGACCACGCTCGTGCCGCGGAAGCGGCGTCACGCCGCAGAAGCGGCGGCGTGACAGAAGGCTCAGACGTTCGCGTCCTGGCGCTTCAGCCGGGATGTGCGGCGGGCGCGGGCGCTCTGGTCCAGCTCCACCTTGCGGATGCGCACCACCTCGGGCGTGACCTCGACGCACTCGTCCTCGCGGGCGAACTCGAGGCACTCCTCGAGCGTCAGGCGCCGCGAAGGGGTCATCCGTTCGAAGTTGTCGGCGGTCGATTGCCGCATGTTGGTGAGCTGCTTCTCTTTGGTGATGTTGACGTCGAGGTCGTCGGCCCGCGAGTTCTCGCCGACGATCATGCCCTCGTAGACCTCCTGGGTGGGCTCGACGAAGAACGACATGCGCTCCTGCAGGGCGACCATGGCGAACGGGGTGGCCACGCCGGCACGGTCGGCCACGATGGAGCCGTTGACGCGGGTGGTGATCGTGCCCGCCCAGGGCTCGTAGCCGTGCGAGATCGCGTTGGCGATGCCGGCGCCGCGGGTGATGGTGAGGAACTCGGTGCGGAAGCCGATCAGGCCGCGCGACGGCACGATGAACTCCATGCGCACCCATCCGGTGCCGTGGTTCGTCATCCCCTCCATGCGGCCCTTGCGAGCGGCGAGCAACTGCGTGATGGCGCCCAGGTACTCCTCAGGGGTGTCCACGGTGAGGTGCTCGAACGGCTCGTTCACCTTGCCGTCGATCTGCTTCACGACCACCTGCGGCTTGCCGACGGTGAGCTCGAATCCCTCGCGGCGCATGTTCTCGACCAGGATCGCCAGGGCCAGTTCGCCACGGCCCTGCACCTCCCAGGCGTCGGGGCGGCCGATGTCTTCGACCTTGAGCGAGACGTTTCCGACCAGTTCGCGATCGAGGCGGTCCTTGACCAGGCGAGCCGTGAGCTTGTGGCCCTTGACCTTGCCGACGATCGGCGAGGTGTTGGTGCCGATCGTCATCGAGATCGCGGGATCGTCGACCGTGATGGCGGGCAACGGCCGCACGTCATCGGGATCGGCGATGGTCTCGCCGATCGTGATGTTCTCGATGCCGGCGATGGCGACGATGTCGCCCGCGTGGGCCTCATCGGCCGGGTAGCGCTCGAGGGCACGGGTCTTCAGCAGTTCGGTGATGCGCACGTTGGAGTGGGAGCCGTCGTGGCGCACCCAGGCGACCGTCTGCCCCTTGATCAGCTTTCCGGAGAAGACCCGGAGCAGGGCGATGCGACCGAGGAACGGGGAGGCGTCGAGGTTCGTGACCCAGGCCTGCAGCGGCGCCTCGTCGTCGTACGACGGAGCGGGCACGTGCTTGAGGATCGCGTCGAACAGCGGCTCGAGGTCGTCGTTGTCGGGCAGGGTGCCGTTCTCGGGCTTGTTCCAGCTCGCGGCGCCGTTTCGGCCGGAGGCGTAGACCACCGGAACGTCGAGGATCGCGTCGATGTCCAGGTCGGGCACGTCATCGACGAGGTCGCTCGCGAGGCCGAGCAGCAGGTCGTGGCTCTCCTCGACGACCTCGTCGATGCGGGCATCCGGGCGATCGGTCTTGTTGACGAGCAGGATGACCGGCAGTTTGGCCTCGAGCGCCTTGCGCAGCACGAAGCGGGTCTGCGGCAGAGGGCCTTCGCTCGCGTCCACGAGCAGGACGACACCGTCGACCATGCTCAACCCGCGCTCGACCTCGCCGCCGAAGTCGGCGTGCCCGGGGGTGTCGATCACGTTGATCGTCACCGGGCCGCCGTCACCGTTCGCCGCGGCGTGCACGCCCTTGTAGGTCACCGCGGTGTTCTTCGCGAGGATCGTGATGCCCTTCTCGCGCTCCAGGTCGTTGCTGTCCATGGCGCGCTCGTCCACGTGCGCGTGCTCGCCGAAGGAGTTGGTCTGACGCAGCATGGCGTCGACGAGGGTCGTCTTGCCGTGGTCGACGTGGGCGACGATCGCGACGTTGCGCAGATCAGAACGGGTGGCCATGGCCATGGAAATACCTCGAAAAAGAAGGGAGGGGGCCGAAAGCTCGGCGAGGAATGAGGCAGCGGCGCGACATCGGGCCCAGCTGACCCTTCATTCTAGCCGACCGAAGGCAGAAACTCCGGTTCAGGGCCTGTTCGAGGGTGCTCCGGATGCCGCCGCCGGTTTCCACGCCCAGGCGTCCCAGAACACCGAGCCGGCAAGCGGCGAGCGTGTGACGCCGGTCACCCGGGCATCGACGGCGGTCAGGGTCGGGTAGGCGTAGAGCGGCAGCCCGTAGGCCTGCGACCAGATCCGGGTGTCCAGCCCGGTCAGCAGGGCGGTCTGCTGAGCGGCATCGTCGGTCGCGGCCAACTGCCCGATGAGCGCGTCGGAATCCGGATCGTCGTAGTGGTTGAAGTTCGCCAGCGCGGCATCGCTGCGGAAGATGGACGCCTGCGCGGTCGGGCCGAGCCGGGTGGCATCCCAGGCGAACAGGGCGGCGTCGTAGCCGCCGTCGACACCGAGTAGCCCCTGCCAGTCCGGACTCGAGCAGTCCGTCACGACGAAGCCGGCGCGTGCGGCGCTCAGCTGGATCAGCTGGAACTCGCCGACCCGTCTGGGGCTGGACGAGTCGTACAGGATGCACACCTCGGGGCTGGTCGCTCCGGCCTCCGTCAGCAGCGTGCGGGCGGCATCCACGTCGGTGGATGCGTAGGCGCTCGATCCATTCGTCGCGATCGCCTGGGAGTAGCCGGCCGCGCCGAACCGCAGCACGAAGGAGTCGAGCGGTTGCGCACCCCGCTCGCCCCCGCCCGTAGCGCTCGGTGACCCCAGCTGCGCCAGGATCTGCTCCCGCGGCACGACATCCAGGAAGGCGCGGCGCACCCTCTCGTCGTCGAAGGTCGAGTGCTTGCCCTGCGAGAACTGAAGGTCGAGATGTTCGTAGCGCGCCTCACTGCCGGCGGAGACGGTCAGGCCGAGGATCGCGACCAGGGCCCTCCTCGTCTCGTCGCTCGGCTGCGGCGTCGCGATGTCGACCGCGCCGGTCGCCATCAGGCGTGCGGTCTCGAGCGGATCGGGTGAGATTCGCAGAGTGAGGGTCTCGAAACTCGGGCGGCGGTTTCCGGTGTACAGCGGGTTCGCGGCCAGCACCACCCGGGTCCCGGAGATCTTCGCGATCGAGTACGGGCCGCTCGAGACCAGCAGCCGGGTGTCGTGGGGGGTGGCGGTGAGGTTGTACGCGTCGTTCCAAACACCCGCGAGGGCATGCAGCTTCGATTCGTCGCGCCTCTGGATGGCGTCCAGCACCGCGGACTTGCCCGCCACGGCGTCCCCGGCCTTGGTGTGCAGCGCCTCCCGCGCGAGCAGGTGGGCCGGCACTCCCGGCTCCAAGGCGGTCCTCCAGTCAGGCGGGGAGGAATCGAAGGTGACGGTGAGCGATCGGCCGCTGGCTCCGACCACTGGCATCGCGGTGGCCTTCTCCAACCCGGCGCCCGCACTCCCGTCGAAGAACACCACGCCCTTCGGGAAGTCCCCCGTGTAGCGGCCGGTTGCGGCATCCACATACGGGGAATCGTCGAACTTCGGGGTGTTGACCGCGCCGGAGTCGGCAGCCCAGGCCAGCAGCAGGTCGGCCGCGTCGATCGGTATGCCGTCCGACCAGTCGACCCCCTGATTCACGGTGTACTTCACCGTCAAAGGGTCGCGGCTGAGCAGTTCCGCACTGCCGAAGGAGCCGTCGAGCACCGTGGCACCGTGATTGTCGGCGTACCCGAAGCCGGTTGAGGTCAGCAGCGCGACGTCGGCGTTGGTCTGGGAGCCGCGGCCGAATGAGGTGTCGGGATTCGCCGAGGTGAACGGATCGGTGACGGCCACCACCACCTCGCTGCCCGCGACGACGCTGCTGTGCGGCGTGCATCCGGAGAGGACCACCGCGACGACCGCCGCCACGGCCAGCACTGCGAAGCTGTGCGGTCTCACCCGACCAACCCTAAGCGCGGGGCTCAGCCCGCCCTGCGCTGCAGCCGGCGCTCGCGCTGCTCGCGCGGGTCGGGAACCGGCACCGCGGCGAGCAGGCGCTGCGTGTACGGATCCTTCGGGGCGCGCAGGATCTGCTCACGGGTGCCCTGTTCGACGAGGCGGCCCTTGTTCAGCACGACGATGCGGTGAGCGAGGGCGTCGACAACGCCCAGATCGTGGCTGACGAAGAGGCAGGCGAAGTGCAGCTGCTGCTGCAGACCCTGCAGCAGCTCGAGGAACCGCGCCTGCACCGACACGTCCAGGGCGGAGGTGGGTTCGTCAGCCACCAGCAGCGCCGGGCTCAGGGCGAGGGCGCGCGCGATGCCGACGCGCTGCCGTTGACCGCCCGAGAGCTCGTGCGGATAGCGGTTGCGGAATGAGCGCGGCAACTCGACCTGGTCGAGCAGAGCCTCGACGCGGCGGTCGAGTTCCTTGCCCTTGGCCTCCTTGGCCAGCAGGAGCGGCTCGCCGATGCTCTGACCGATCGGAAAGCGCGGGTTCAGCGATGACCCCGGGTCTTGGAACACGATGCCGATCTGCTTGCGGATCTCGCGCAGCTCGCGATTGGTCGCGATCGCCAGATCACTGCCGAGCACGCGCATCGATCCCTCGGCGACCGGGAGCAGGCCGACCGCGGCGCGGCCGATGGTGGTCTTGCCCGATCCGGATTCTCCGACCAGTCCGACGATCTCGCCCTGGTTGATCTCGAATGTGACGTTCTCGACGGCGCGGAATGCCGGGATGCGCCCGTGCTTCGGGTACTCGATCGTCACGTCCTCGAGCGCGAGCACCGGCTGCGCTGTGCGGTCGCCTGACGGCACCGGAACCTCGTGCGCACCGAGGTGCGGAACGGCGGCGAGCAGCTGCTTCGTGTAGGGATGCTGCGGGCGGTAGTAGATGTCCTCGATCGAGCCGCGCTCGACGATGAGCCCGTCCTTCATGACGATGATGTGGTCGGCCAGGTCGGCCACCACTCCGAGGTCGTGGGTGATCAGGATGATGGCGCTGTTGAGCCGTGAGCGCAGGTTGCGCATCAGTTCCAGGATCTCGGCCTGCACGGTGACGTCGAGGGCCGTCGTGGGCTCGTCGGCGATCAGCAGCAGCGGGTCGCACGAGATCGACATGGCGATCATGGCGCGCTGACGCTGGCCGCCCGAGAGCTGGTGCGGGTACTTGTCGAAGGCCACGGGCGGGTCGGGCAGCTCGACCATGCCGAGCAGTTCGATGGCGCGCTTCTTGGCCTCTACCGGACCCATCGACTCGTGCAGCCGCAGCGACTCCACGATCTGGAAACCGATCGTGTAGACCGGGTTGAGGGCGGTCATCGGCTCCTGGAAGATGACCGCGACCTCCTTGCCGCGGATCTGGCGGAGCTTGCTTGGGCTCAGCGTCGTGAGCTCGCGTCCGGTCAGCTTGATGCTGCCGTTCACCCGCGCGTTCGGGGGGAGCAGCCCGAGCAGCGCCATCGAGCTCGAGCTCTTGCCCGAGCCGGATTCACCGACGATGGC
>FSYX01000404.1_pt1 | contig 9837 bp, 8 predicted proteins | sample 1638671 | NCBI WGS metagenome assembly FSYX01 (sample SAMEA3914813, study PRJEB12502) | metagenome | biome: forest; material: soil | place: Canada | collected 2011-07-07 | depth 0.3 m
CGACCACTCCGAGCACGGCGCCGGCCAGGATGGAGTTCTTCACCAGCGCGAGCAGATCGCCGTAGTTGGCGAAGTTGAACAGTTGCGACCAGAGGTCGGGGGAGTCGGTGACGAGGTGCGCGATCATGCGTGAACACCTTCAGCGTGATCGTGCGTCTCCGCGTCGGGAATCCCCACCACGACGATGCGCCCCCTGCTCCGGATGACGTCGACCGGTGTTCCGTACAGGTCGGTGAGCACTTCGCTCCGCAACACCTCGTCGGGCGTGCCCTCGCGGAATTGCCCGCCGGCCAGGTAGAGCACTCGGTCGACCATCCCGAGCACGGGGTTCACGTCGTGGGTGACGAACACGACGGCACTGCCGTGTTCGCGCCGGTGTCGGTCGATGAGCTCGCTCACTCCGCGCTGATGTTGGAGGTCGAGCGATAGCAGGGGCTCGTCGCACAACAGCAGGGATGGGTCCCCGGCGAGCGCCTGGCCGACTCGGAGACGCTGCTGCTCTCCACCCGACAGGCTGCCGACCGGCACATCCGCATAGCGTCGTGCCCCGACCGCGGCGATCAATTCTTCGGTCTGCCGCCGGTCGTCTTTGGTCGGGATCGGCAGACCCCAGCGATGCCCGTTGACGCCGAGCGCGATCAGGTCTCGCGCCCGCATCGGCGTTCCGGACGCGATCAGTTTCTGCTGCGGAATGTAGCCGATCCGCCGGTCGCCTTTGCGAACCTCGTGACCGTCGAATCGGATGGTGCCGGCGTCGAGTTTCTGCTGTCCGAGGATGGTTTTGAGCAGGCTGGTCTTGCCCGAGCCGTTCGGCCCGAGAACCGCGACGAACTCATCCGCGTGCACGTCGAGCGACAGACCGCTCCATAGCGTGCGGTCGCCGAACCCCAGGTCGGCGTCGCGCAGGCTGAGCACCACAGGGCGCTCAGAGGGTGCGGGCACCAGGTCGAGCGGCTCGGAGTCGGTCATGCTGCGCCGTTCACGCGCCGAGCGCTTTGGCGATCGTGTCGAGGTTGCTTGTCATCCAGCTGATGTAGTCCTTGCCACTCGGGATCGTTTCGGTCACCGGCACCACCGGGACCCCCGCATTCTTCGCGGCGGCCAGCGCTTTCGCGGTCTCGGGGCCGCTGGTCTGCTCATTGTAGGCGAGCAGTTTCACGGTGCCACCGCCGATCAGATCGAGCATGTCTTTGAGGACGACAGGCGAGACATCCGTTCCCTGCTCGATGGCGTGGCTGAACGCCACGGGGGTCTTGTTCACCAGTCCGATGGCGTTGAGCATGTAGAGCGGAACAGGTTCGGTGATAGCGACGCCTTGGCCTGCGTGCGTCGACTTCAGCTGTGCCTCACGGGCTTCGAGGGTCGCAAGTTTGGCGGTGAATGCCGCGCCGTTGGCCGAGAAGGTGGTGGCCTTCGAGGCATCCAGCTTCGACAGCTCGGCGACGTAACGTGCAACCAGTTTCTGCACGGTCGGAAAGTCGTACCAGACGTGTTCGTTCAGGTCTCCGTTCGCATCCGGTTTCTTTCCCGAGATGTCGACGACGTTCAGCACGGTGGCCGAGGCGTTGTTGGCCGACTTCAACATCGTGTCGACGAACGGGTCGTAGCCGCCGCCGTTCTCGATCACGATCCGCGCTTTCGAAAGTTCGAGCTGATTCTGAGCGCTCGCCTCGAAGGAGTGCGGGTCTTGGGCCGGGTTGCTCATGATCGAGGTGACTTTTACCGCGTCGCCGCCGACGGTTGCCGCGATGTCGCCGTAGACGTTGGTGCTGGCGACCACCGAGATGGCCCCGGATGCCCCGGATGCCGTGGAACCGGCCGCATCGGACGGACCGGACGAGCATCCGGTCAGCGCGAGGGCGGCGATGGCCGCGACGGCGGGGATGACGATGGCGGAGACGAGAGAACGCGTCTTCATGGGATACCTGTCTAGGTCGTGGGTTCGTGGATTCCTGTGCTCTTAGAACATAACTCTTGTTGATAATGATTGTCAAAACCAGTAGCCGGATGGATCTGTCAGATTCGGCTAGTGCAATCGAGGTGAATTCAAGGCGTGATTGCAACACCTCGATCTGAGGAGGTTGCTGTGACGTTGCGTTTGGAGAGTCGGCTTCGGTTCTGGGTTGCTGTTCACGGTGGTGCGTCGATTGTCGAGGCTGCGTCGCTGGCTGGCGTCGGATATGGGACGGGTCGACGGTTGTTCCGGGATGCTGGTGGGGTGATTCCTCGACATTTGTTCTCGGAGCCGACTGGCCGGCATCTGAATTTCCAGGACCGGTTAGCGATCGCGTTTGCGCACGAAAAGGGGTTGAGCATCCGCGAGATCGGGCGGGCGATCGGCCGGTCGCCGTCGACGGTCTCGCGCGAGCTGGCCCGGCATTCGGAGCGTCAGCGCGGCTATCAGCCGCATCGGGCGCAGGTGCGCACCGAACGGGCCCGGCAACGCCCGCAGGTGTCGAAACTCGCTGGCAACGAGGTGCTGCGCGGCTGGGTGCAGGGCAAGCTGGATCGGAAGTGGTCGCCGGAGCAGATCAGCCGCAAACTGGTCGAGGAGTTCCCCGACCAGGAGACGATGCGCGTGAGTCACGAGACGATCTACCAGTCGATCTATGTCCAGACCCGCGGCACGCTGAAACGGGATCTGGAGGTGCGGCTGAGGACCGGGCGGACCATCCGGACGCCGCGAACGCGGCACCAATCCGACGGGCGCGGCAAACGTGTCGAGTTGCCGCCGATCAGTGAACGACCCGCGGAAGCGACGGACCGGGCGATCCCTGGGCATTGGGAGGGTGACCTGATCGTTGGCAAGGACGGCCGATCGCAGATCGGAACACTGGTCGAACGCAGCACCCGGTTCGTGATGCTGCTGCACCTGCCCGATAGCAAGGATGCCGGCACCGTGGCCGAGAAGATGATCGAAGCGGCCAAGACGCTCCCGTCGGCGCTGATGAAGACCCTGACCTGGGACCAGGGTTCGGAGATGACCGGCGCCTATCAGGCCGTCGAGATCGCAACCGATCTAAAGGTGTTCTTCTGCGACCCGCACTCACCCTGGCAGCGCGGCAGCAACGAGAACACCAACGGTCTGCTCCGCCAGTACTTCCCGAAAGGCACCGACCTGTCCGGTCACAGCCGCGAACATCTCGAGTTCGTCGCCGCCGAGATCAACGGCCGTCCCCGCAAAACCCTCGGCTGGAAAACCCCCGCCGAAGCCATGCAGGAACTACTCTCGAACCCGGACGAACAAGTCGGTGTTGCGACGACGCCCTGAACTCAAGCGAGCCGCACTAGCCGTTGTCGACGGATGGTTCGGTCAGAATGGACCATGACCGAGACTCAGGGCGCATGGCGACGCCCGGTTCTGCGCGACGACGGCGACACCCGGCATCCGGTCGGATGGCTCGAGCTCTTCTTCGACCTCATCTTCGTGGTCATCGTCGCAGTGCTCGCCACCAACCTCGAAGAAGGCCGCGACATCGCCGGCTTCGCCCTGCAATTCATGGCCGTGTTCTGGATCTGGAACGCGTTCACGTACTACACGGAACGCTTCGAGTCCGCCGGGATCGAGGGGCGGCTCTTCACCTTCGTCGGTATTCTCACCGTGGCCGGCCTCGCCGTGTGGGGACACGACGGGCTCGGCGCCAACTATGTCGGCTTCGCCACCTCGTACCTGCTCGCGCGGGCGCTCAACATCGCGCTCTGGCTGCGCGCCGGGTATCACGTGCCGCGCTTTCGGCGCGCATCCCTCGGCTTTCTCGGCGGCTTCGTCATCGCGTTGGTGCTGCTCGTCGTGAGCTTCTTCGTCGGCGAGCAGGCACGGCTCGTGCTCTGGACGGCCGCTGTGCTCGTCGAGATCGTCACGCCGGCCGTCACCGGGCGGTTTCAGGCCGGCCTGCCGCCGATCACCTCGGACAAGTTCCCCGAACGTTTCGGTCTGTTCACCATGATCGTGCTCGGCGAGACGGTCGCCGAGGTCATCCAGACACTCGCCGTCGCCAACACGGTCGAGCGCCTGACCGCGCTCACGATCGCGTGCGCCGCCCTCGGCCTGGCGATCGGATTCGGGATGTGGTGGGTCTACTACGACTTCGTCGCACGCCGACCGGTCAGACAACGCTTCTACATCGCGCTCGGATGGGTCTACCTGCACATGGTCATGCTGATCGGCATCGTGCTGGTCGGCGTGGGAATCGCGCACGGGCTGCCGTCGGCCGGCGCGAGCACGATGGATCCGTTCGCCCGAACACTGCTTCTCGGCGGACTCGGCGTGATGCTGCTCGCGGTCGCGGCGATCGAGACGACGCTGGCGCGCGCATCCGACGAGCCGACGCATCCGGTGCTTAGTCCCGTGCTGAAGGCCGGGGTCGCCGTCGCATTGTTCGCGATCGCCCTCGTGGGCCCGGCCATCCCGACCGCCGCGGCGTTCCTGATCGCCATCGTCGCCCTCGCCGTCCCAGCCGCCTACGGCGCCGTCGTCTGGTACGGCAAGCCGCGCAGCCCGCGGACCTAGCGCGGGCCTGGGGCGCAAGCCTACGGGCGAGGGGTCCAGAATTGTCGGCTGCACCTCAGCCCAGGCGACAGAAATCGGACCCTCGGTGAACCGGAACGGGGTCCGACCGCTGTCAGTCGAGCAGGAGCGCAGGCTCCTCGATGATCGCCGCAACGTCTGCCAGGAAGCGGCTCGCCACATCGCCGTCGACGATTCGGTGGTCGAACGAAGCGCCGAGGGTCGTCACCATGCGAGGACGCACCTCACCGTCGACCACCCACGGCTTCTGCTTGATCGTGCCGAGTGCCACGATCCCCACCTCGCCCGGGTTGAGGATCGGCGTTCCCGTGTCCATGCCGAACACGCCGACGTTGGTGATCGTGATCGTTCCGCCTGACATGTCGGCCGGCTGGGTGCGGCCGTCGCGTGCCGTGATCGTGAGCTGTTCGAGCGCGCCGGCAAGTTCGAGCAGCGACATCTCCTGCGCCTCCTTGACGTTCGGCACGATCAGCCCACGCGGCGTCGCGGCCGCGATTCCGAGGTTGACGTAGTGGTGGACGATGATCTCCTCATCCGTCCACGTCGAGTTGACGGTCGGGTTGCGGCGCACCGCCCAGATCATCGCTTTGGCCATGATCAGCAGCGGCGACACCTTGACCCCGGCGAAGTCGGGGGAGTTCTTGAGACGTTTGACGAATTCCATGGTCCGGGTGGCGTCCACGTCGACGAACAGGCTGACGTGAGGCGCGGTGAACGCGCTCGACACCATCGCCTGCGCGATCGCTTTGCGCACGCCCTTCACGGGGATGCGCTCCTCGCGGGCATCCGGCCATTCCGGCGTCTGAATGTTGCGGAACACGCTCGCCTGCGTGGCCTCGCGCAGCACATCGTCGCGGGTGATGTCGCCGATCGGTCCGGTCGCGGTGACGACGGCGAGATCCACCCCGAGGTCTTTGGCCAGCTTGCGGATGGGCGGCTTCGCGATGACGGGCACCGACGACGCCGGTGCGGAAGCGGCCTCCGGCCTGTTGGGGATGTGCTGGGCGGCAGCGGCCGCATGGGCCGCGTGCGACGACGGCTGAGGCGCTTCGACGACAGGAATCGACGATGTTCCCGGATGCGTGACCCGGCGGCGGCGACTGGTCACGTGACCACTGCTGCCGTATCCGACGAGTGCGGGTGCGGGCTTCTCGTCCACCTCGTGCGACACGCTCGCGGCCGTGTCGGCGGTAGCCTCGTCGACCTCGGGAGTCGATCCATGCGCGGGGGCACCGAGCGCGACCGGAGCGCCCTCCGACGCCGAGTTCACCGTGATGATCGCCGTTCCGACGTCGACGGTCTGCCCTTCGGACACCAGCAGCTCACCGACCACGCCGCTGAACGGCGACGGCAGCTCGACCAGCGACTTCGCCGTCTCGATCTCCACCAGCACCTGGTTGACGGTGATCGTGTCGCCGGGCGCGACCTTCCACTCGACGATCTCCGCCTCGGTCAGGCCTTCGCCGACGTCAGGGAGGAGGAACTTCGATTCGCTCATGCTGCAACTTCTTTCGGTCGGTTCGCCCTGGAAGCCCGTGGTCCGTTGAGTTCCTGTGGCCCGGTCAATATGCGAGGCTTCGGTCCACGGCCTCGAGCACGCGATCCGCGTCGGGAAGGTACAGCGCCTCGACCTTCGACGGCGGGTACGGCGTGTCCCATCCGGAAACACGGATCACCGGGGCTTCGAGAGAGTAGAAGGCACGCTCGGTGACCGTCGCGGCGATCTCCGAACCGAGACTTGCGTTGCCGTACGCCTCCTGCACGACCACCAGGCGGCCGGTCTTGGCCACCGATTCCAGAATGGGGCCGTAGTCGAGCGGCGAAAGGGTGCGGAGGTCGATGACCTCGAGGCTGGTGCCCTCCTCGGCCGCGAGTTCCGCCGCGTGCAGCAGCGTGGAGAGGATGGCGCCGTGTCCGACGACCGTGACATCCGTTCCCACGCGCGCCACACGACTCGCGTGGAGCGGTGCGACACTGTCGGTCAGATTGATCTCGCCCTTGATGAAGTATCGGCTCTTCGGCTCGAAGAACAGCACCGGATCGTTGGATGCGATGGCCTCTTGGATCATCCAGTAGGCGTCGTGCGAGTTGCTCGGGCTGACCACACGAAGGCCGGGCGTGTGGGCGAAATACGCTTCCGGGCTTTCGGAATGGTGCTCGATCGAGCCGATGTGGCCGCCGTACGGCACACGGATGACGATGGGCATCGTGACAGTGCCCTCGTGGCGGTTGCGCATGCGGGAGAGCTGCGTGGTGATCTGGTCGAACGCGGGAAAGATGAACCCGTCGAACTGAATCTCCAGCACCGGGCGGTAGCCGCGCATCGCCAGGCCGATCGCTGTTCCGAGGATGGCGGACTCTGCGAGGGGGGTGTCGAACACGCGCTGCGGCCCGAATTCTGCGTGCAGGCCCTCCGTCACGCGGTAGACGCCACCCAGCGGGCCGATGTCTTCGCCCATGAGCAGCACTTTCGGGTCGTTCGCGAGCGCGTCGTGAAGTCCCTTGTTGATGGCCTTGCCGAGCGGAAGGGTGATGATCGGACTCGACGGGACGGATGCTGCGACGGGCGCGGCGATCGCCTCGACTACGATCTCCTGCTCGGTTTCGACCACGATTTCGTCGTCGGTTTCGATCACGGTCTCCTCGACGGTCTCGACGTCAGTCTCGACCACGATCCCCTCGTCGGTTTCGACCACGATCCCCTCGTCGGTTTCGACCACGGTCTCCTCGTCAGCGTCCTCGACCGCCTCGTCGTCGACGAGTTCCGCCTCATGCACCTCGTGCGCCTCGCCCGTCTCGTCGGCGTCCACGATCACGGGAAAACTCTGGTTCACGTCGCTCATGCTCGCTCCTCGCCGAATGACGCCTCGTAGCGTTGCACCCATTCCTTCTGTACGCTGATCAGCGGATGCGGCTCCGAGTAGACGTGGTCGAAAATGATGTCCATCGGCGGCGGGTTCACCTCGAGCAGTCGGCGCCGAGCATCCGCAGCGAGATCGGCGGCCTCTTCGTCGACAGAGGCGAAGAACGACTCTCCGACACCCAGATCGGCCAGATAGGTACGGTAGCGCGCGATCGGATCGCGTGCGATCCACGACTGCAGCTCTTCTTCGGTGCGGTACTTGGTCGGGTCGTCTGCCGTGGTGTGAGCGCCGACGCGATAGGTGAGCGCCTCGATGAGCGCGGGGCCGTAACCGGCGCGGGCGTCATCCATCCATTTCGCCGTCACGGCATAGCTCGCGAGAACGTCGTTTCCGTCGACGCGCGTGCCTGGGATGCCGAAACCGCTGCCCCGGAGGTAGAGCGGCGTGCGGGACTGACGTTCGACCGGCACCGAGATCGCCCACTGATTGTTCTGCAGAAAGAAGACCTGCGGTGTGCGGTAGCTGGCCGCGAACACGAGGGCCTCACTCACGTCGCCCTGCGACGATGCGCCGTCGCCGAAGTAGACGATGACCGCTTCATCCGCGTTCGGATCGCCCGTTCCGCTCTTGCCGTCGAGCTGAATGCCCATCGCATAACCCGTCGAGTGCAGGCTCTGCGTTCCGAGGACGAGGGAGTAGAGATGAAAGTTGCCGTTCTCGGCCGGATTCCATCCGCCGAGGGTCACCCCGCGCAGCATCCGCAGGATGTTGACGGGATCGAGCCCACGGATCATGCCGACGACGTGCTCGCGATAGGACGGAAAGATGTGGTCCTGCGGCCGGGTGGCGTGCGCCGAACCGACCTGAGCGGCCTCCTGGCCGTGGCTGGGAACCCACAAGGCGAGTTGTCCTTGGCGCTGCAGGTTCGCCGACTCGTGGTCGAACCTGCGCACAACGGCCATGTCGCGGTAGAAGCGGCGGTAGTCCGCCTCGGTGAGACGCTCGAGGTACGGCGCGTACTCCGCAGCGGACTCGCTCGGCTGGAATCGCCCTTCCGGGGTCAGCAGTTGAACGGTCGGCGCTGGGCGCGGGGAATCCATCGAGTCAGCCACCGTACTAACCTAACCGCTTGGCCGGGTGCCCATTTGGTAGGTTCTGCACAATATCCGCCGCAACCTCAAGGAGTTTCTCGACAGACTCGGGCTCGCCGACGCTGATGCGGATGCCTTCCGGCGGGAACGCGCGCACCGTCAGCCCTGCGTCGAAGAACGCCTCGTTCGCGGCCGCCGTGTGCTCGCCGGTCGCGAGCCACACGAAATTGCCCTGCGCCTCCGGCACTACCCAGCCCTGCTCGAGAAGCCGTCGGCGCAGGTCGTCGCGCATCATCGCGATGCGCGCAACACGCTCCATCAGCTCCTCTTCGCGGTCGATGGATGCGAGAGCGGCCACCTGTGCAGCATCCGTCACCGACAACGGAATCGCCGCCGACCTGGCCGCATCGAGAACCGACTCGGGTCCGATCGCGTAGCCGATGCGCAGAGCCGCGAGCCCGTAGGCCTTCGAGAAGGTGCGCAACACCACCAGGTTCGGGTAGCGCTCGAGAAGGGAGATGCCGTCGACGCTCGATTCGTCGGTCACGAACTCGTGGTACGCCTCGTCGAGCAGCACGAGAAGGTCGTCCGGCACCTTCTGCATGAACGATGCGAAGTCGGCGGCCGTGACGATCGTGCCGGTCGGGTTGTTCGGCGTGCACACGATCACAACGCGGGTGCGATCGGTGATGGCCGCGGCGAGCGCGTCGAGGTCGTGGCTGCCGTCGGCGCGATTCGGCACCCGCACGCTCGTGGCGCCGGCGACAGTGACCAGCCCGGGGTAGGCCTCGAACGACCTCCACGCATAGGCGACCTCGTCGCCCGGTCCGGCCGCGGCTGAGATCAACTGGGCGAGGAGCGCTACGGATCCGCTGCCGAGATGCACCTGGCCCACCTCGACCCCATGGCGCTCGGCGAGTCTGCTGCGCAATTCGAGGCCACTCGCGTTCGGATATCGGTTCAGGGATGTGAGCACCCCGGCCACCGCATCCATCACCCCGGTCAATGGCTCGAACGGGTTCTCATTGCTCGAGAGTTTGAACCCGTCTTCAGGTGCCGCGCGTCCCTGCTTGTAGGCGGGAACGGCCACGATCTCCGGGCGCAGCTTCACGCTGGGACGGTCAGAGTTGTTCACAGACCCAACTTACCGGCGCGCACATTCCACAGCGGGAATTACTTTCTCGCTCGACGGCGGCCCGGATGCCATAGTGGAGCCATGAGATTCCTTGTCAGACTCATCATCAATGCGCTCGCTCTCTGGTTCACGACGCTCATCGTGAGTGGGGTCACCGTCAAGCCGTACGCCGAAGGCACGCTGCCGACGATCCTCACCTATCTGCTCGTCGCCCTCATC
>FSYX01000097.1_pt1 | contig 9827 bp, 10 predicted proteins | sample 1638671 | NCBI WGS metagenome assembly FSYX01 (sample SAMEA3914813, study PRJEB12502) | metagenome | biome: forest; material: soil | place: Canada | collected 2011-07-07 | depth 0.3 m
CCCTCGTGCGCGCTCGGGCCGGTGATGGTTGCTGACATGTGTCAGTCCTTTCCTGGGTTGCTGTTCAGACCGCGACCGGCGCGGAGACGGCCGACAGCAGTCGATTGACGGTGGCGGCGATCGCGTCGCGCCCCGAGGCGATCGCCGGCCTCGGGTCGGCGGAGCCGTCAAGCCCGGCGGCGACCGCCGAGCCGTACGCCGCTGAGAGCTGGGTGCCGACGTTGACCTTGCGGATGCCGGCCGCGACCGCATCCCGGATCCCGTCGTCCGGCACTCCGGAGGAGCCGTGCAGCACGAGCGGGATGGGGACAGCGGCGGCGATGAGCCGAATGAGATCGAGATCGGGACGAGCGGTGGCCTCACGCATGGCGTGCGACGTGCCGACGGCCACGGCCAGGCCGTCGACACCGGTGGCCGCCGCGAACGCCGCGGCTTCGCCCGGATCGGTCCGGGCGCCGAAGGCGTGGGCGCCATCCTTGCCGCCGATCTCCCCCAGTTCCGCTTCCATCCACAGGCCGAACTCATGGCCCATCCCGGTCACGCGCGCTGTCTCGTCGACGTTCTGCTCGTACGGAAGGCGAGAGGCGTCGAACATCGCGGAGGCGAAGCCGAGCTCCGCCGCCTCGCGCACGAGCTCCCCGTCCTCACAGTGATCGAGGTGCAGACCGATGGGCACAGCCGCCGACGCGGCTAGCGCACGGCACGCGGATGCGAGCGGCTGCAGACCGCTGTGGAAACGGATGACGTTGTGACTGACCGACAGCAGGACGGGGAGTCCAGCCTCCTCGGCTCCGCGAACGATACCCTCGGCGAACTCCAACGTGATGACGTTGCAGGCGACGATCGCGGGCAGGCCGGAAGCGGGAGCGAGCAACTCGCCAGGGCCGCTCAGCATGTCTCGACCGTGACACCCGCCACTCGGAACCTCTCCAATGTCTCCTTGTCCGCACCGTCATCGACGATGAGGGTGTCGATGGCTGTGATCGGCACCAGGCGGGCCGGGCCGCGCTGGGCGAGCTTGCTGTGGTCGGCGAGCATGATGAGCTTTGGCGCGGAGGAGGCGAGAGAGCGGTCCGTCTGCGTCTCGCTGAGGTTCGTTCCCGTCACGCCGATCTCCGGGTCGATGCCGAACGCGCCCGAGTAGACCTGGTCGATGCCGAACTCGCCGAGACCGGCGATCGTGAGGTGCCCGAGCAGGCTCATCTCCTGACGGCGCAGCAGACCGCCGAGCACGATGATCTCGATGTCGGAGTACTGTGCGAGCCTGTTGACGACCATCAGGCTGTTCGTGACGACCGTCAGCCCTCGCACCGTCCCGAGGAAAGGCAGCATCGCCTCCGTCGTCGTCCCGCCGGTGACGAGGATCGTCGAGTTGTCGAGGACGTGCGCGGCGGCCGCCTCGCCGATGCGGTGCTTCTCATCGGAGAAGGCGACCTCGCGCAGCGGACGGATCGGCTCGACGTCGTCGATGAGCGGCGCCGCCCCGCCGTGGACGCGCGCGATCAGCCCGCGTTCCTGCAGATCGTTCAGGTCGCGACGCACCGTCGAGGTGCTGACGCTGAGCAGTCGCGCCATCTCGTTCACCGAGCCGGTGCCGTAGGCCCGGATGTAGTTGAGCAGCTCGCGCTGCCGCTTCGGTCCGAGCAACGGTTCAGTAGCCTGAGACACGATCCACCTCATTCACGATCGGTCGCCCTTCGGCGAGCCTGGTCAGGTTCTCGACCACGAGGTCGAGGGTCTGGGCATGGTACTGCGGCGCGAGACCGGCGACGTGCGGCGTCACGAGAGCGCCGGGCTCCCTCCACCACTCGGAGGTGGTCGGTAGCGGCTCATCGTCGAAGACGTCCACCGCAACACCCCCGATCCTTCCATCGCGCAACCGGTCGAGCAGCGCCGACTCGTCCACGATGCCGCCGCGCGCGATGTTGATCACCAGCGCACCGGCAGGCAGGAGGTCGAGCTGCTCAGCCCCGATCATGCCACGGGTGAGCTCCGTCAGCGGGACGACCACGACGAGGATGTCGCTGCGGCGCATCACATCGTCGAGCCTGTCCATCGGCAGGACCTCGGTGGGATCCTGGTCGGCCGCGCGTCGCCCTGTGTCGAATTTCGCCTCGGCGACGGCAGGACGGCCGGTGCGGCTGAGGCCGATCGCCGTCATCCCGAACACGGACGCGATGCGCGCGATCTCACGGCCGATACGGCCGTAGCCGATGATCCCGATCGTCGCGCCTGGCAGCTGTCGCGGCGTCAGCGTCGCGAGCCGGTCCGCGTTGGTCGGCCAGGTGCGGTCGTTGCGGTGCTGTTGGATACGCGGCATCCTGTGCGCGAGCTCGAGCACCGCCATCATCGCGTACTCGGCCATCGGCACCGGAGCGATGCCGCCGAGGGTTGCGATCGGGACGCCGCTCTCCCAGAGCCTCGTCCCGCGCACGTGGTCGACGCCGGAGGTGTCGAGTTGGATGCAGCGCAGCGCAGGGGTCTGCTCCGGCTCGGGGAACCACTCGGTCGTGTGCAGCAGGTCGACCCGTTCCAGCAGGTCGGCTGAAGCGGCAGCGGCCTCGGCGGGTGTCATCCGATGGATGTCCACCTCTGGCAGGCGTGCGGCAAGTTCCGCGAACCAGGAGTCGGGCAGCGGGAGGGTGGAGAGGTATGTGACGGTCATTTGATCCCTGTACGGGCGAAGCCCTGGACGAAGTAGCGCTGGAACACGAGGAAGAGGATCACCATGGGCAGCACCGAGATCAGAGCCAGGGCCATGATCGAGTTGTAGTCTGGCGCCGTCTGGTTCTTGAGGTAGAGCATCCCGATTGGCAGAGTGAAGAGGTCGTTGTCCTTCAGTGCGATCAGCGGCCAGGCGAAGTCGTTCCAGCTGCCCAGCAGGGTCAGCAGCGTGAGGACGGCGATCAGCGGCTTGCACAGCGGCAGGACCACCTGCAGGAAGATCCGGATGTGGCCGGCCCCGTCGATCCTGGCCGCCTCGATGATCTCGTCGGGGATGCCGATGAAGAACTGCCTGGCGAGGAAGATGCCGAAGGCCGCCGCGGCGCCGGGCAGGATGACGCCCCAGTACGTCCCGAAGATACCGAGCCCGACCGTGAGCTTGAACTGCGCGACCATGATCGCCTGCACCGGGATCATCATCGTCGCGAGCGCGAGCAGGAAGATGGCATTGCGTCCGCGGAATTGGAGGCGCGCGAACGCGTACCCCGCCAGCAGGTTCACCACAACGGTGAACACGGTGACGAAGACGCCGATCACGACCGAGTTCCCGAACCAGGTGAACACGGGGTACTGGTTGAGCACGTTCTGGAAGTTCTCGAACGTGAACGTGCTCGGCCAGAGGTGGAGGCCGGGCTGGAAAACCTCGCCGCGTGGGGAGAACGCGACGACACACATCCAGTAGAGCGGGAAGATGACGATGAGGGAGACGGCGACGGCGACGAGTGTGCGCCAGACGATGCCACGGTGGGCGTCGTCCGGTCTGCGCCGTTTTCGCGGGCTCGGCGCGCGGTCGACCGCCGTGGCGATCTCGAGCAGGGTGCCGGAGGTGTCGGTCATGGTGGTTCCTTCTACTCGACGAGGTCGCGGGTGCGGCTGGTCTTCCACTGCACGAAGGTGAAGACGAGCGTGATGAGAAGGATGACGATGCCGATCGCGGCGCCGTACCCCTGCTCGCGGATCTGGAAGCCGTTCCGGTATGCGTAGGTGACGAGCACCGACGTCGAGTTGCCGGGGCCGCCTCCCGTCATCACGAAGATCAGGTCGAAGACCTGGAACGACGCGATGACGTTCATGATCAACAGGAAGAAGGTGGACGGGCCGACGAGCGGAACGGTCAGGCTGCGGAACTGCTGCCATTTGCTCGCCCCGTCGATGCGTGCTGCTTCATACAGTTCGGGCGAGACGGACTGCAGGCCGGCCAGATAGATGATCATGTTGAAGCCGACGCGCAGCCAGATCGCCACGATGACGACCGAGATCATGGCCGGAGCGCCCTGAGACTGCCAGGCGACAGGACTGAGACCGAGCGCGCTGAGGATCTTGTTGATCAGGCCACTCGATTGGTAGAAGAGGATCATCGCGATCATGCCGGAGGCGACGCCGGAGATCACCATCGGCAGGACGATGATCGTGCGGAACACACCGCGCGCCGGAAGGACCGAGTTGAGGAGCACGGCCAGTCCGAGCCCGGCTATGAGGTCGATCGGGACGGTCAGCAGGGTGAACAGCATCGTGTTCGCCATGCTCTGCCAGAAGACAGGATCCGTGATCAGCCTGACGTAGTTGTCCCAGCCGACCCACTGCGGCGTGCCGAACCCCTTCGTCTCCTGGAACGAGAGCTGGACCGCCCACAGGATCGGCAAGAACAGGAAGGTCGCCATCATCACGAGGTTCGGGGCGAGGAAGCCCCAACCGGCGAGCGATTCCTTCAGTCGGGCGGCGCGGCGCGCCGCCCGAGGACGACGCGAAGCGATTGTGTCGCGTCGTCCGCGGGCGGTCATAGTGGACATTACTTCGTTGCTTCCTTCACGGCGTCCGCGATCTTGGAGAGAGTGTCCTTGGTCGATTGTCCGCTCACGAAGGCGGCGTCCAGCTGATCCTGAAGAGTCGTGTTGATGGCGGACATCGCCGGTGACGTCAGCTGCTTCACATCGCTCGGTTCGATGGTCGTCGCCTGATCGACGAAGACCGGCATCACGTCCGGGCGGATGTCGTACTTGACCTTGTCACCCGACAGGTCGGTACGGGTCGGGAGCTCGTTCGTCGCTGCGCAGAAGGCGGACATACTGTCGGCCTGCACCATGAACTTCAGGAACTCCGCTGCGAGCTTGGGGTTCTTCGTGGCCTTGGTCGCGACCAGCGCATTACCGCCCAGATCGGTGGCTCCCCGCTCGTCCTTCGGCATCGGAATGGCCGTCCAGTTGAACTTCGCGAGACTCGCCATGTCCGGCACCAGGAAGGAGCCGAGGAAGCCCATGGCAGCCGTCCCCTCGGAGAACAGCGAGTCGGCGTACGTCCCCGACTTGACGGAGCTCGTCGGCGGCACCCAGTTCTTCTCGAAGAAACTCTTCGTGAAGTCCAGCGCCTTTGTTCCGGCCGCCGAGTCGATCTCCGGCGTCTTGCCGTCTTTGCCTATCAGCGCGCCGTTCGCCTGGAACAGCCAGCTCAGCCAGCGCGCCGCCCCGGCTTGCTGCCAGTTGTAGACGAACGGGAACTTGTCGGCGGGGAGCGCCGAACGAAGCTTGGCGGCGACAGTCGCGAACTGATCCCAGGTCCAGGCGTCCGCCTGGGCCTTGGGCAGACTGGCCGTGTCGATGCCCGCCTGCTTCAGCATGTCGGTATTGACCAGCAGTGCCGAGACATCGGTCTGGTGCGGAACGCCGTACGGCTTGCCGTTGTAGGAGACGGCCTGCCACATCGCCGGCTGGAACTGGTCGATCTCGCTCTTGTCGAAGTACGAGCTGAGGTCGAGGAGCTGGTCATGGCTGGAGTACACCCCGAGGTTGCCGTAGTCGACGCGGAAGACGTCCGGCGCCTGACCGGAGGAGAGCTGCGCGTCGATGTTGGAGAACATCTGCTCATATGGCACGACGTTCAGCTTGACCTTTGCACCCTTGTGCAACGACTCGAACTGCTTGATGAGCTTGGTGAACGACGCCTCTTCGGCCTTGCTCCCCCAAGTGGTGAAAGTGAGGTTGCCGGAGGCGGAGTCGCCGCCGGAGCCGCCTCCGAAGCCGGAACAGCCTGTGAGAACCAACGCCGATGCGACGGTCGCCCCGACGAGAGCCAGAGCCCTCTTCCTACTGAATTTCACGCTGCGATCTCCTTTGTGATCGAGGCGACACGCGGTGCTGCGTTGCGCCACTCTGTTTCCGGCAGTATTCACCAATCAAGCGCAATTAGTCAAGAACTTCCAAATTCTGCTCATTTCTGATTGACTCTGCTCAGATCATTCGAGGTCGTTCAACAAGCAAGGACACAAGTATGAATGAAAACGCTGCCGAGCCCGGCGCTGTCACGCGTGCAGAGCTCACCAGCCAGCCGGATGTCTGGGCCACCGCGCTCGGGCTGCCCGCAGAACAGTCGGCGCTGCTCCCGACTGCGGGAGAAAAGGCCATCGTCATCGGGTGCGGCACGTCGTACTACATCGGCGACGCATACGCCTACCTCCGCAACGACGCGGGGCTCGGACGCACCAGGGCAGCCATCCCGACCGAGCTCACCTGGATCGACGACGACGAGCACATCGTCGTCATCTCGCGCTCGGGAACGACCGCCGACGTGATCGACGTCGTCCGCCGCTACGGCGCCACCCACCGCATCACGGGCATCCTTGGCGATATCGAGACGCCGCTCGGCGAGCTCCTCGCCGAGCGCACCATCCACCTCGGCTTCGCGGACGAGCAGTCGATCGTGCAGACGCGATACGCGACCACCGGACTCACTACGCTGCGTGCATCCATCGGGGCTGTGCCGGAGACGCTCGTGGCCGACGGCCGTGCCGCCCTGAAGCTCCCGCTCCCCGCCGACCCCGCGTCCCTGCGCCACATCGTGTTCCTCGGCCACCGCTGGAGTGTGGGACTCGCCTACGAGGCGGCCCTCAAGGTGCGGGAGTCCGCCGGCTTCTGGACCGAGTCGTACCCCGTGTGGGAGTACCAGCACGGCCCCATCTCCTGCGCGGGACCCGGCACGCTCGTCTGGGCGCTCGGCGACATCCCGGATGTGGTCGCCGACGACATCCGCAGCACCGGTGCCGAGGTGTACACCAACGACCTCGACCCCCAGGCCAACCTCGTCCTGGTCCACCGCCTCGCCCTGGCTCTGGCGCTGCACCTCGACCGCAACCCGGACACCCCGCCCTTCCTCAACCGCTCCGTGCTGACCACCAGCTGATGCCGCTCGTCACCATCGCCCTCCGCCCGCACCCGGCGGAGGAGGCAGCGCTTCTCGCGGCCGTCTCGGACTCCGTCGCCGACGCGCTCGGCCTCGCGACGGGCGACGTGGTCGCTCTCACGACACCGGTGCGAGCGCTGGCCGCGAGCGGTCGCGGCGCGATCGACGCCGACTGGCCGATCGTCACCGTGCACGGTTCCGACCGCGGTGACGCACCGATGCGCGCGGCCCTCGCCGCGGCCGAGAGCACGATTCTAGACTGGGGGCGCCAGCACGGCGTCGAGATCGAGGGAGTGTGGACAGAGTGGGTTCTGCCGCTGAGCCCCTGAGCGCCGACCTCCTCGTGGTCGGCGAACTCTGCGTCGACATCATCATCCCGCTGGGCGGCGACATCCGCTTCGGGCAGCACGAACAGGTGGTGCCGGCGACGACGCTCACGATGGGGAGCTCGTCCGCGATCACCGCGTGCGGAGCAGCGGCCCTCGGAACGTCCACGGCACTGGTGAGCGTGCGCGGCGACGACACCTTCGGACGCTTCCTCGACGCGGAGCTCGACCGGCTCGGGGTCGCCACCCGTCTGGTGCGTGTGGACGGATCCCTACCGACGGGCGCGTCCACGCACCTCACCCTCCCGGACGGCGACCGCGCCATCCTGACCTCGCTCGGCTCGATCGGTCGGGTCACCGTCGCCGACGCCCCGGATGACGTGCTCGGCGCAGCCAGGCATCTGCACGTGGGCAGCTACTTCCTGCAGACGGGGCTCTGGCCGGATGCGCGCTCCCTGTTCGCGCGGACCCGCACGCTGGGTCTGACGACATCGCTCGACGGCAACTTCGACCCGGATGAGACATGGGATCGCGGCATCCTCGGCACGCTCGCGGAAGTGGATGTGTTCTTCGGAAACGACCAGGAGCTCTGCGGGATCGCCGGGACGGACGACCCTGACGCTGCCATCGAGACGCTGCTCGACGTCATGCCGGCAGGCGGCATCGTCGTCCGCAAGCGCGGCGGGGAGGGTGCGGACGCGATCAGGAATGCCACGACCGGACGCGAGACCTTCTCCACGCGCATCCCGGATGTGCCGGGCGCCCTCGTCGACACGGTCGGCGCTGGGGACACCCTTGCCGCGGGCTTCCTCTCGGCCCGCCTGCGCGGGCTCGACCTCCCAGCATCCCTCGCGCTCGCCGTCTCGTGCGGTTCCGCATCCACCCGTGGCGCCGGAGGCACCGGCGCCCAACCCGACTGGGCGACCGCACGGACGCTCGCAGCGACACTGACCGTCGCACGAAACGGAGACTGAGAACCATGCGTATCCTGCTGATCGGCGCCGGCGGCGTCGGCAACGCCATCGCGAAGATCGCCGCCCGCCGCTCGTTCTACGAGTTCGTGGTCGTGAGCGACTACGACCTCGCGCGGGCAGAGGCGACCGTCGCGTGGGTCCGCGACCGTCATGGTGACGACGTCGCCTCCCGGTTCGCTGCCGCACGCATCGACGCGTCCGACCCCGCCTCGGTGGCCGCCGTCGCGCGGGAGAACCGCGCGACGCACGTCATGAACGCGGTCGAGCCGAAGTTCGTCGACGCGATCTTCGCCGGCGCCTTCGACGCGGGAGCCGACTACCTGGACATGGCGATGAGCCTCTCCCGGCCGCACGAGACCGAGCCGTACAGCAAGACCGGCGTGAAACTCGGCGACGCCCAGTTCGAGGACGCGGATCGCTGGCAGACCGCCGGACGTCTGGCACTGGTGGGGATGGGTGTCGAACCCGGTCTGAGCGACGTGTTCGCGCGGTACGCGTCCGACGAGCTGTTCAGCTCCGTCGACGAGCTCGGCACCCGCGACGGCGCCAACTTGGTCGTGCGCGACGAATCCGGCAAGGAGATCTTCGCGCCGTCGTTCAGCATCTGGACCACCATCGAGGAATGCCTCAACCCTCCCGTGGTGTGGGAGAAGGACCGCGGTTGGTACACGACGGCGCCGTTCAGCGAACCGGAGGTGTTCGACTTCCCCGAGGGGATCGGGCCTGTCGAGTGCGTCAACGTCGAGCACGAGGAGGTGCTGCTGATGCCCAGGTGGATCGACGCCCGCCGCGTCACCTTCAAGTACGGTCTCGGCGAGGAGTTCATCGGCGTCCTCAGGACCCTGCATCTGCTCGGGCTGGATGCGACCACACCGCTCAGGGTGCGAAGCGCCGACGGCCCCGTCGAGGTCGCTCCCCGCGATGTCGTCGCCGCCGCGCTCCCCGACCCCGCGAGCATCGGCCCCCGGATGACGGGCAAGACCTGTGCCGGACTGTGGGTGACGGGCACCGGCGTCGACGGAGCCGCGCGCGAGGTCTACCTGTACCACGTGTCCGACAACGAGTGGACGATGCGCGAGTACGAATCGCAGTGCGTCGTCTGGCAGACAGCGCTCAACCCGGTGATCGCGCTGGAACTGCTGGCCACGGGCGTCTGGGCGGGATCGGGTGTTCTCGGCCCGGAGGCCTTCCCCGCGCGAGCCTTCCTCGACCTCATGGCCAAGCCGGAGATCGACGGCGGATACGGGCAGGCTTGGGGGCTGCAGGAGCGCTGACGAGCCGAGCACAGCCCAGCATGTCGATTCATCGGAGGCGAATACCTTGTACTCTCCTCCGCGTCCGATTCGTCAGATCTGCGCAAGATCAGTCTCGAATACGCCGCCTCGCACCTACGCGTTGCTCCTCGAAATCCGCGACGGTGTCGTCGTCGAAGAGGTTCACCGGCGGATTGTCATACTCCGCGTACCGGAGTCCTCGTTCCTGCCCGTTCAGGTGATGCGGGTCATCTGAGCCTCAGCCCTGTGCGGCCTCACGGCGGGCGCGACCAGCCCCACACGCTCTGGATCTCAGCCCGAGCGGAAGTCGCTCGCCGGGCGTGAACGATCTCCACCGGGCAGTCGCGGCCGGCGAG
>FSYX01000285.1_pt1 | contig 9742 bp, 8 predicted proteins | sample 1638671 | NCBI WGS metagenome assembly FSYX01 (sample SAMEA3914813, study PRJEB12502) | metagenome | biome: forest; material: soil | place: Canada | collected 2011-07-07 | depth 0.3 m
ACATCATCTTCGGTGCGGTCATCGACGACACCCTGGGCGACGAGGTGCGCGTCACGGTGATCGCCGCAGGCTTCGACGGAGGAGAGCCAGGCGGGAACGCGGGCGCCGACCAGCGACGCACGACATACGTCGCGGCAGGCGCGGCCGGGGCGGCAGCGCTCGGTGACACGCAAGCCCTCGACCCAGAAGACGTTCCGGTCCCCGTGGCGAGCTGGTCAGCGGCTGAGAGCCCGGTCGGCGACGCAACACCCATCGACCCTGCCTTCGACGACGAGAATGACGATCTCGACATCCCCGACTTCCTCAAGTAGTCCGCTCCTGGCGGAGCGGCTCGCGACCGTGCGCGAGGGCATCGCAGATGCCGCGCGTGCGGTCGGTCGCGACCCTGGAGAGCTGACGACCATCGTCGTGACCAAGTTCCATCCCGCGTCACTTGTTCGCGAACTCGCTTCGCTCGGCGTGACCGATGTGGGAGAGAACCGACACCAGGAAGCGCAGGCGAAAGCCGCGGAGCTGTCTGCACTGGGCCTCACCTGGCACTTCGTCGGGCAGCTGCAGAGTAAGAAGGCCAGGCAGGTTCGCGCATACGCCGACGTCATCCACTCGGTCAATCGTCTGTCGCTGGTCGATGCACTTCGGTCAGACGAAAAGGATGTCGACTGCTTCGTTCAGCTCAACCTCACGCCAGACCCGGCGCGCGGAGGGGTCGCCGACCGCGACCTCGAGCCCCTCGTCGAACATGTCCTCGACACACCTGGGCTCCGACTCCTCGGCGTGATGGCTGTCGCCCCGATCGACGAGGAACCCAGGCGGGCCTTCGCGCGAGTTCGGGCTGCATCCGAACGAGTCGCCTCGCTCCAGCCGACGGCGACCGCCATCTCGGCCGGCATGAGCCAGGATTTCCCTGCGGCGATCGCCGAAGGGGCGACACACCTACGAATTGGCACCGCCATTACCGGAAATCGTCCGGCACACGGTTAATCTCGAAGAGAAGGTTCCGTTCTGGTGAGCAACGCCGGACACCGGGCACGAAGGTTCTACACGGAGGATGCAATGACCAACCCGCTGAAGAAGACAATGGTCTACCTCGGCCTGGCCGACGAAGAGCTCGAATACGACGAGCAGCCACAGTCGCCGCAGCATCACCCCCAGGCGCATCCGTCACCCGTCGCCCCTGTACCTCATCCCGCACCGGCCGCACCCGTGGCCGGGCGCGCACCGGTCACTCCGCTGCGCAAGTCGAACTCCGCACGGAATGCGACGGTCCAAGAAATGAACGAGATCCTCACGGTCCACCCCCGCCAGTACCGCGACGCTCAGGTGATCGCCGAGTCTTTCCGCGAGGGCATCCCCGTCATCATCAACCTGTCCCAGATGAGCGAGGGTGACGCTCGTCGCCTCATCGACTTCGCCAGCGGCCTGTCGCAGGGCCTCTACGGCAAGATCGAGCGCGTGACCGCGAAAGTGTTCCTGCTCTCGCCGTCGCACGTCGTCGTCTCCGGTGAGCACGGCGGGCAGGATGCCGAAGTCGAGGCCTCCTTCTTCGCCCAGGGCTGAACGGAAGCACGCCACCGAGAACCGGTCCGTGACCGGCACTCGCGCGCGCTCCCGCATACTTAACTCGTGACTACAGCCGTCTCGATCCTCGCGACCGTCGCGTACTACCTGCTGCTTCTGTACTTCTTCGTGCTGTGGGCGCGGTTCATCATCGATCTCGTGCGAGCGTTCAGCCGGTCCTGGCGCCCGCGTGGGTTCGGTCTCGTGCTGGTCGAATCCATGTACGTGATCACAGACCCGCCGATCAAGTTCTTTCGCAAATTGATTCCACCGCTGTCGATGGGTCCGGTCGCCATCGACTTCGGCTGGAGCCTGACGATGCTCGTGTGCATCATCGGTTTATACGTAACCTTGGCGTTTCGGTGACCTGGCGCAGCGCCACGTGCAGAGTCGGGCTGTAGGGTTGATCGAAGCTGACGCCGGTGCGTCGAACGGCGTGCGGACCCCGGTTCGATTTTGCTAGCGTTGGCTGAACACGATTTCTGTTCGCATTTCAAGATCTAAGGTGGCTTGCCATGGCGCTGACTCCGGAAGATGTAGTCAACAAGCGTTTCCAACCGACGAAGTTCCGTGAGGGCTACGACCAGGACGAGGTCGACGACTTTCTCGACGAGGTCGTCGTCGAACTCCGACGGTTGAACCAGGAGAACGACGAACTCAAACAGCGACTCGTCGCGAGCGACTCTCGCATCGCGGAGCTTCAGCGCAGCGGCGCACAGGCGGCCCAGGCCGCACCCGAGCAGGCGCCAGTCGCCCCTCCGGACGTCGTTGCGGCGGCAGCCCCGGTCGCTCCGGCTTATGCGGCACCGACCCCGGTCGACCAGAACGCGGTCGACCCGTCGAGCACGAACAACCTGTTGCAGCTGGCACGACGCCTTCACGAAGAGCATGTACGCGAAGGCATCGAGAAGCGCGATGCGCTGATCGCCGAGGGACATGCCACCGCCGCACGTGTCGTTGCCGAGGCTGAGTCCAAGCAACGGGCGCAGATCAGCTCGCTCGACCAGGAACGCGCGCTCCTCGAGCACCGTATCGACGAGCTCCGCACGTTCGAGCGTGAATACCGTCAGAAGCTGAAGAGCTACATCGAAGGTCAGCTGCGCGACCTCGACAGCTCGAGCGTGTCCGGAACCGGCGCATATGCCGCACCGGCCGCCGCGACCCAGTCACCGTCATCGGGCCAGGTGCCCGTAGTCGCGCAGGCTGTCGCCGGGCCGATCTCGGCCGCATCCGCTGATGGTACCCGCGCCGAAGGGGCTCCTCAGCCGCCGACGTTCCAGGGCTTTGGAGGCTAGTACCAGGACGAAGGTCAGCGTTCGGGCGCTCGTCGTTCTGGCCATCGTCGCGCTGTGTGTGTACGCGATCGACCAGATCACGAAGTTCCTCGTCGTCAAGAACCTGGTCGAGGGCGAGCAGGTGAAGGTGTTGGGCCAGCTTCTCCAGTTTCAGTTCGTCAAGAATCCCGGCGCGGCCTTCTCCATCGGAAGCGGGTCGACCTGGATCTTCTCGATCGTCGGCGTCGGAGTGCTGATCTTCGTGATCTGGTATGCGCCCAGAATCCGCTCGATCGCCTGGGCTGTCCTCTTCGGATTGTTGCTCGGCGGGCTCCTGGGCAACCTCACGGATCGGCTGCTTCGTGAACCCGGGTTCGGGGTCGGTCACGTCGTCGATTTTCTGCAGATTCCACTTCTGCCCGCCATCTTCAACATGGCCGATGTCGCAATCGTGTCGAGCATGGTTCTGTTTCTCATTCTCACGATCCGCGGTGTAGCGCTCGACGGGACCCGCCATCACGGCGACGGGAACCGCCACGATGGCAATGACCACCACGGTGATGGCGACACGACCGACGACGACACCCCGATCAGCCCGGAGTCGCGCTCCGACGCAGCCTAGGTGGCCGCAATGGAGACACGAAGCCTGCCGCTACCCGACGGCCTGGATGGCACGCGGGTCGATGCGGGAATCGCGAAGCTGCTCGGGTTCTCGCGCAGCTTCGCGGCAGAGATCGCCGAAGCCGGGGGAGTCAGCCTCGACGGCGCTATTGTCGGCAAGTCCGACCGGCTCCGCTCCGGAAGTTGGCTCGAAGTCAACTGGGAGCCAAAGGCTGAGGCGGTCATCGTTCCGATCGCCGTTCCTGAACTCACGGTTGTCTATGACGACGACGATTTCGTCGTCATAGACAAACCGGTCGGAGTTGCCGCGCATCCGTCGGTCGGCTGGACTGGACCGACGGTGCTCGGCGCTCTCGCGGCAGCCGGGTTCCGCATCTCGACTTCGGGCGCGTCCGAGCGTGCCGGCATCGTGCATCGCCTCGACGCCGGCACCAGCGGGCTGATGGTCGTCGCGAAATCAGAAACCGCCTACACGGCGCTCAAGCGTGCGTTCCACGATCGCGAAGTCGAGAAGATCTACCACGCCGTCGTGCAAGGCCATCCCGACCCGCTCGCCGGTACCATCGATGCGCCGATCGGACGTCACCCGAGATCGGACTGGAAGTTCGCCGTCATCGCCGACGGCAAGCCATCCGTCACACACTACGAGACCATCGAGGCGTTTCCTTCGGCGAGCCTCCTCGAAATTCATCTCGAAACCGGCCGAACGCACCAGATCCGTGTGCACATGGCGGCCCAGCGGCATCCCTGCGTCGGCGATGCCATGTACGGCGCAGATCCCACCCTGTCGGCCCGACTCGGACTCACCCGCCAGTGGCTGCACGCAGTACAACTCGGGTTCCGCCATCCGTCGACAGGCGACTGGGTCAGCTTCACAACCGACTACCCGGCCGACCTCCAACGTGCTCTCGATGTCCTCCGTGAGAATTAGTCTTGGCAGACAGGCTTTAGACATCCACCCCAAGCGCTAGACGGAGAAACAGTGCCATCAAGCGGCGACTCGTTCGTTCACCTGCACGTACACAGCGAATACTCGATGCTCGACGGCGCCGCGCGAGTGAAACCGCTCATCGACGCCGCCGTCGAACAAGGAATGCCCGCTGTTGCGGTCACCGACCACGGCAACGTCTTCGGTGCCTTCGACTTCTGGAAGACGGCGACCGACGCCGGAATCAAGCCCATCATCGGCACCGAGGCGTACCTGACGCCGGGCACGGCGCGGCAGGACCGCACCCGTGTGCGCTGGGGCAACGGTGGAGAAGACGACGTGTCCGGCGCGGGGTCGTACACCCACATGACGCTGCTCTCGGCGACCACGCAGGGCATGCACAACCTGTTCCGGCTCTCATCCAAGGCATCCATCGAGGGCTACTATTTCAAGCCGCGTATGGATCGTGAGATCCTCAGCCAGTACTCCGACGGTCTGATCGCCACGACCGGATGCCCAAGCGGCGAGGTACAGACCAGGCTGCGGCTCGGGCAATACGAAGAGGCGAAGAAGGCGGCCTCAGACTTCCGCGACATCTTCGGCGCCGAGAACTTCTTCTGCGAAATCATGGATCACGGACTCGGCATCGAGCGCCGGATCATGACCGACCTCCTGCGACTGGCCAAAGACCTCAACCTTCCGCTGGTCGCAACCAACGACCTGCACTACACCCACGCGCACGACTCGACCAGTCACGCGGCGCTTCTGTGCGTGCAGTCCGGTTCGACTCTGGACGATCCCAACCGCTTCAAGTTCGACTCCGAGGAGTTCTACCTCAAGTCGGCGTCGCAGATGCGACAGCTTTTCCGCGACTATCCGGAAGCGTGCGACAACACCCTGCTCATCGCCGAACGGTGCGACGTCAAATTCAACACCTCCGCCAACTACATGCCACGGTTCCCGGTTCCGGCCGGTGAAACCGAAGAGACATGGTTCATCAAAGAGGTCGAGGTCGGCTTGCACGAACGCTACCCGGCCGGCATCCCCGACGATGTCCGCAAGCAGGCCGACTACGAGATCGGCGTGATCTCGCAGATGGGCTTCCCGGGATACTTCCTGGTTGTTGCCGACTTCATCAACTGGTCGAAACGCAACGGCATCCGTGTCGGCCCGGGTCGTGGGTCGGGCGCGGGTTCTATGGCGGCGTATGCGATGAAGATCACCGACCTCGACCCGCTTCGCCACGGTCTGATCTTCGAGCGCTTCCTCAACCCCGATCGTGTCTCCATGCCCGACTTCGACGTCGACTTCGACGACCGGCGCCGCGGCGAGGTCATCAAATACGTGACCGAGAAATACGGCGAAGAGCGTGTCGCCCAGATCGTCACCTACGGCACCATCAAGGCCAAACAAGCGTTGAAAGACTCCTCACGCGTGCTCGGCTTCCCGTTCGGCATGGGAGAGAAGCTGACCAAGGCCATGCCACCGCCTGTGATGGGCAAGGACATCCCTCTCACCGGTATCTTCGATCGCGCGCATCCGCGTTACAAAGAGGCCGCCGACATCCGTAGCGTCGTCGAGACCGACCCCGAGGCGAAGACGGTCTTCGACACGGCGCTCGGCCTCGAGAACCTGAAACGGCAGTGGGGCGTGCACGCGGCCGGCGTGATCATGTCGTCCGACCCTCTGATCGACATCATCCCGATCATGAAGCGCGAACAAGACGGGCAGATCGTCACCCAGTTCGACTACCCGGCCTGTGAATCGCTCGGGCTGATCAAGATGGACTTCCTGGGGCTGAGGAACCTCACGATCATCAACGACGCGCTCGACAACATCGAAGCCAACCGCGGCATCCGCCCGGTGCTCGAAGAGCTCGAGCTCGACGACCGACCCGCCTACGACCTGCTCTCACGGGGTGACACTCTCGGCGTGTTCCAGCTCGACGGCGGTCCGATGCGGTCGCTGCTCCGGCTGATGAAACCCGACAACTTCGAAGACATCTCGGCCCTCATCGCGCTGTACCGCCCCGGTCCGATGGGTGCGAACTCCCACACGAATTACGCGCTCCGAAAGAACGCGCAACAAGAGATCACGCCGATCCATCCGGAACTCGCGGAGCCGCTCGCCGAGATTCTGTCCACCAGCTACGGCCTCATCATCTACCAGGAGCAGGTGATGGCCATCGCGCAGAAAGTGGCCGGGTTCTCGCTCGGCCAGGCAGATATCCTGCGTCGCGCGATGGGCAAGAAGAAGAAGTCCGAACTCGACAAACAGTTCGAAGGCTTCTCGTCGGGCATGCAGGCCAACGGTTATTCGATGGCGGCGGTGAACAAGCTGTGGGAGATTCTGCTCCCGTTCTCCGACTACGCCTTCAACAAAGCCCACTCGGCCGCCTACGGGGTCGTCTCGTACTGGACCGCCTACCTCAAAGCGCACTACCCCGCCGAGTACATGGCCGCCCTGCTCACCAGCGTCGGAGACTCCAAAGACAAGATGGCGCTCTACCTCAACGAGTGCCGCCGCATGGGAATCAAAGTGCTTCCCCCCGACGTCAACGAGTCGATCGGATTCTTCGCCGCTGTCGGCGCCGACATCCGCTTCGGCCTCGGCGCGGTTCGCAACGTGGGCAGCAACGTCGTCGACGGCATCAAGGCCGCCCGAGAGTCGAAGGGGCGCTTCGAAACGTTCCATGACTTCCTCGGCAAGGTGCCGATCCAGGTCGCCAACAAGCGAACCATCGAGTCCCTCATCAAGGCAGGCGCGTTCGACTCGCTCGGTGCCACCAGGCGCGCGCTCGTCGAAGTGCACGAAGATGCCGTGGAGTCGGCGGTCAGTCTCAAACGCAACGAGGCCAACGGCCAGGTCGACCTGTTCGCCGGGATGTTCGAGTTCGACGAGGTGCACGAGGGGGTGCCGGACCGTCCCGAATGGGCTAAACGGGACAAACTCGCCTTCGAGCGCGAGATGCTCGGACTCTACGTCTCCGACCATCCGCTCGCCGGGCTCGAACTGCAACTCGCCAAGCACGCGAGCACGAGCATCGCCGACCTCATCGCGTCGGAGTCCACTCAGGATGGTGACACGGTGACCATCGCAGGTCTCGTCACGAGCGTGCAGCACCGCACAGCCAAGAACTCAGGCAACCAGTACGGCATGATCCAGGTCGAAGACTTCGGCGGCGAGATGACCGTCATGTTCATGGGCAAGGCGTACCAGGAGTTCTCGCCGGCACTCACGGGAGACTCGATCGTGGTCATCCGGGGGCGTGTGAGCATGCGCGACGACGGCATGAACCTGCACGCCTTCAACCTGTTCACACCCGACCTGGGTCAGAGTCTCGGGTCGGGCCCGCTCGTGATTTCGCTGCCGGACCAGCGGGCGACCACCGACACCGTCAAAGCTCTCAATGATGTGCTGATCCGTCACGCCGGACAGAACGAGGTGCGTCTTCGACTGATCAAGGGGCAGACGGCGCGGGTGTTCGAGGTGCCGTACCCGGTGTCGGTCAGTGCCGACCTCTATGGCGAACTGAAAGGACTGCTCGGGCCGAACTGTCTGAGCTGACCTACGTCAGGCGGACCTGTGTCAGGCGGGGTCGCCCGGCATGAGGTAGGTGCGCTCGTGATAAAGCAGTGCATTGTCGTCGTCGCCGATGCTGCCCTGCTCGATCTGCACGACGACCACGGCATTGTTGTGCACGGGAATGCGTTCGACGATACGTCCCACCATCCAGCTGGTCACATCTTTGATGATCGGCAGACCGTGGGGACCCGGATACCAGTGATCGCCTTCGAAGCGTTTGCTGTTGTCGCCGGCGAGTTTCTCGGCGACGGAACGGTTTCGCACCCCGAGCGTGTGGATGACCACCCAATCCGTTTCGGCGATGGCCGGCCAGCTGGATGCCGATCGCGCGATATTGAAGGTCGCGAGCGGCGGTACGGCCGACAGCGATGCGAGCGAGGTGGCCGTGAAACCGACCGGGCCGCCGTCAGGTCCTAGCGCGGTCACGATGGCCACACCGGCGGCGTGGCGACGAAACCCCTGACGGAACGCAGCGAGATCTTCCGTGACGTCCGGTTCGATTCGGTCGGACGGCAGCGGCGGGTGGGGGAGCGCAGAACTGTTCATACGTATGCATCAAGCACGACAGGGTCGTCCTTGTTCCTTGATTCCTTGCCTGTGGAGAGTGATCGGGTCGCGAACGCCTGACGGGATAGGCTGGATGGGCCATGATGCAGACCATCGATCTTCGCGGAATACAGCCTAGCCGTGCGTCCTTCACCAGTCTGGTGCCGCGACCCGCCGTCGATGTCTCTGTTGCGATTCATGTCGCCACCGAGCTGATCGACGATGTGCGGTCGCATGGCCGCGCCGCCCTCGACGAGCAGGCGGAGCGATTCGACGGGGTGCGCGCCAGCAGCATCCGAGTTCCCGTGTCCGAGATCGCGGCGGCCGCCGCCGCATTGCCTGCGGATGTACGCGAAGCCCTCGAAGAAGCCATCGCGCGGGTCCGCCAGGCTACTGCGGCGCAGGTTCCCGCGAGCGTCGAGACCACGATCGGCCCGGGCGCGACAATCGTTCAGCGCTGGCAACCGGTCGCCCGCGCCGGCCTGTACGTGCCCGGCGGGAAGGCTGTGTATCCGTCCAGCGTGGTGATGAACGCCGTCCCCGCGCAGGTGGCGGGGGTCACGTCGATCGCGCTCGCCAGCCCGCCTCAACGCGAATTCGGCGGCCGGGTGCACCCCACCATCCTGGGTGCCGCGGGCCTTCTCGGCATCGACGAGGTCTACGCAATGGGCGGGGCGGGGGCGATCGGTGCGCTGGCCTTCGGTGTAGACGAGATCGGTCTCGATCCGGTTCAGGTCATCACAGGACCGGGAAATATCTATGTGGCGGCGGCCAAACGCGTTGTGCGGGGCCAGGCCGGCATCGATTCGGAGGCGGGCACGACCGAAATTCTTGTCATCGCCGATTCGTCGGCCGATGCCGCACTCGTGGCCGCCGACCTGGTGAGTCAGGCCGAGCATGACGAAGCAGCTGCGGCAGTGCTCGTCACCGACAGTCCGGAACTCGCCGATCGAGTGGAACGGCTGTTGAGTCGCATCGTGGGTTCGACACGCCACTCTGAGCGTGTGCGTGTTGCGCTCGGCGGTCAGCAGTCCGCAATTGTGCTCGTGGACGACCTGGAGGCCGCGGCGGCGTTCAGCAATGCCTACGGACCGGAACACCTCGAGATTCAGACCTCCGACCCAGACGCCGTGCTCGCCGGCATCGAGAATGCGGGTGCCATCTTCATCGGGCCTGACTCTCCGGTGAGCCTCGGAGACTATCTGGCCGGATCCAACCACGTGCTGCCGAC
>FSYX01000218.1_pt1 | contig 9727 bp, 9 predicted proteins | sample 1638671 | NCBI WGS metagenome assembly FSYX01 (sample SAMEA3914813, study PRJEB12502) | metagenome | biome: forest; material: soil | place: Canada | collected 2011-07-07 | depth 0.3 m
ATGGTCGAGCTCGAGCACCGCCGCGAAGTCGCGAAGATCGGTCGCCAGATCGCGGTCGGGGGCGGATGCGCCGGCATACAGCCAGTCGCGCAGTTCGCGTTCCTGCGCACGAGCAATGCGGGCGACTTCGCTCGAGGCACCTGCTCGGTTCTGGATGAGGGCAAGAGTCTGCAGCACAGAGTCATGCAGGTGGGCGGCGATTTCGGCGCGCTGCTCTTCGCGCACGCGTGCGGTCCGTTCGGCGATCAGCTCTCGCCACAGGCGCAAAGCCCATGGCCCGAGCAGCACGGCGGCACCCGCGAACGTGGCGACGATCACGAGCAGCCAGACCCAGCCGGCGTCGACCCGGCCCGCCCCAGCGGTGAGGACCGCTCCCATCACCACGAGGAATGCGCCGGCCGTGATGCGGAGCGCGCGCGACGAGGCCGGCCCGGCCGCGGAATCGCGAGCGTCGACCAGTTGATCCCACGAGACCCCACCGACCGCGAGGGCGACCATGACGAACACGGTGGTCGTCAGGGCTTGCCCCGATCCGTTCAGCACGGCAGCGGTGACGCCGAGGATTCCGGTCACGGCGGCGGCGACCACCAGCAACCAGGCGACCGGAACGCGCCGTCGAACCACGCCGGTGTCGGGCGACGCGAGGTCAGCGTCGCGCAAAGGAGTCAAGGCCCACAACCAGAGATAGAGCAGGATGCCCGCTCCGGCCGCAAACGTCAGCGCGACGAACCCGAGTCGCACCGCCGCGACAGACCAGTCGAGATGGTCGGCAAGGGCCTCCGAAACACCACCCAGCACACAGTCACGCGGGCGCGCCAGCGGGCGGAGCCCTCGCGTGGAGGCAGCGCGGGCGGACGGGGTCACGTCAGAATCCAATCAGACTTCGACGCGTGACTCACCCTTCGGGGCCAGAATCAGGGTTCGCTCAGGGGTTTACCCCATAGCGACCGCATCCGCGAGAGGGCCACCATCGAACCATGGCCCAGAAGAAGAGTGAACCGGAGCCGTCGCAAGACGACGGCCCCGCCAGCAGCGCCCAGAACGGAAACCGGTTCTTCGGTTGGATGCGCAGCCTGGGCATCCCCCGCACCGACGGGTGGATCGGCGGGGTATGCGCCGGAATCGCCGCGCGGCTCGGCATCGACCCACTCATCGTCCGCGGCATCGCCGTGGTGGCGGCCGTGCTCGGCGCCCCGGTGTTCCTCTTCTACGCGGCGGCGTGGGCGCTCCTCCCCGACACCAACGATCGCATCCACGCCGAACGCCTCGTGCGCGGTGAATTCGACAACGCGATGGTCGGGATCGGCGCGCTCGCCCTGGTCTCCTTCCTGCCGTTCACCCAAGGCGTGTGGTGGGCCGGTTCACAGTTCTGGGGCGAACCCGCGTGGCCTCAGGCGGTCGGACGCTCGCTCTGGACCTTCGTTGTCATCGGTCTCATCGTTGCTTTCGTGATCTGGGCCGCACGCGGCGCACACTGGCCTCCCCGGGGCGGCAGCTCTATGAGCGATTCGCGAACGGCTTCCGCGAATCCTGCCGCCCCGGGGTACGGAAAGTCGGCCGCGTCAGCGGCGGCGTCGTCCGTGGCCGAGACGGCGACTGCGACATCCGGGTCCGCATCGACCGTGGCCTCCCCGGCCGGGGCCGAGGGCGATGCACCGGCACCGGCCCCCGTGGCGACCGAGCCCGCCCTCGATATCGCAGCCGAACCGACCGAGCCCCCTGGGCCCGCGACGGACGCGGCCCCGAACGAGTATGAGGCCTGGAAAGCGCGGCACGCGGCCTGGCAGGTCGAGCACAATGCGTGGAAAGCCCGACTCGATGCAGACATGCGAGCCGTGCGAGCACAACGCTCTGCCGAGAATCGAGAACGAGCGCGTGCGTTCGCCGCGGAGGCCGAACAGCGACGCCGCGAGCACCGCCTGGCGAACCCTCGCACGAGTGCCGCCTATGTGTTCGCAACCATCGGGATCGGTCTGGTTGCCGCCGCGCTGACAGCCATCCTGGCCAGTGGTTCAGCCGGATTACGCGGATACGAAGTGACGGCCGCGCTTGCAGTCGCGACCATCGTGCTCGGGCTCTCCGGCATTCTCGCCGGCGTGTTGAAGCGTCGCAGCGGGTTCCTCGGATTCCTCTCGATCGTGCTGGTGCTCGTCACCGTGACGTCGGCTTTCGTTCCGCGCGAACGCCAGCTGCTCCTGCAACCGTTCGGAACCGTATGGATCGCGCCATCCGCATCCGCGTCGTACTTCCAACCGTTCGGCGATACACGGCTCATCGTCGACTCCACGACGACCGGCAAAGCGCCGACGGCGCCAGTCGTCGATCTCGCGAAGGGCGCGGGTGTGACTGTCGTCAGCGTCGACTCGACCACCACCATCCGTCTTGTCGTTTCGACGCGCGGCTCCGTCTGGTCGCTGGCCGAAGAGAGCGGTCTCGTAACGACACCGCAGTGCACTTCGCAGCCGAGGGGCGGATGCCTGTACGACTTCGTCGATGGGCCCAGCCTGAAGCCAGACGTGATCGTGCGCATCCAACAGTGGAGCGGCGAAGTGCAGTTGGACCGTAGTGCCAACACGACAGGAGGCCAGGGATGAGCGACCAGGAAGGCGCAACGGCGCCCACTGAGACGAGCGCGACTGCGCCCATCGAGACGAGCGCATCTGGTGAGACCGCTCAGACCGAAGTCCTCGGGGCCGGCGCTGCCCGCGTCTCGACGCCACGCACGCGTTGGGGGGCGATCGTGTGGGGCGCGATCGTCGCCGTCGTCGCGACCGTGACACTGATCGTCATCGGATCCCCCGGGCGACGCCTCGCTGTCGCGAACTGGCTGGCAGACCTGACGCCCGGCACCGTCTGGATCTTCGCGGTGCTTGTCGTGGGTGTCATCATTCTGGTGCTCGCCCTGCTCGCGTTGGTTCGTCGCGCGCAGAGGCGCCGAACGTACTAGGTCCTCGCGGCCCGAGGCGGCATCATGGAAACCATGACCGCCCCGGAGCCCGCCGCCCCCTCCCCCGACGCTGCCGTCTCGGTGCGTGAGCTGCGAAAGAACTACGGCAGCTTCACCGCACTCGACGGCGTGACCTTCGACATCGCGCGTGGCGAGACGTTCTCGCTTCTCGGACCGAACGGCGCGGGCAAGAGTACGACCATCGAAATCCTCGAAGGCTACCGCGACCGGTCGGGGGGCGAAGCGCGGGTGCTCGGGACCGATCCGCACAGCGGTGGAATCCGTTGGAAGGAGCGGATCGGCATCGTGCTCCAGTCGAGCGGCGAGGCCGGCAACGTGTCGGTGCGCGAACAGCTCACTCATTTCGCCGGCTACTACCCGAATCCGCGCGATGTCGACGAGGTCATCGCGTCGGTGGGCCTCAGCGATAAGGCCAAGACGCGCATCAAGAACCTGTCCGGCGGTCAACGCCGACGGGTGGATGTCGCACTCGGCGTGATCGGCCGGCCTGAGCTGCTCTTTCTCGATGAGCCGACCACCGGGTTCGACCCGGAGGCGCGACGGGACTTCTGGGAGCTCATCCGCGGCCTGAAGCGCGAGGGAACGACGATCCTGCTGACCACGCACTACCTCGACGAGGCCGCCCAGTTGAGCGACCGCGTCGCGGTCATCGCGAACGGTCGGCTCGTCGACATGGGTGCCGTCGACGAGATCGGGGGCGCGGCCGCACGCATCCCGATCGTCCGGTGGCGGGATGAGCGGGGTGACCCGCACGACGTACGAACGGATCGGCCCGCCGGGGTGGTTGCGGACCTGGTCGCGCGCAGCGGAGGCGAGCCTCGCGATCTCGAGGTGATTCGCCCGAGCTTGGAAGACATCTACCTGGAGCTCGTGAAAGACGCTGACGCCTCGCGCGCCAGCGAGGTCGCGGCATGAGAACGTTGCGCCTCGGGGCGAGCCGCATCGGATATGAGGTTCGCGTCTACTTTCGGCAGGGCGACACCATCTTCTTCACGTTCCTGTTTCCGGTGGTGATGCTCGGGATCTTCTCGGTGGCGTTCCAGGGCTTGGGCAACGTGGGCAAGAACCCGGATGGGTCGGGCGGAATCACGCAGGCGGCCTACTATCTGCCGGGGATGATCGCCGCGGGCATCCTGCTGAGCGGTGTGCAGAACCTCGCCGTGGATATCGCGATGGAGAAAGGCGACGGAACACTCAAGCGTCTCGGCGGTTCACCGCTGCCGGTGGTGTCGTATTTCATCGGCAAGATGGGCCAGGTGCTCGTCACGAGCGTGTTGCAGATCGGCCTGCTGCTGGTGATGGCCGCGGTCGCGTTCAATGTGGCTCTGCCGACCGACCCGGCCAAGTGGGTGACGTTCGTGTGGGTGTACCTGCTCGGAATCTTCACGTCGGCCGTGCTGGGGATCGCGCTGTCGTCGGTGCCGCGCACGGGTCGGAGCGCAACGGCCGTGATCATCCCGATCGTGCTGATTCTGCAGTTCATCTCCGGCGTCTATCTGGCGTTCAACCTGCTGCCGACGTGGCTGCAGAACGTCGCGAGCATCTTTCCGCTGAAATGGATCGCGCAAGGGATGCGCAGCGTCTTTCTGCCGTCGAGCTTCGAGGCGGTCGAACCGAGCGGCAGCTGGCAGCACGGTCTGACCGCGATCGTGCTGCTGATCTGGCTCGTCGCGGGACTGATCGCGTGCCGTGTGACGTTCCGCTGGATCCGCAAGGACCGCTGAGCGCCGGATGCGCCCCTGAGGCGCTCGCACTGGCGCTGGGCTCACGAGCGTGACTCTTCCGCACGAGCGTGGCCGCTCGAACAGTCACGCTCGACCAGAACAGTCACGCTCGGCGGCAGAAATCCCTCGGCAGACGCCCGGTGGCAGACGCCCGGTGGCAGACACGCCGCGCTGCGCTGCCGCGTCCCCCGCGCTAGGCGTTGTCTTTGCGGAATGTGCGCGTGCCGATCCATAGCCCGGCGGCGAAGAGGATCAACGTCCAGACGATGCCCCAGAGTGTCGTGATCGTGGCGAAGTCACCGTTGAACACTTCGCGGATCGCGTTGACGATGTACTTGGTCGGCATGAAGTTGCTCACTGTCGCGAGCCACTGCGGCGCGCCGGTTGCCACGCTGATCGGCAACAGAATGCCCGAGAGCAGCAGCACCGGAAGGGCGATGCTGTTCAGGATGGGCGCGAGCACGTCTTCGCTCTTCGTGGTGAGGGCGAGTGCGTTCGACGAGGCCGAGCATGCACCTCCCAGCAGAATCGTGAGGCAGAGCCCGAAGATCATTCCCGGGATGGATCCGGTCAGCCCGAAGGCGAACCCTAGGGCGATGAGCACGGTTCCCTGCACGGCAAGCAGCACGATGTCGCGAAGCACTCGTCCGAGCAGCAGCGCCGTGCGGCTCGCCGGGGTGACGCGCTCAGCCTCGATGACGCCTTCACGCCATTCCGAGATGAGGCCGAACCCCGCGAAGAGCGCGCCGAACAGACCGAGCTGAACGAGCAGACCGGGCACGAAGAAGGTGTAGGCGTTGGTCGCGCCGATCTGTGCGGCGAGCGGTTCGAGCAGCGGGCCGAAAAGGGCCAGGTAGAGCACGGGCTGCGCGAGTCCGATGATCACCCAGGCGGGGTTGCGGAGTGCGAGCCGCATCTGGCGGCGGAAGATGATCCAGGTCTGGATGGCGAAAGTCATTGTCTTTGTCCTTGTCGGTGCCGTGCTCAAGCGTCTTCGCGCAGCGAACGGCCGGTCATGGTGAGGAACACATCGTCGAGCGTCGGCCGGCGCACTTCGATGGACGCCAGTGCGACGCCGGCGGCATCGAGTGACCGAAGCAGCCCCGGAAGCTCACCGCCAGCGCTGGGCACGCGCCCGCTGACGACAAGTCCGTTGACATCCGTTGCCGTGTCGCTCGTGATTCTGGCGAGGTGGCCGGCGGCAGTCGCAACGTGCTCCTCGTTGTGCAGCACCAGTTCGATGAGGTCGCCGGCAACTTGACGCTTGAGGGCATCCGGGGTGTCTGCCGCGACGATCGATCCGTGATCGATGACGAGGATGCGGTCGCAGAGCGCATCCGCCTCGTCGAGATAGTGCGTCGTGAGAAATACCGTGCTCCCGCGCTTCGTGCGAAGATCCGAGATGTGCGTCCACAGGTTCGCGCGCGCCTGCGGGTCGAGGCCGGTGGTCGGTTCGTCGAGGAAGACGAGCTTCGGGTCGTGCACGAGACCCATGGCGATGTCGAGGCGACGGCGCTGCCCGCCGGAGAGGGTTTTCGGCTGGCGCTGCCACATCCCCTCGAGGTCGAGCTGGTCGAACAGCTCTTTGCCGCGCTTTTCGGCCTGGGCGGCACTGATGCCGTAGAGCAGGCCGTGGTCGACGATCTCTTCGCCGGCCCTGGCCTCACCCGCCGTCGAACCACTCTGCGAGACGTAGCCGATGCTCTTGCGCACCTTGATGGGCTCGGTCGCTAGGTCGTACCCCGCGACTTTCGCTGTGCCCGTGGTCGGCTTGAGCAGGGTGGTCAGCATGCGAAGCGTGGTGGTCTTGCCCGCTCCGTTCGGCCCGAGGAAGCCGACGATCTCTCCCTCTTCGACGTCGATGTCGACGCCGGTGACGGCTTTGACCGCCACGCGCTCACGGCCTCGTTTCGTGTCGAACGTTCGTGCGAGTCCTCTGGCGTGGATCACCGTGGCTCCTTGTCGTGTGATGGATGCGATGAGATGGATGCGATGGGACGGGAAAGCATTTCGCGATATATCGCGATTGTCGATGCTCACGATATATCGCGAACTGCTGCTCCCGCAACTCTAGAAAAGCACGCGCCACCGACATCCGATGTCACGGCGCTCCGTCGGTGCCCCACGAGGGTGACCGTTCCGCACCAGGGTGACCGTTCGAACAGGCACGCTCGACCAGAACAGGCACGCTCAGCGTCTGGGGTCAGCCGTGGGGAACGTGCCCGAGCTACAGCGTCACCCCGACCAGGATCGGCTCAGGATGCAAGATCACACCGAACTCCGCCTGTACGCGACCCTGAACATACGAGGCGAGCTGCACGACCTCGTCGGCGGTCGCCCCTCCCCTGTTCGTGAGCGCGAGCGTGTGCTTGCTCGAGATCGCCGCCCGCGATCCGGGAAGCGCGAAGCCCCGACGGATGCCCGCCTGCTCGATCAGCCACGCGGCGCTCAGCTTCACTTCGTACGGGCCTTGCGCCAGCGGCGGAACATCTGCCGGATGAACGCCCCCGAGCCCGATCGGACTCACCAGGTCGGGCTCCGCCGCCGCCACGAGCCAGCGCGGAGCCGCGGTCGGCAGCGATCGGGCGAAGTTCTCGGAGACGATCGGATTGGTGAAGAACGACCCGGCGCTCACCGAGTCCTGATCGTCGGAGTCGAGCACCATGCCCTTCGACGCGCGCAGCCTGAGCACGGCGCGACGGAGTTCGGCCACGGAGACGCGCGAACCCAGCGGCACGCCCAGAGCGTCCGCCAGCTGAGCGTATGCGATCGGCTCGCTGAGCGGCGCGCCGACCTGGTCGTTCGCATCCGCGAGTTCGAGGTCGACGGCGAGCACGACGCCGGTGAGTCCGCGCTTGAGCACCGACGTGCGGTAGCCGAGTTCGAGGTCGGCCGCGCTCAGATAGCTCACTTCGCCGGTCGCGTAGTCGAGGAAGTCGATGCCGACGAGGCTCGACGCGAGTTCCTGGCCGTAGGCGCCGATGTTCTGGAACGGCGCCGCACCCGACGACCCGGGGATGCCCGATAGCGCTTCGATTCCTGACCAGCCGCGCTGAACCGCGTGAGCGACCACGCCATCCCACGGCTCGCCGGCCTCGACGCGGATGCGCACCCGTCCGGTGAGCGCCTCGACGCGTTCGATGCCGCGAGTGACCACGTGGATGACCGTACCGGGGTAGGCCTCGTCGCTGGCGATCGTGTTCGATCCACCGCCGAGCAGCAGCCACTCACCGCCGTCGGCCCACACCTGCCGTGCCACGACGACCAGAGCATCGCGACTCAACGGTTCCACGAAACGTTCGGGCACGCCGCCGACCTGCATGGTCGTGAGAGTCGACAGCGCCGGGGGCGACGCCAGAGGGGATGCAGGCTGGTCGTTCATCGTCAGGCGAACGAAACCCGAACCTGAGCTTTGCCCAGCACCGTCTCGCCGTTGAAGGTGACCGTCAGGTCGATGCGCGCCACGTGCGCCTCCGCGTCGAGTTGCCCCACCTTGGCGAGGATGCCCACAGCGGCACTCCCGTCTGCGGGCACGACGACGGGGCGGGTGAAACGCACCTGGTAGTCGACGATTCGGGCAGGATCCCCCACCCAGTCGACGACGGGCTGAACGGCGGCACCCATGGTGAGCATCCCGTGCGCGATCACACCGGGGAGTCCGACGGAGGTCGCGACATCGTCGCGGTAGTGGATGGGGTTGAAGTCACCGGAGGCGCCGGCGTAGCGCACGAGAGAGTCGCGTTCGAATTGCAGCTCGCGCTCGGCGACCACGTCGCCCACGGTCAGACTGTCGAAGGATGCCATTACTCGTCTCCCCTCACGACCAGAGTGGATGTTGCGGTCACGACGTGCTCTCCGGCCGCGTCGACGATCACCGACTCTGCGGTGACCATGGAGTGGGCGCCGAGCGTTTTCACGCTCGCCACCGTCAGGGTGGCCGTCAGTTCATCACCGGCGACCACCGGTCGTGTGTAGGTGAACCGCTGATCGCCGTGGACGACACGGCTGAAGTCGATTCCCGCATCCGGCTCGGCGAGAAGTTGCGCCAGTGTCGCTTCCTGCACGACCACCGGGAAGGTCGGCGGTGCGACCAGGTCGGCGTGTCCGGCCGCTCGCGCGGCGTCCACATCGACGTTGATCGGGTTGGTCGCGAAGACGGCGCGAGCGAACTCGCGGATCTTCTCGCGCCCGACGAGGTACGGGCTGGTCGGTGGAAACACCCGGCCCTGGAGTTCTGGGTTCACTGGCACCGCACCATTCTACGGATGGCCGTGTGGCGCCCGCCCATCGTCGCTCGCCATTGCATGGGTTGTGAACCAGCGCAGAGGTTGCAACCCTCGCAGCCGTTCGAAAGGTAAGCAGCGGAACGCGGGCGTCCGAAACGACGAACCCCGGCGGCCGTGATGGCCTGCCGGGGTTCGTGCAGTTCTGGACTGCAGTCAGTTGCGAGATGCGCCTACTGGCAGCTGTCGCACTGCAGAAGATCCATGGGGTCGACGGGAACTGCGTAGCCGCCAACACTGTCGCTTTCGTATTCCATGATGGCCTCCCCTTGAAGTTCGTGTGTGCCGCTGGTTGCGGTGTCTGCCCACTATATAACGTGAATGACACTGTTGTCATTCCACTACATGTAGTGTTTTGAACTTTTTTTCGCCTATTTCAAGATTAGCTCGAACCACCGACATTTCTTCGGGGTCTGAGCCCGATCAGGGCAGTGCCGCGAGTAGGTCGACCACGGCTCGACACGCCCGAAGTTGACTTCGTGGCTATTGTTGCGCTAAATTTTAGCGCAACACACGGAGGTGTCATGCCGATCACCCGGCCCGTCCTCGCGGACGTCGCCCGCTTAGCGGGTGTCTCTGCCATGACCGTTTCAAATGTCATGAACGGCAAGAGCGGAGTCGCAGAAGCGACCCGTCGCAAAGTCGTCGACGCCGCCGCGGCTGTCGGCTATGTTCCCAACCTCGCCGCCCGGGGTCTCGCCCGCGGCCGCACCAACCTCATCGGCGTCATCAGCCACGACCTCACCGTGCAG
>FSYX01000417.1_pt1 | contig 9718 bp, 9 predicted proteins | sample 1638671 | NCBI WGS metagenome assembly FSYX01 (sample SAMEA3914813, study PRJEB12502) | metagenome | biome: forest; material: soil | place: Canada | collected 2011-07-07 | depth 0.3 m
CAACTGCTCCGGCTGGTGCGAGCCGTCGGCATCCATCTCGACGATGCGGTCGAAGCCCGCCGCGAGCGCCCAACGCATGCCCTCCCGGTAAGCCGCGCCGAGCCCTTCTTTGCCGGCGCGGTGCATCACTCGCACCTTGGTGTCGGCTCGAGCCAGCTCATCCGCAATGGCTCCGGTGCCGTCGGGCGACGAGTCGTCGACGACGAGAACGGTGACATCGGGGGTCGCCTTGCGTACCCGGCCGACGATGGAGGCGACGTTCTCACGCTCGTTGTACGTTGGGATGATCACGAGCGTGCTCACGACCACCACCTCCTTACGATTCCTGCGATGCGAAACGGGCACACACCCAGCATCTCCGATATCAGTGAACAGTGGGGAAACCAGTTTTCGCCCCGTCAACCATCACACCCCCTCAGCCTGTGCGTTTCCCCTCAGCCGTGAGAATGCGCGCTGAGAGTCCTCACAGCCGTGCGTGTCTACGATTGTTCAGTGTCCGTAGCGAAAATCGTGCTCTTCTATGTGTTCACGCCCCTCGCCGATCCTGATGCGATCCGGCTGTGGCAGCGCGACCTGTGCGAGTCGCTGGGCCTGCGCGGGCGCATCCTGATCTCGAAAGACGGCCTGAACGGCACGCTCGGCGGTGACCTTCCCGCAGTGAAGCGCTACCTGCGCAAGACCAAGGACTACGGCGCGTTCAAACACCTCGACGTCAAGTGGAGCGAAGGAACCGGACTCGACGAGCAGGGAGGGAGCGTCGATTTTCCCCGGCTGGTGGTCAAAGTGCGCGACGAGATCGTCAGTTTCGGGGCGCCCGACGAGCTCATCGTGGATGCCGGCGGCGTGGTCGGCGGCGGCACCAAACTACGACCGGATGAGGTCAACGCCCTGGCGAGCAGCCGCGACGATGTCGTGTTCTTCGATGGGCGCAATCGTTTCGAGGCGCAGATCGGACGGTTCCGGGATGCCGTGGTGCCCGACGTGTCGACCACACGAGATTTCGTGGCGGAGCTCGACAGCGGCAAATACGACCATCTGAAGGACAAGGCCGTCGTGACGTATTGCACGGGCGGAATACGCTGCGAAGTTCTCTCCGGGCTCATGAAGTCGCGCGGCTTCGGCGAGGTGTACCAGCTCGACGGCGGAATCGTGCGCTACGGCGAGACGTTCGGCGACGACGGCCTCTGGGAGGGTTCGCTTTATGTGTTCGACGACCGCGGGTCGATGGATTTCAGCGACCACTCGTCCGTGATCGGGCACTGCGTGGTGTGCGGCGAGGCCACGAAGCGGATGAACAACTGCGCCGATCCGTCGTGTCGCGAACAAATGGTGGTGTGCGATACGCATGCCGCGGATGTTCGATGCTCCGCGCATCCTGCGAAATGATCGCTCACGGCGGACGCGCGGGGCCGAATCGGCGGAAGCAATAGCGCCCAGCGGGCGTTGCGGCCATCATGAACAGCATGGATCCGGTCGCAACCATCGTCTGGATCGTGTCGTTCGTGCTGGTGACGGTCACGGTCACGGGCCTGTCGCGCCGGGTCGGCTGGTCCGCCCCCGTCGCGCTTGTAGCGGTCGGCGCGATCGTCTCGTTCATCCCCGGCGTTCCGCAGGTCTCGCTGCAACCTGAGCTGGTGCTCTACGGCCTGCTGCCGCCTCTGCTGTTCGCCGCCGCCATCCAGACCTCGTTCGTCGATGTGCGTGCCCGCCGCGACGGCATTCTGCTGCTGTCTGTCGGACTGGTCGTATTCACCGTCATCGTCGTCGGTTTCGCCACCTGGTTGGTCGTGCCGACGCTGACACTGGCGGCGGCGTTCGCGTTCGGGGCGGTCGTCGCGCCGACCGACACGGTAGCGGTCACCGCGATTGCGGGTCGCCTGCACCTGCCTCGACGACTCGTGACCGTTCTCGAAGGCGAGAGCCTGCTCAACGACGCGACCGCCCTCGTCGCGTTGAACGCGACCATCGCGGCGATCGTGAGCGTGGTGAATCCGTGGGCGATCGCGGGCGATTTCGTGCTCGCGGTGGTGGTCGGTGTGGCCGTGGGGCTCGGCGTCGGATACGTTCTCGCGGCCATCCGCAAACAGCTTCGTGCGCCTGTGCTCGACACCTCGCTCGCCCTGATCACCCCGTATCTCGCGTTCATCCCGGCCCAGTTCCTGCACGGATCGGGCATACTCGCCGTGGTCGTCGCCGGCCTGTTTCTCGGCTACCGGTCGCCGACGATCCAGACCGCGGAGGCGCGGATCGCCGAGACGATCAACTGGCGGACCATCTCGTTCCTGCTCGAGAACGCCGTGTTCCTCTTCATCGGGCTCGAACTCGCGGGAATCGTCGAAGGCGCATTCCGTTCCGGCATCACCGTCGCGCAAACGGTGGTGATCAGTATTGTGGTGCTGCTCGCGCTGTTCGTCGCGCGGTTCGTGTGGATGCTCTTGACAACCGCCCTCTACCGCTACGGACCGCAAAGATTGCGGGAGCGGGGATGGAGTTGGCCCACCGGTATCGCCGTCTCGTTCGCGGGCATCCGTGGGGTGGTGACGCTGGCGGCGGTATTCCTGCTGCCGCCCGAGACGCCGGATCGCGCGTTTCTGCAGTTCCTCGCGTTCGTCGTCGTGGTCGGCACTCTGCTCGAAGGGCTGGCGCTTCCATGGATCATCCGGCGCCTCAAGCTGCCGCCTCCGGACTTCGCGCAGGAGGCCGGCGAAATGCAGCGCCTGCTCGCTGAGGCTCAGACCGCAGGGCTCGCTCAACTCGAGACGGAAGTCACCGGCGACGAAGACGAGCGCGTCATCGAACGGTTGCGCATCAATGCGGTGTTCCTGGCGGACGCGCTCGAGAATCCGACGCCGACTGAAAACGAGGATGCGCCGATCGCCTACCGGCGGCTGCGGCGGTCGATGATCAAGGCGGAGCGCGATGCCGTGCTCGCGGCACGCACCGAGGGTCGGTATCAGGAGCTCGCCGTGCGTTCCGTGCTCGCGTTTCTCGACGCTGAGGAGTCTGCGCTCAAGTCGTCCGGACCCAAGAAGCCGCTGATGTAGTCGGCCGCGGATCGCCGCTCGGCGATCAACGGCGAGGGCTGCGCGGGAGACGGGGGCCGCGGGGGCGGCGCGCCCAGATGCGGGCACGCTGGCTGGAGAGGGCGATGACGACGAGGATGTCGAGCGGCACCCCGAGGATGTTGTTCTGCAGCACGAAATGCGATCCACCGTCGAAATAGCTGATCGCGGTCAGCACGATGGCCAGGGCGCTCGCACTCATCGCCGCGATGCGCGCCCAGTCCCGCCCGCGAAACACCAGGATCGCCAGCCCGAGGTAGAGCAGAAGCGAGACGCCGGTCACGGCCAAAAACACTCCGACGATCAACGATGCCGTGGCTTGGTCGCTCGGCGAGATCGCAGCGGTCTGCGCGAACACATTCGCCTGCAGGAACCCGTGAAAGTCGGCCAGGGTCAGCCCGACGGAGATCAGGCCGGCGACCACGCGCAGCAGCATGAGCAGAAAACCGAGCGTCGTGGGGATCGGCCGCGCTTCTCGCTGCGCCGCCCGCGCTTCATCGACCGATGCCGCGATCGCGCTCGATTCGTCGTCGGGTTCGACCACGCGCACGTCGACCACCGGAAGATCGCCGTCGGTCTCGATGGTGTCTCCGCCGCCGTTTCGTGAGTGGTATCCGGTCGAGAAGTCGCGCAGCATCTCGACCTCGACATCCGAGCCCCGGTCCGAGCCGGCGCCTGCACCCAAGCCCGCACCGGAGCCCGCATCCGCACCGCGCGCATCCGCACTGCCCGCATCCGCACCGCCCGCCTGCAGCGTCGACACGATGTGATCGCGTTCGATGTCGGTGTTCGCGTCGATCTTGTGAGTGATCTGCAGAGTGAACAGCGAGAACCCGACAGCCCTGTCGAATGTTCCCGCCGCCAGCCATTCGACCCGGCGCCCTCCCGGCAGCAGCCACCCATCCGGCGTTCTCCAGAACCGCACGTGATGGCGTTTCGCGGGGTTGCCCTGCACCTCCTGCTGATACGCCAGATCTTGCTGATGACCGAACAGGAAGAGCGGACTCACCGGGGCTTCGTCGTAACTCCGCCGGAAGATCGTCGAGGTGATGATCCGCTTGCTGCTGGCGAAAGTCACCTCGTCGGCGCGGATCCACTGCGCCCGTCTCATCGCCGCATCGAGTTGCGCTTCGGTGCCGATCACCGCCAGGTTGATCGGATCGCCGAGGAGCCCGTCGCTGGTCCGAGCTCGGCCGATGAAGTAGTCGGGTACGTAGATCGATGTCAGGATGCGGTGCAATCTCGGCAGGACCAGGTACGCGAGCACCACCCAGAAGAGCACGAAGAAGACGAAGAGAAACCAGCCCCACCGAAAACTCTCGGTGAGCACGAGCACAGCGAGCCAGACCGCCGAGGCACCGCCGAAGACGAAGAACAGATTGTCGATCAGCGCACGTCGCGAGCGCGAGCGTGAGATAGGCGTTCGCGTCTTCTCCACGGTCGTGGCCGGCATGGGCTTATCGTATGCCCGGCCCCGGTTCGGGCCCGGAGGGGATCGGAGGCGATACGCTGTCGCCGTGCATCCGAATCGCCGACCGCGACGGTTGCGCTCCGACCGAGGGGGTTTTTCGTGCCGACCGGTGTTTCGATCGAGATTTCTGGGCTGACCAAACATTTCGGCACGGTCGCCGCCGTCAACGACCTGAGCTTCACGGTTGAACCAGGACGGGTGACCGGGTTCCTCGGCCCCAATGGTGCCGGCAAGACCACCACGCTGCGTATGCTGCTCGGGCTGATCACGCCCACGGAGGGCACCGCCACGTTCGGCGGAGTGCCGTATTCCCACCTCGAGTCACCCCTCACGGCGGTCGGCGCCGCGCTGGAGGCGGCGAGTTTCCATCCCGGGCGAAGCGCCCGCGACCACCTGCGCGTGTATGCCCAGGCAGCCCGACTCGAGGCGTCGACCGTGGAGGTCGCCCTGCGCAAGGTCGGCCTCACCGACTACGCAGGACGACGAGTCGGCGGATACTCCCTCGGGATGCGCCAGCGCCTCGGTCTCGCGTTCGCCCTGCTCGGCGACCCCGGCGTGCTGGTGCTCGACGAACCGATCAACGGCCTCGACCCCGAGGGCATCAAGTGGATCAGAACCTTTTTGCGTGAACTCGCCAACGAAGGGCGCACCATCCTCGTCAGTTCGCATCTTCTCTCCGAGGTGCAACAGAGCGTGGATGAGGTGGTCATCATCGCCAAGGGCGAGCTCGTGCACCGCGGCACCTTGGCCAGTCTCGATCCGTCGGGCGGCCCACAGACCATCGTCGACTCGCCGGACCGGCCCGCTCTCGTCGACGCTTTGCGCGCTTCCGGGCTCACCGTCTCCGAGTTGCGCAGCGGCATCCTGGTCGAGGATGCGGAACCCGCCCAGATCGGGCACCTCGCGTTCACGGCCGGCATCGAGCTCAGCTCGCTGCATCGACATCGAAATGGGCTCGAGGAGTCCTTTCTTTCTCTCGTGGGCGAAGGAGGTTCGCTGTGAATGCGTTCATCGCCGGCGTACGCGCCGAGTTCACCAAGATCACCACGACGCGCATGTGGTGGTTGCTCGCCATCGTGCTGTTCGTCTACGTCGCGGCCCTGTCGGGCGGCCTCGGCGCCCTCTTCGGCCTCATCTCCACCGGCAAGATCACCAGAGGCGCAGGCTCGCAGACACCGGCTTTCCACAACCTCGCACCTCTTGTCTACAGTTTCGCGACCTCCGTCGGCTACGTGTTTCCGGTGCTCCTCGGCGCCCTGGCGACAACAGGCGAGTACCGCCATCAGACCTTGACTCCGACGTTCCTCGCGAATCCGCGCCGCGGTCAGGTGCTCGGCGCCAAGGTCACGTCGACGTTCTTCGTCGGCGCGTTCTACGGCGTGGTCGCGCTGGTCGCGGCCGTCGGGGTCGGCGCCATCGTGCTCGGCGCCATCGGCGTGGACCCTGCGCTGGGAGACTCGGCGACGTGGGCGCAGATCGCCCGGTCCATCCTCGCCATGTCGTTCTGGGCGCTCATCGGCGTCGGACTCGGAACCCTGGTGCCCAACCAGGTCGCGACAATCGTGATCGTGTTGGCGTTCACCCAGTTCGTCGAGCCGTTGCTGCGTCTGGCGACGTCGTTCTCCGAGGTGACTTCGAACATCGGCAAGTTCCTGCCGGGGGCGGCAAGCGACGCCCTCGTCGGCGCGAGCTTCTTCACGATCTCCACGCCCGGAACGACCAGCTCGCATCTCGACTGGTGGCAGGGGGGCCTCGTGCTCGCGGCATACGCGGCCATCTTCGTCGTCGCTGGTTACTTCGTGAGCTGGCGCCGCGACATCAGTTGAGCGGGCGGAGTGAGTGCTCCCTCGTCGCCCGTGTTGTGATTCGTCGCCCGTCGTAGACGTGGTGCGCCGAATCGCGACGAGTGCGACGAGCGGCCTCCGCCTGATACTGCCGCGCGCGTATGGTGAAAGCCATGACTGAGTTCCGCGCCATCGTGATCGAACAGGAGACGGATGCCGGGCGCATCCTCGCGCACACCGCCGAGGTGCGACGCCTCACCGACGCACTGCTCATGCCGGGCGATGTCACTGTCGCGGTCGAATTCTCGGGCCTCAACTTCAAGGATGCACTCGCGATCGCCGGCAGGCCGGGTGTGGCGCGCACCACGCCGTTGATCCCGGGGATCGACCTGGTCGGCACCGTCGAGTCGTCGGACGATCCGCTGTGGTCACCCGGCGACCGCGTCGTGCTGAACGGCTCAGGGATCGGCGAAAGCCACCACGGCGGATTGGCCGAGCGCGCCCGTGTGGGCGGTGGCTCGCTCGTGCGGGTTCCGGATGCCCTGAGCAGTGAACAGGCGGCCGCGATCGGCACGGCCGGATTCACAGCGATGCTCTCGGTGCTCGCGCTGGAACGCGGCGGTGTATCGCCGAGCTCGACCCGTGAGGCGGGACTGAGCATCCTCGTCACCGGCGCGGCCGGCGGTGTCGGCTCGGTGGCGATCGCGATCCTGGCAAAACTGGGTTATCCGGTTACAGCATCGACCGGCCGCGCTGCAGAAGAATTCGACTATCTCACCCGACTCGGAGCGACCAGCATCGTCGACCGCGCTGAACTCGCCGACCCCGGCAAGCCGCTGCAGCGTCAGCGCTGGAGCGGAGTCGTCGACGTGGCGGGCAGCCACACCCTCGCCAACGCTCTCGCCCAGACCGTGCACGGCGGAACCGTCACCGCCTGCGGGCTCGCCCAAGGATACGACCTGCCCGCGACCGTGATGCCCTTCATTCTTCGGGCCGTCACGCTGGTCGGGATCAACTCGGTGGATGCGCCGCTCGGCGACCGTCAAGCCGCGTGGGCCCGACTGGCCGCCGACCTCGATCCGGAACTGCTCGACGGGATGACCACCACCATCCCCCTCGCCGATGCGGTGCCGCGTGCACCCGAACTCCTCGCCGGCCGAGTGCGCGGCCGCACCGTGGTCGACGTGCGCGCTTGACGCGCGCATCCCCGCGCCTGGGCGAGGCCTGCCGATAACATGAGCGCATGATCATCCTCGCGACCGTGTTCGTGACCCTCGCCGCAGCGCTTCACGTCGGCATCTTCATCATGGAAAGCGTCAGCTGGACGCGTCCGGCGATCTGGAAACGCTTCGGACTGACCTCGCAGGAGGCGGCCGACACCACCCGCCCCCTCGCATACAACCAGGGCTTCTACAATCTCTTCCTGGCGATCGGTGCGGTCATCGGGCTCATCCTGTTCGGTGTCGGGATGCACGCGGCCGGCCTCGCGCTCGTCCTGTTCACCACGGGGAGCATGGTCGCCGCGGCCGTCGTGCTGGTCACGTCCGGCAGAGGCTACATTCGTGCGGCTCTCGTGCAAGGGGTGCTGCCGCTGATCGGCTTCGTTCTGATCCTGCTCAGCTGAGCATCGGGCGACCCGTGAGCACGCCGCGGGCTCACGGCCGGCCCTGCGCGGGCGCGCGTATGCTCGCTCCATGGCCATCATCGGATCGATCCTGATCGCGGCCGCCGCCGTGATCCATCTCGGGATCTTCGGTATGGAGAGCGTGCTCTGGTCTTCGCCCAAAGTGTGGCGCAGGTTCGGCCTCACTTCGCAGCGGGACGCCGACACCGTGCGGCCGATGGCATACAACCAAGGCTTCTACAACCTTTTCCTCGCCGGTGGCGCGACCATCGGGTTGCTGCTCTATTGGACGACCCTGCACGACGTCGGCTTCGGCCTCATCTTCTTCAGCGCCGCATGCATGGTGCTCGCGTCGATCGTCTTGCTGTCGACCGGCAGAATCTACCTGCGTGCAGCGCTCACCCAAGGTGTGCTGCCGCTCGTGGGCGTCGTGCTCTTCATCGTGGGGTGAGGAGCGTCGCGCTCATTCGATGAGCTCGCCGCCGGGCTGGCGGCTCGCGTCGTCGACGACGCGCAGTGCCTCGATGAGCTTCGTCGCGTGCGGGGTCGAGACGATCACGCGCGAATACTCCTCGCCCTCGAGATCGAGCACGACGGCAGCACGCTGTTTGCCTTTGAGAAGGAGAAAGTCTTTGCCTCCGTGGAACTTCCACGTGCCGATCGCCAGCGTGAGCGGAACACCCGCTCCCGGCGCCCGAACGCCACGGATCCAGATCCATGCGTCGTCGGTGATGGCGACCGAACGAATGCTGTCGCGGGGTATCACCAGGTCGTCTCGTCGAAGCGCGAGCACCTTCTCCGCCCGGGTGAGACGGATCTCCAGGCGGTCGGGGTGAACGTGCAAATCGGCCATGCTCCTAGTCTGCCCGGTCGGCGACGCTGTGCCGCACTCCACTCGGCCACAAAGCGGTAACAGGTGCGGTTCCGGAGCGCGATTCTCGACCCATCCAGCAGGCACTGGCAGGGATGTCCCTCGAAGTGGGAGCACGTTTATCGAACCGTTACTGACAGGTATGTTGCCAATGTCACCAATTTGGCACACACTTTAGGAGCCGTCGCTCACAGCCGAGTGCGGTCGTCGAGGAGTGTCCTCCTTCAGAGCAGAAAGGGAGAGACGTGAAGAAATCTTCATTGATCCCCATTACGGTGGCAGCTGCCGCAACAGCATTGCTGCTGAGCGCTTGTACCGGCGGGGGCAGCGGGGGAACCGCCACCACCGCTGCGGCAAGTCGCGCGTGCGTCATCCTTCCCGACTCGGCATCTTCGCCGCGCTGGGAGAACGGTGACCGCCCCGCCCTCGACAAGGCGTTCACCGATGCCGGCTTCCAGGCTGACATCCAGAACGCTCAGGGCGACCCGAACAAGTACGCGACCATCGCCGACCAGCAGCTCACCAAGGGTTGCGGTGTGATGATCCTCGTCGACTACAACGGTGCAGCCGTTGCGGTAACCCAGAAGGCCCAGAAGCAGGGCATTCCGGTCATCGCATATGACCGCCCGATCACGACGGGCTCGAAGGACAACCCGGCCATGCTCGCCGACTACTACGTGTCGTTCGACAACACGAAGGTCGGCGCGCTCGAAGGCCAGTCCATCGTTGACGGGCTCAAGGCCGCCGGTAAGAGCCCGGCGACGGCCAAGGTCGTCTACATGGGTGGGGACCCGACGGACGGTAACGCGAAGCTGTTCCACGACGGCGCAGTAGCGGTCATGAGTGCCGCAGGCATCAAGCCGGCTGCAGAGCCGACCGGTGTCTGGGACGGCCAGAAGTCGGCGA
>FSYX01000090.1_pt1 | contig 9622 bp, 7 predicted proteins | sample 1638671 | NCBI WGS metagenome assembly FSYX01 (sample SAMEA3914813, study PRJEB12502) | metagenome | biome: forest; material: soil | place: Canada | collected 2011-07-07 | depth 0.3 m
ACCCGAAGATGATGGACAGCGCTCGGTTGCTGCCGCTGATGCCGCGACTGAAGATCCCGAGCGCGAGGCGCACGATTCCGGCGACGAGGAAGTAGATGCCCAAGAAGACCGCCACGACGGCGAGCGTCTTGTCCGGCCACACGAGTAGCACGATCCCCAGGATCAGGGCGATGATCCCACTGACCGCAAAAGCGGCGCGGATGCCGTTGATTGCGGAGCGGGTCAGGTCTCTCGCGTCGAGTGAAAAATCGGCGACGACGGAGTCCGCAGGGTTCGGTGATGACATTGGTCGACCTTTCTGTGGAGTCTCGCGACTCTGTTCATGTAGTTCAGACGATAGCGCTGGATCACACAGGTCGCACTCAGCTTGATGCCGTGTTACGTGACTCGGGGCATTCCGCGTTGGCGTTCCGCCAGCCGATGGCTGATTTCGACAGTCGCGGGATAGAGCCCTCGGTACAACTCGAACAGACCGTTGTAGGCATCGGCGGTCGAGGGGTCGGGTGTGACGGTCGATGCGGTCGGGTTCCAGTCGCCGATGTCGACCGCGACCAGCACGCGGGCGGCAAGGTAGGCGGCGCCGAAACACGCGCCGATGGTGACGGACGGAACCTCCTGCGTGAGTCCGGTCACGTCGGACACGATCTGTGTCCAGAGGACACCCTGGGTACCCCCGCCCACCGCGACGATCCGTTCGATCGGCGCACCGGCCGCACGGAACGCGTCGACATTGTGGCGGACACCCATCGCCGTCGCCTCCAAGGCTGCGCGGTAGAGGTCGCCGCGACTGTGTTCGACAGTGAGCCCGGCGATCACACCTCGGGCGTCCGGGTCGGCGACCGGCGTGCGTTCTCCCGCGAAATACGGCAGCATCAGGAGGCCCCGCGCTCCGACACCCGACTGCGCCGCTTCATCGAGCAGGTCACTGAACCCGGGGGCGCCGAAGAGCCGGCGAAGCCAGGACGTGATGGCTCCGGACGTTGCCATACCGCCGGCCAGGTTGCGCACTCCCGGGAACGCCCCGACCGTTCCCCACAGGCCGGGGGCCGTCGCCCGCTGCGCCGTCGTGCAGATCAGAAACATGGTCGTTCCGTACATCAGCATGAGGTCGCCGGGGCTCTGGGCGTTCACGCTGACCGCTTCCGTCCATGCGTCGATCGTCCCTGCGATCACCGGGATGCCGGCCGGCAATCCCGTGGTCGAAGCGGCCGCCGGCGTCACCATCCCGATGATCTCGCCCGGCCAGACGAGTTCCGGCTGCACGATGTTCGGAGCAATGTCGTGCCACCACGGCTCGAACCAGCTGTGAGCGCCCGTGTCGTAGAGCGGCACGCTCTGACTGGCCGAATGGTGATCCAGCACATAGCTGCCGGTGAGTTTGAAGCCGAGCCAGGACGACGGCATGAAGAGATACCGCGCCGTCGTGGCCACGGCTGGTTCGTTGTCGGCGAGCCAGGCGAGTTTGGGGCCGACCGCTTGCGTCGACAGCTCCGAGCCGCACCGTTCGACGATCGCCTGCCTGCCGAATCTCTCATTCAGCGCGGCGATCTGCGGCTGCGAGCGCGTGTCGACCCCGTACAGGATGGCCGGCCGGAGCAGCTCCCCACGGTCGTCCGCGACCGCAACGCACGGTCCCATACCGCTGACGCCCACCGCATTGATGCTCACTCCGGCGAGCGCGCCCACCAGTTCACGGGACAGTGACGCGAACTCGTCCCACCATACCGATGCATCCATCTCGACCCAGCCCGGTCGCGGTCGCGACACCTCGTGCTCCCGCGTTGCCGTTGCGAGGATCCGACCATCGAGGTCGACGACGACTCCCTTGCTGCTCGACGTTCCGATGTCGACGCCGAGGACCGCGCTCGTCATTGCACGGCAACGGCGCCGCACAGATGCACGGTCACCCCCAGAGCGTCGAAAGCCGCTGCTTTGGCGACCAGCGCGTCATCCGCCGCTTGGGCCGACGGCGCGTAGGCCACGTTCACATGATTCGCCTTGTGGCGGGCCATGAACTGGTTGCGATCCACCCCGTGTAGAACAGCGTGCATGATCGGCCATTCGGGGTTGGTGGCCTGCCAGCGGCGCTCGGTCTCTTCCCCAGGCAATTCGACCACGGTCGCGCGCCCGATGTCGAGGTGCAAAGTGCCTTCGGCGATGTAGATGCGCGACCATACGATCTCGCCCGGCCGCGAGACGCCTTTGATCGTCGAACCCCCGAGCGGGAAATAGACCGGATTCTGCCGCCATCCCACTGCGCCTTCATAGCCTCCGGTGAGGTGGGAGGGCGGCACGGACCCGGATATCTCGAAGACCCAGACGAACTGACCCTCGTACTCCTCACCCCATCGCACGTCGTGCAACGTCGTCGCCGGGTCGAAGCCCATCGCGGTCCACACGCGGTTCGTCACGATTGCGTCGATCGCCACACCTTCATCCGCCTCGTTGGCCAGCGGCACGGCCAGACCGTCCCAGAGCACGCGTTGGCCGTCGCGACTCGTCACCGGTGGTCGATCGGTGTTGTTGATCAGACCCTCGGCCAGGTCGCTGGCGGGAGACAGATCCTTCAAACCCTGCTGGTATTGGATGCCGAGCGCATCGAGTCCGAAATCGTCAGCGATCCGCAACAGGGCGATGTACATCTTGCACTGCCAGTCGAGTTGGGATTGCGTCAGTTCCGTCGTATCATCGGTGCCGAGAACGAAGGTCATGCCTTTCGCCAGCAGCCAGTCGCCGATCGCTCGCGCAGCTGCATCCGTCACCGTCTGCATCTCAGCCCAGAGCGCACTCTGGGACAGCCGCTCTTTGTAGATGCCGAGCGGATTCATCAGCTCATCGTCGATGATCGCGTTGTACATACCCATGGTGCCTTCGTCGAAGACCCCGAGAATCGCCTTCTCCGTGACCAGTTGATGCGCGAGTGCGACCCCGAGCGCCTTCTCGTCGCTCTCCGGCAGCGGCGGAAGATCGCGAACATGCGAGGCGTCGTGGGTGATTCGGCCGGTCTCGACCCACTCAGCAAGCCCGGTCGTGAACCAGTCATCCGTGAAGTCGACACTCCAGATCGTGGAATACTCAGTGCCCATCTTGGTCATTCCACCGTTGAGGCCGAGCAGTCCGACGAGCCCGGGCCAGTCGCCGGCGAAGTTGGCGACCGTCAGGATCGGCCCGCGATGACTTCGGAGCCCGGCCAGCACGTGGTGGCTGTACTGCCAGACGGCCTCAGCGACGATCAGCGGCGCATCCACGGGAATCGACCGGAACGCTTCGAGACCGGCGCGCTGGCTGTCCAGAAATCCGTGCCCTTTCGCCTCGTCGAACCGGTGCCCGCGGACGATCGTCCAGCCGAGGTCTGCGAACGCGGCCTGCAATGCCTCCTCGACCGCCACTTGCGTCGGCCATCCGGCGCGGTTGGCGCTGAGTCGCAGGTCGCCGCTCGCAACCAGATATGCCGTCTTCGGCGGCGCGACCGACAGCTCGCGCGTGGGGGGGAGGGCGTAACGGGTCATCGATGCTCCTTGTTGATGGTCGCCTTGGTGATGGTCATGGGTCGTTTCTCAGAACGACGGTGCGAGCGGGCTGCCGATCGCCCGCGATGCGTTCCATCAGCAGTGAGGCGGCGGCCACGCCGAGCTGACGGGCCGGCAGATGGATCACAGTGATCCCGCTCGGCGCGAGCGGCGAGAACGGGAGGTCACCGTAAACCGCCAAACCGAAGCTCGGTGGGGAGTATCCGGAAGCGCGTAGGTGCTGCAGCGCCCCAACCCCCATCAGGTTGTTGGCGACGAAGACGGCGTCGGGAGGGTCAGCCCGTGAAAGAAGCTCTGCCATCGCGCGACGTCCGCCGTCCAGCCGGTAGTTCGAGTGAATGAGCAGGGTCTCGTCGACGGAGCCGACACGGCGAGCGCTGTCACGCCATCCATCGCTTCGCTGCTGCGCCGTCTCGACGTCAGCAGGCCCGGTGATACAGGCGACGCGCGAGAACCCCTGATCGTAGAGCGCGGCCGTGGCGTTCATCCCGCCCGCACGGTTGTCGACCATGACCGCGTCGATGTCGAACCCGTGCGGCCCTCGGTCCACGGATACCACCGGTCGCTTGCGGGCGATCAGTGAACTGAGGTCGCTGTGGTCGGATGCCGAAGCGAGAATCACGCCCGCCATGTGCTCCGAAATGGCGATATCGATGTACCGCGCCTCTTTGACCGTGTCCTCGTCGCTGTTGCACAGCACCACCGAATATCCGGATTCTTGAGCCCGATCTTCGACACCGCGAGCGAGCGAGGTGAAGAAGGGGTTCTCGATGTCCGGGATGATCAGCGCGATCACCTCCGAATTCTGCTTACGGAGGGTGCGCGCGGTGCGATTCGGGGTGAAGTCGAGGTCGGCTGCGGCCGTACGAACGAGCTGGGCCAGATCGTCGGACACTTTCGTGCCGTTCATCACACGGGAAACGGTCGCTGGCGACACGCCAGCGCGCGCAGCCACTTCGTAGATCGTCGCCATCCGTTTCCCTCCTCTCATCCGCACCGCGATCCGCCGTCACGCCTGACGGAGGATCACGGTCTCCCAGTCGTCGACCGTGCTGAGTGAGACGATCCCGTCAGCGATCTCGAGAAGACACTCGACCCCATCGACTACGCGCGATGCGCTCACAGTCGTGGCCGGCACGCGCATCCGCAGTTCTGAAATACTCGCTACGTCTTCGATAGCGGCGGGCTGCCTGGCGCCGAACAGGTCGAGCGAAAGCACCGGCGATCCGGTCACCAAGTGCACGACCAGAGCGCCATCGATGCGCGAGAGCACGACCTCCGTGCCGCGATGCCCGTCGAGCAGTCCGACGTCCGGCTCGGTGCCGGCCGCGCGTCGCACGAGCAGCCCGAGGAGGTCACGGTGTGCACCGTAGCCGAGGCGGGCCCGGTTATTGCCCAGCTTGGCTGCCGAGACGATGACGCGCCCCAAGCCGTATGTGCGCTCGACGATCACCGGATCGTCGGTATCGAAAGCCGGCGCTGGCTGGTTGTTGTGCCAGTATGCTTCGCCGTCCGTTTCGAGCACAGGATCGGTGCGGCGGGCGAGCACCGTGACATCGTCGGCAAGCACCTCGAGCGACCGCAGCCGCCCGTAGTGAGGAAGAGGCCAACCGCCGACGACGGAAGCGAGCTCCTCGCCGAGCCTCAGATACGGAAAAGTGAAGCGCCCCACCTCGCCGAAACGGACCCCGAGCAGGTGTGCGAGTGGAGAGTCGGCGAGAAGGGTGCCGTCCGTTGCACGAACGGCGGCCGGGCCGGTGACGACGAGCCCGCCGCCTTGAGCGACGAAGCGGGTGATCGCATCCACTTCGGTGTTCGAAAGAGCGAGCACGTCGGCGAGCACGAGCACGCGATAGTCGGCCAGCGACCGGAGACTCTCTGGCCGCTCGTCGATCATCGCGACGGGAAGGTGCGATTCGACCAGGGCGCGATAGGTGCCGGTCAACGCAGCAACGAGGTCGCTCGCCGATGAGCGCGGCTCGCTCTGCGGAAACTGAGCCGACTGCTCGCCGACCGCCGGGTTCTCATCCGCCCGCAACAGGCTCTCGAGTTCCCTGGCGTTCTGGCTTGTATAGAGCGCCGCAAAGCGAACCGGCTGGGCTCCGATGGTCCACCGGCTCCGCTCCGCGATCCGGGCGAATACTGGAGCGAGGCGCCGATAGATTTCGGGCTCGATGGCGCCGGTCGCGTACGGCTGATCGTCCACCGACACCGTCGAGCCACGGGCAGCCACGCTGAACGCTTCGAACCTCAGCTGGGCCACCGAACGAATCGTGAAGTCCCAGGTGTGCACGAAACGGCTGACCAGAACCTCGGTCGGCCGCCCGTTCACGGCCGCCTGGATGTAGTTGGCCGCATAGCTCGGGAAACCGAGGCCATGCCAATCGGTGTACCCCTCACTCGACCCGATGTCGGCATCGGCGAGGTGGTCGGCGCTGAGCCCGATCACGGCATCCACGAAGGTGGTCGCATAGAAGTTCGGGATCAGGGCTGCCTTCGGCCGCTCCTCGTGTAGCACTGCACGCTGCTCATCGAGATAGTCCCGCAACACTTTCTGCGAGAAATGAACGAGGTCGAGCCAGCCGTCGTCATCGCGGTCGAGAGGGATCGGTCGGCCGTAAAGGCGGATGAACTCCGACTCGCAGCGCGGGCAGACACACGGTCCGGCTGTGAGGATGTCACTCCACAGCCCATCGATCGGGTAGAGCCGCGCGATCTCACGCACCTGGTCCAACGCGAGCTGTCGATACCCGCTGAGCAGGCAGAGTGCGGGCCAACGCCCGGTGCTTCCTCGTGAGAGAAGGGGCACCATCCGCCACTCCGGATGCGCTCCGGCAGCAGCCGTATCCCACATGTTCGAGAAATACGCGATCACCCGGATGCCCCGCGCGTGAGCCGAGGTCAGCTGATCCCCGAAAAGGTCGCGGCCGCCGAGCGCCGAATGCCGACGACCGACCTCGGTCGGGTAGTAGGAGTTTCCGTATTGGCATTTGGCGAAGATCACCACGGAATCGACGCCGGCGTCGGCCATCAACTGCAGGTCGTGACCGGGCCGCACGTCGCTGAGCACCGGAAACCGGGGCTCCGGAACGTGACCGCGCTGATGGGGGTCCGCCCAGTCGGGGGTGTGCGAGTCATAGAAGACGCGGCATCGCGACGTCGACCACCAGTCGGTGTCCTGTTCGGTCACGGGAATCCGCGCGGTCATGCGTGTGCCCCCGAATCGAGCAGAGCGGCGAACGCGGCGTGCTTGCGCGTCATCGTCGCCCGGCTTCGGTCGGTGTCGGGAACGATGAACTCGAAACAGTGCGGCGCATGCGCCTCGACCGTCAGGCACACGTCGACCCCAGCCGAACGGAGGGCTTCCGCGAACGCGACATTCTCGTCGACGAAGAAGTCGAGCTCTCCCGTATCGACCACCGTCGGCGGAAGCCCGACAAGGTCGACGGCACGCGAAGGCGCCGCATACTGGTCGGCCGTACGACCTCCCAGGTAGGCCTCCCACGCGAGTGCGCCGAGTCGCGCGTTCCAGACAACGGTTTCGGCCAGTTCTGCAGTGCTCATGGTAGACCCCCGGTCGTCGAGCATCGGATAGGAGAGATGCAGGCCGGCGATGGCCGGACCCGAGCGGTCGCGAGCGAGCAGGGCGAGGCCGGCAGCGAGCCCGCCGCCGGCGCTGGCCCCGGCGACCACGACGGTCGCGAACCGGTGCGAAAGCCACTCGAGGGCTGTGTAGCAATCTTCGAGGGGCTCGGGATGCCGATGCTCCGGCGCGAGCCGATAATCTACCGAAACAACTGACACCCCGAGGTTTGTGGAGAGGCCCAGGCACAGCGCGTCATCCTGACGTGCACTGCCGAGGAACATGCCGCCGCCATGGATCCAGAGGATCACGGCATCCGATCGTTCCGCCTCGTGGAGGCGAAGCTCGAGCGCGCTTCCGTCCGGGCGGGAAAGGGTGACGACGCTGGCGCTCGGGACCGGCTCGGCCGCGAGCGCGGCATCCAACCGTCTCACCAGCGGAACCGTAAGTGGCTCCGCGGGGAGCCGCGAGGGGAGCGTGGCGTCGAGGACACCGACAAGAGTGGGATCGAGCCGCTCGATCACCGCGGCGTTCGAGAGTACCCGGCTCATCGCGTCATCCCGTCGATCGTCTCGAGAAGGTGACCGACGACCGCGCAGGCGAACACGGACAGGATGCAGGGCACCACCACGGCAAGAGCGCCGGCGCTCGCAACGACGGCGAACCCGCCGATACACGCGAGAGCGAGCACGGTCAGCGCAGCGCCCGGCCGGAACGCCACCAGGATGGCGGCGCCGCGCCAGGCGGAGAACCCCCGTCGACCGCGCACCGCACCGTAGGCGAGCGTGTAGGGGGCGAGGACGAGCGCCACTGCAGCGAGCACGGATGCCGCGATCGCCACCCCGCCGCCGACGGTTACAGCCTCGGCCAGGGCTGTTGCAATGACGGAGAGCGAGATGGCGAGCACAGGATCGAAACGAAGACCGTCGCGAAGCTTCGGCTTGTCCGCTCGCGCGATCGTCGCCGAGAAGCCTGCCAGCCCGGTCGCCAACAGCGTGAGCGGCAACGTAGCGAGACCCGAGATCCACAGGGGCGCGAACAGCATCGACACGGCGAGGGGAACGGCCGCAACCAGGGAGATGAGTCCCAACGCCGCAACTCGTGGCAGTTCGTGCCACGTCGAGATGGCTGCGTGCTTCAGTAGGAGCGGCAAGCTGGTCTGCGCCAGCAGAATTTCGGTAGTCATCAGAGTTTCAATCCACTTGAGGCGATCGATTGGACGATGTAGCGCTGCGCGATCAGAAAGACGATCAGCACCGGGATGATGGCCATCGTGATTCCCGCGGCGATCGTGCCCAGTGACCCGGTCGAGAATCGGCCCGCGAGAAGCACCAGACCAACCGGCAGCGTCTGGGTCTGGGTGTCGTTGATCATCACGAGCGGCAGCAGCAGGTCATTCCACCAGTACGTGAAAGTCAGGATGCCGAGGGTGGCGAGAGCAGGCCCGGAAAGCGGGAGCATCACCTGGAAGAACGTGCGCACGAAGCCGGCGCCGTCGAGCTTCGCCGCCTCCTCCAGCTCGCGCGGCAAACTCAGGAAATGCTGCCGAAGAAGGAAGATGCCGAACGCACTGAAGACGCCGGGCAGGATGAGCGCCCAGAGCGTGTTCGTCAGTCCCAGTTTCGACATCACGAGGAACAACGGAACGATCGTCACCTGCAACGGAATCATCAACGAGCCGATGACGAGTGCGAAGGCGATGTCCTTGCCCGGAAACCGGAGCCTGGCGAATGCGTAGCCCGCCGTCGAACAGGTGATGAGCTGCGCGACCGTGATCGTGCCGGCGACGATCAGCGAATTCAGGATGAACCGGAAGTATGGGACCTGCGTCGTCACCTTTCCGAAGTTGGTGAAAGTCGCGCTCGACGGGAGGAGGGTGGGCGGCAGCCGGTAGAGCTCCGCGTCGCTCGGCGAGATCGCACCCCGGAAGATCCAGATGAATGGGGCCGCGATTGCGATGGCGGCGATGCCGAGAATCACGAAAGTGATCACGCGCTGGGTCAGGTAGCTTGCGCTTCGAGCGCCACGATTGCTCATTCGTAGAACGTCCATCTGCGGGAGAGCAGGAATTGGATCGCTGTGAGCACGATCAGCACCAGCAGAAGCGTGATGCCGACGGCGGACGCATAGCCGAGATCGAAGTTGCCGAATGCGGTGTCGTAGATGTACTGCACGATCGTGCGGCTTGCATCACCCGGACCGCCCTGCGTGAGCACGCGAGGCTCCGCGAAGATCTGAAAGGCGCTGATCGTGTTGATCACGAGCAGGAAGAAGACCGTGGGGGAGAGAAGCGGAAGGGTGATCTTCCAGAATCGCTGCCAGGCGCCCGCGCCATCGACGATCGCCGCCTCGCGAATCTCGGTCGGGATCGACTGGAGGCCGGCGATGTAGATCAGGATGGAGAAACCGACAGTCTTCCAGGATGCGACCAGGATGACCGAGATCGGCGCGAACGCGCTCGAACCGAGCCAGTCGATCCGATCGATGTGCAACCAGCCCAGCCAGTAGT
>FSYX01000411.1_pt1 | contig 9592 bp, 5 predicted proteins | sample 1638671 | NCBI WGS metagenome assembly FSYX01 (sample SAMEA3914813, study PRJEB12502) | metagenome | biome: forest; material: soil | place: Canada | collected 2011-07-07 | depth 0.3 m
CGCGCTGGCCGGAACGGCCAAGCTCAGGGTGCCATCCTGGGCGGCGACGGTGGTCGCCTGGATGTCGATCGTTCCGCTGCCCGACGGCGGCGTAACGGGGCCCGCAACGGTTGCCGGGTCGAACGTGTACGCGCCGGTGCCGGCCGTGACGTGAGCCGTGAAGTACCAGACTCCGCTCGACGCCAGGTTGACGCCGTTCGCCGTGGTGCACGCAACGCCGACGCTCCAGTTGCCGCCGGCCGCCTGCACAGCTCCGATCGCACCGTTACCCTGCTGGGCAGGCGACGTGTCGACGCCCTTCAGGGTCTTGGTCGCGTCGGTGAACGGGTTACTTGCAAACGCCTTGTACGAGGACGGCGTGCGCTCGGTTCCAGGTGCCGTCCAGAAGCTCTTCCAGGCGGTGGCGTCGGCCGGGCACTGCAGGGCGGCGAACGGGTCGCTGTTCGACGGCGAGACGAGGATGTCGTCCTGCCAGGCGAGCGTCGCTCCGTTCGCGGTGAAGCTTAGCGTTCCGTTGTTGAACAGGTACAGGCCCGTGTCGGACCCGTTTGCCTGCACGTCGGCCATAGCGATCGACGCGGAGCCGACGGCGAGCCCGAGGGCGGCAACACCAGCGACGGCGATCGTCGCGAAGCGCTTCTTGTTCATGATCTACCTTTCAGTTTTCGAGTTGGTATAGCTGATTAGGAGAGGTTGGCGCGGGTGATGGTGGTGGTCGATGGGGCGAGGAATCCGAACTTCGTCTTCACAGCGCCCGACGTGCTGGCGAAGGTTCCGAAGTTGGTCAGGCTCTTCGGCTTCGTCGGGTCGACGAGGCCCGCGAGGACAGCGTCGTACGTTGCGCTCGTGGAGTCGATGCGCGCGAACTCGACGACGACATACGTGTCACGGCCCCAGGTGGAGTCGTTGTAGTACGCGGCGTTCGGGACGAGCGCGTTGCCGCTGCCGGTGTACGGAGCGGTCGCACCCTCGGCGCTTCCGAGAACTGCGGTTCCGGTGCGGTTCTGCGCGGCGCCGTTCTTCTGTGCGACCCAGCTGGCGACCGAGAAGGGGATGATCTGACCAGGCGTGGACAGTACGGTTCCGTCGTTCTCGGCAAGAGTGCTCTGGTTCACGCATGCGCCCGGCGCGGAGACACCGATCGCCGAGAGGAAGAACTTGCGGGTTCCCGAGGCGGACTGCGGCAGAACCGGCGAGATCGCCACACCGTTGACCGAGGTCAGGGTGCAGTTGTAGATCTGAGTCAGCTGTGCGGTGGTCAGCTGCTCGAGGCCCGTGGTGGTGTTCGGGGCGATCGCGTACGACACGGCGTCGCGGCCGAACGGGATGTAGGCGAGAGCACCGGACGGGTTCGTGTTGGCGCCGGGGCCGGACGACGAACGCGCGATGTCGACCTGGCCAGTGATCGACGTCGCGGGCGTGGTGTTGCCCGAGACCGAGAATGCAGCGCCGTCGATCGAGCGGCTCAGAGCCTTCACACCGTCGCCGGATCCCGCGGGACGGGCGAAGTACGGACCTGCCGGCTTGGTCTGAATCGCAGCCGAGCCGAACGCGTCGTAGGACGCGACGTACCCAGCGGTGGTCGAGACGCGAACGTTCACGCCGGTGACCGTGCTGCCATTGGTCAGCGCGTTGGCGGCGTCCTGCAGGGTGTCCGAGCCGGCCAGCACGTAGCTGCTCGACACGGGGTCCGCGTTGGCCGGTGTCGAAACAACGAGGCCGGCAAGAGCAACACCGACGACTGCGCAGAGCGCGGCAGCCTTTTTCGTCTTCACTATGTTTCCTTTCGGGAGGGTTCGCGCGACACCGGTTTCGGTCGCGTCGATTCGGCCGTCCGCGACACCGGTCGGTGTCGTCTTGAGGGCCAAACTCTGGGGGCGGCTCACGGGAATCTCCGTAGCCGGCCGATGATGGGAACAGACAGGGCGGCGACCAGGCCGCCGGCGAGACCGCCGGGAAGCACGGCCGGGATGCCGCCGACGGACGGGTCTTTGGGCGTCTTGCCGTCGCTGAGCGCTCCCGCGGCGACACCTGTCGGTGTCGGCGTCTGCGAAGTCGCCGGAACGGTCGCCGGCGGGAGCACTGCCGGTTGCCCCGCATCGTTGGGGACGCTGACAGCCGGCGCGGCGCCTCCGTCGGCGGGCGCGGCCACGGGTGGGGCTCCGCTTTGAATGGCCGCCGCGGCGCCGATCGCCTGGGCTTTCCACTCGGCGGGGATCGGCGCATACCCGGGTGGGAGCTGACCGGGCTCGACACCGGGGGTCTGGCCGGTGGTCGCGGCGAACCGGATGAACGCGGCATAGTCCGCACGCGCCTTTGCGTCGGTCTGGGCCACGTTGGTCGCCGCATAGACGGGCATGGCGAGGGGGTAGGCGGCAGCGGCAGCCTTCGCGGCCGAGCTGGATGGATCGAATTCGCGAACCTGCTTCTGGGTCGCGACCGGGGTCATCACTGCGGCCGCCGCTGTGAGCGACTCCGTCGTCGGTGCTACGAATTGCCCGGCAGGGTTCAGGAGCTGAGCCGTGACGATCTGGTACTTCGCCGCAGAACTCGTGTCGGTGAGCGAGAGCACGCTCTGATAGCCGGGCAGATTTCGCACGCTCTTGCCGTATTTCGCAGGCGACGCCGTCGGATCCCACAATCCCAGCGTCTGGCCGTCGCCGCGGAGCGTGTAGTAGGCCGACTGGTCCATGTCATTCGTGTAGGGGCGCCAGGTGAGCAGGTTGACCTCGCCACCGGCGGCGCTGGCGGGTTGGGTGATCGGGTCTGCCTTCGGAAAGTCGTCACGTGGAAGCTGCAGACCGACACCACTCGGGTTGATCTTCGCGTTGGTCGAACTGTTCGGGTTGACGATCATGCCGTAGCCGTCGCCTTTGCCTGCGAGGAATGCCGCGGCCGAAGGGTCGGCGAGCACGTAGCGCCACAGTTGCCAGGCGGCATCCGATCGCCCTTGCGGAACCAGCAGGTCCGCGACAGAAGGCGAAGCGATCGCCTGGTATTTCCAATCCGGGTTGTCCGCGTTGACCTTCTGAAAGTCGGGGTCGAGCAGCAGGTTGCGCGGATTGGTCTTGAGCTCGCTGCGATTTGCGTGGAGCGGAAGCGAGTCGAGGTACGACGCGGTGAGGAGTTTCGCGATCAGGCGGGGTGTCAGTTTCATCGAGCTGAAGGAGAGGCCCGACTTGTCGAGCTGGTCCTGCGGCGTGTCGGCACCCGCCGACGGTACGCGGTCGATCGCCAACCCGACGGCCAGTCCACCGACAGCCACGGGGGCATACGTCAGCGCATCCGGGCTGTCTGAGGTGAGTGCTCGTGAGGTGAGAGCAAGCGGTGCGGGATCGGTGCCGTTGGCCGCAAGAGAAGCATCCGATTCCGCGCTGTTGCTCATCGTGTAGATCGCTCCGCCCTGCGCGTTGCAGAGCACCGGCTGCCACGACGAGACGGCGGCTCCGACGAGCTCGCTGCCGCGCAGCTGACGTTCGGCGGCTCCCAGCGCGCAGGTGACGCCGAGCGGTTTGAACGCCAGCTTGAAGGCGATGTTGTGCTTCCACGCATCCCAGCGCAGACCCGACTGGGTGATGTGGGATTCGCCCGCATCCGCAGTGCCGCGCGGGATGACGACCAGCCAGCAGGATTGCGGCTGCGTGGTGCCGTCCGCTGCTGTGACCGGGCTGCCGCAGCCGAGTCCGTTCGCCTGAAGGGCGGTCTGGATCTCGAACTTCACAGAACCGGCGCCATTGGTCGCCGACCCGGCCCACGGAACCTCGTTCGACGAGGTGGGGTTGAAGAAGGCGTTGACGTTCACGTTCGTGTTGGTCTGCTTGTGGTTCACCACGGAGGCGACGACCTCGCCATCGACCGCACGGAACGGGATGGAGGTGTACGTGGGGTGCGCGAACCCATCCCCCGGAGCTGTGTAGTCGGTGTCTTCCGGCGCGACCGAGGTGTCCGTCACGAAGCCGTCGCGTCGCGCACCCGGCGTGTTGAATGCGCCGTACTGGCACGTCGTGCGATCCGGGTGGCCCGGGTTCTTCGGGTCGTCGCCCCAGCATTGGGCGATCTGCAGAAAGTTCTCGCCGCCGGTTCCGCTGTTCGGTGGAGTGGATCGTTTCGCACCCGTCCAGCTCACGGTGACACCTTGCGAGATCAGTCCGGTCGTCTGCGAGACGGTGACCGCCAGGTTCGGGAAAGGCGAATCCTTCGCATCGGTGTCTTGCTGGGCTGCCGTCGCCGTGACCGCGAGGCTCTCAACGGCCCGGGCCGGTGCCGACGCGCTTCCCCAGGTCGACAGCGCGATGGTGACCGCGATGCCGGTCACGACGCCGAGCCCGATCGAGCGCGAAACGGTGCTGCGCCACTGCGACGGACGACTGGAATTCACGGGTTCTCCACGGGGTTCTATGGGAGCTTTCTCAGCTACCAGCGGCCAAGGTATGGGCGGTTAGTGACGTCACGATGAACGATTGCGGAACTAGGTCCGGCGCACAGTTGTTGCAGCGGATTCGATGACGCAGAGCGCTGCCGCCTCGATGCGGTCAGTGCAGTAGGCGGATCAGCCGTCTGTGCGGCCACGCGACCGTCGCAGCCGTCGCACGATCAGGGGTGGAGCGACGACCGCGAGCACGAGCAGCGCGCCCGCTATGAGCATGACCGTCTGCTGTCCACCCCAGCCGTCATCCGCGAGCGTGTACGGTGTTGCGCGAGCCGCGTTGGCACTTCCCGTGCCGCCGGTGTCGGTGCCACCCGTCCCTGTGCCCGTTCCGGCGCCCCCGGTGCCGGCGGCTCCTGTACCGGTGCCGGCACCGCCTGCCGCGCCACCGCCCGCCGAACTGCCACCCGTGCCCGAGCCGGACGTCGCGGTCGGGGTGCCCTTCGCGCCCGCCGTTCCGGTGGTGCACTGGTTGGGCCCCTGTTTGTCGCAGGCGGCCGGCTGCGGAGCCGACACAGCGAGCTGGTTGTTCGAAGGAGAGTCGCCCGCTTTGAAGGTCGGGTTATGACAACTGTTGACATCGACGTTCGACGCGGATGCTCCCGGGATGCGTTTGATCTGCTCGAACCCGGCGAGCACCAGGTTCATCGGCAGCGGCGAGTAGCCGAGGGTGGCCGCCTGCTGCTGGCCCTCGCACAGCATGTAGTTCGAGAACGACCCCAGGGTTCTGCCTTTGTCCGCCGTGAAGATGCCGGCGACTTCCGTTGGCACGATCATGTACGAGTAACTGGAGAGCGGGTACGTCCGCGGGTCGGCGTTGTTGTACACGCCGTCGAGAATCTGGGTCAGATAGTCGGCAGACGCCGTGTTCGTGTTGATCTGCGCCTTCAGAAGCGCTACCGCGACCGAAGGTGCGGTCGGCTCGATGTAGTAGCCGGCGGCGTTCAGAATCTTCGCGACGGGAAAACCCGACTTGATCGCATACGAGTACTCGACATAGGTGATCGCCCCGTCGGCGTAGGCCTGGCTGACGTATCCCGCGACACCGAGAGAACCGCTCTGCGCTTTGAAGTTTCCATAGGAAGGAAACTGTGACGTCAGACCGCAGGGAACCGGGCGACCGACCTTGCCGCAGAACGTGTTCCACAACGACGAATACTGCTTCGACATCCACAGCGTGAACTGAGCGGTCGAACCAGAGCCGTCCGATCGCACCACGGGAAGAATGCTGGTGGCGGGCATCTTCAATCCGGGGTTGTCATTCTGAATCTGCGGATCGTTCCATTTGGTGATCACACCGGTGAAGATCTTTGTGACCGTTTCGCCGCCGAGGCGAAGATTGGTGACCTTCTTTCCGCCGATCTGAAGGTTGTACATGAACGACGTTCCGCCCGCGACGATCGGCATGTAGGCGTATTTCGTCGTCGGCGTCTCCGGAGCCGAGCCGTCTTCAGGGTGGGATTGGAACGGAATCTCGCTGACCGCGAAGTCGACGGTGTTGTTGATGAAGTCGCGCCGACCCTGCGACGAGCCCACACCATTGAAGTTGACCGTCATGCCGTAGTTCGAGGCCACGTTGCGTCGCCACTGGTCGAGCGCGTTCTGCGACCAGGTCGAACCGGATCCGGTGATCGGCGTCCAGCCCGCAGCGAGCGCGGCCGGGGCCTGCGCAAGAGTTCCCGCGAGCACTGCGGTGAGCACGGCCAGAGCGGCGAGGATGCGACGAACGCGTCGGGCGTGGGCGGTGGGGGGCGTCATGACGACGTCTCCTTGCTGTCAGGGGTGTGGGCAGTCCCGGGTTCGCCGGCGACAACAGGTTCGGGCAGATTCGCAGGACGGCGGCCTTTCGGCATCGGCGGATCCGTTTCGCGGGTGATACGGCGGAGGTCGCGCATCGAGCCTTCCGCTGCCTTGCGACGCTGACGATCGGACAGCTGACCGGGACCCTTTCCGCCGAACATCCGCGCAAGGAAGAACAGCGTGAGCACCAGGATCACGAGCACCGCAGCCGCACCGAATCCGCGAGCGATCATGGTCGGCTCCGGCGACTTGACGAAGTCGAACACCTGGAGTGGCAGCGAGATCATCGGCCCGGAGAACGGGTTGAAGTTGAGCACGGCCGTCACCCCGCTGGTCAGCAGCACGGGCGAGGTCTCGCCGACACCGCGAGCGGTTCCCAGGATGACGGCCGTGACGAGCCCGGAACGCGCGGTCGGCAAAACCACATGCCAGACCGTGCGCCACCGGGTGGAACCCAGCGCGTAAGACGCCTCGCGCAGATTCCCGGCGACCAGACGCAGCACCACGTCCGACGCCCTGATCACGATGGGCAGCATCATCACCGTGATCGCCAGCGATGCGGCGAAGCCCGAGCGCTGATGGGTGACCATCGTAATGATCGCGGTGTAGACGAACAGACCAGCAACGATCGACGGCAGCGCCGTCATCGCATCCGCGATCGTTCGCACGAACCGGGCGAACTTTCCGCCGATCTCGTTCAGGAAGACCGCAGTGGTCACACCGAGAGGAATGGTGATCGCCAGGGCGATCGAGATCTGGATGAGCGTGCCGACGATCGCGTGCAGGATACCGCCGACGGTGAGCGGGTCGAGCGGGCCGGCGAACTCCATCGTCTGAGTGAAGAAGTTCGCGTGCCACAGGGCATCCCAGCCCCGGACTATGGCGAAGGCGACGACGAAGACGAGAGCGGCGAAGAGCAGAACCCCGGCGCTGACGAAGAGCACGGTCATCACTCGATCGGTCACCGTCTGGCGGTTGGAACGCAGCGAGACCAACAGGGCGTAGATGCCGACGAAAGAGAGGAATGCGACGATCGCCCAGCCCACTTGCCCGGTGAGCGGAGTGAACCATCCGAAGAGCAGGATGGCGAGCGAGGCGCCCGCGACCAGCGCCCCCCACAGATTGAACCGGTCCTCTGAGGTCGCCTGACGGATCTGACGCCGCGGTCCGACTTCGACATCGTCGCGGACCGGCAGCACCGTGCGCCCGAGCGGCGGGGCCGGCTCGAGGAGGTCGTCGGGAGCGCTCGCTTTCGCGAAGTCGAACTCGGATGGCCTGACGACCACGGTGATGTCATCGACAGGCATCCGGGTCGCGGGTGCCGGTGTGGGTGCGGGTGCGAGCGTCGGCGTAGTGACAGTTTCGGTCGTGGTCATCGTCAGCTCGTCTCCGCTCCGGAACGCGATCGGGCAACGATCGACGAAGCCGTGAAGTTCACGACGAGCGTCATGAGGAAGAGCACCAGGCCGGCCGCCATCAGCGCGGACAGGCCGAACTCGCTGGCCTCGCCGTAGCGCAGCGCGATCAGCGCCGACACCGAGTTGGTGCCCGACTTGAGCACCTGCCAGTTGATCGTGAAGATCGGCGAAATGATCATGTACACGGCGATGGTCTCGCCGAGTGCGCGGCCGAGCCCAAGCATCGTGCCGCCGATGATGCCGCCACGCCCGAACGGGAGCACGACCGAGCGGATCATTCCCCACCGCGTCGATCCGAGCGCGTAGGCGCCCTCGCGCTCACCGGCGGGAGCCTGCGAGAACGCCTCGCGCATCACCGACGTCTGGGTCGGCACCACCATGAGTGCGACGACGATTCCAGCGATGAACGCCGACGACGTGAATGCGCTCGCGTCGGTCTGCGGGGTTCCGCTGCTGTCGGTGACCGCGAAGATCGGGATCCACGCGAAATGCGTCGAAATCCATTGCGAGACCGGGATCACATTCGCCTGCAGAAAGAACACACCCCACAGGCCGTAGACGACGCTCGGCACGGCCGCCATCAGGTCGACGAGCGTGATCAGGAACGCCTTCACCTTGGGTGGGGCGATCTCCGAGATCAGGAGCGAGGTGCCGAGTGCCAACGGCACCGAGACGAACATCGCGATGAGGGCGATGGTGATCGTTCCGGCGAGCACGGCCGCGATGCCGAACGTGCGCGTCTCCGGCGACCACTGCTGCTGTGTGAGAAAGCTGAAACCGCTCACCCTGAGCGCATCCGCTGCGCGCAGCGACAGGAACAGGCCGACCGCGAGCATGATTCCGACCGTGGTGGCACCCGCCGTGAAGCTGACGGTCTTGAAAAGCGAATCCGCGCGCGACGGTCGCGACACCAGCGAGCGCCGTGGCCGTTTCGGGTCGGCGACCGGATCATCTTCGCGCGTCACCGACCGGGGTCGGGGCGCGTCGACGACGCTGGTCTCTTCGGTCATGGGCAGTCCTCGCGGTACGACGGCTTCGGGGCGCACTCGGGTGGAGCGCCCGCCGCTGGGGCCAGCGTCGCCAGTTGAGGTGAACGTGAGTCGACGTAGGGATGAAGTGGCAGCATCACGCAGGAGACCCGCAGTCCAAGATTCAGGAGTTGCACACCTGCGATTCGGGCTGTGTCGCTGGCGGCCTGAGCGCGTGCTCCGTTGGACATCTTTGGTCGGAATTCTCAAGGAGAGCGACAGAAGATGTCCAAGCGTGAACCAGCGGAGCGGCAGGGGCAACCATTCAGGGATGCGGTGGGCCGGGCGTCGCGCTGGGAGTCGGCGTCGAGGTCGGCTGCGGCGTGGAGGTCGGCCCGCTGTTGCGTGCGATCACGATCGTGACCGTCGACCCGAGTCTCGCCGACGTACCCGCAGCCGGCTCGGTTCCGATCACGGTTCCGTCCGGCACCGTGCTGTCGATCACGGTGCGCTCGGTGGCCATGAAACCGGCCGACGTCATCGCCGAACCGGCAGCGACCGCGCTTCCGCCGCTGACGGCGGGCACCGCGTTCGACCCGGATGCGATCACCAAGGTCACGGACGAGCCTCGCGTGACGCCGGTGCCCGACACGGGATCCGCCGACAAAACGGTGCCTTCGGCCGAGGTGGAGTCACGCGTCTGCACCGGCCCCACAACGAGGCCGGCCGCCTTCACGCGTTGCTGTGCGGAGTCCTGGGTGAGCCCCGCGAGCTCGGGAACCACGACGGGCGCCGGTGGCCGAACGACAGGGGCGACGGTAGGGCTCGGAGCCGACGATGTCGGCGCGGCGGTCGGCACGGGCGAGGGCGTCGAGCTCGTCGACGCTCGCGGGACGGAGCTGGCGGCGATGAGCCAGACGGTCGCGGCCGCGACCACCGCGAGCGCCAGCAGAGTCGCGACCGTTCTCGGTCGCGGGCCC
>FSYX01000301.1_pt1 | contig 9588 bp, 7 predicted proteins | sample 1638671 | NCBI WGS metagenome assembly FSYX01 (sample SAMEA3914813, study PRJEB12502) | metagenome | biome: forest; material: soil | place: Canada | collected 2011-07-07 | depth 0.3 m
ACGTGTACTCCCATCCCACCCACCCGTACACGATCGAGCTTCTGGGGGCGCGGCCCAGCATCGACGTGCGGGTCGAACGACTTCCGGTGCTGCAGTACGACCGGGCGACCCACGAGCGAAGGAAGGTAGACGCATGACAGGCCGTGAAGCGATCGTCGTCGCACGAAACCTCAAGAAGGTCTTTCCGGCGTCGAAGGGCTCAGGCGGACAGCCGATCGTCGCCGTCGACGATGTCTCCTTCGAGCTCTACCCCGACGAATGCCTGGCCATCGTCGGTGAATCGGGCTCGGGCAAGACCACAGTCGCGCGGATGCTCGTGGGGCTGGAGACGGTCACCTCCGGTGAGGTGTTCGTGGGTGGTCGTTCGCGAGCGGGCGGCGCTCGCAGACTCGCGGATCGGCGTCGTTGGGCTCGCGAGGTGCAGTACGTGTTCCAGGACCCGTACTCATCCCTCAACGGTCGGCAGCGGATCGTCGACATCGTCGAGACCAGCCTGGCTTTACACGCCACCGGGCGACCCGGCAAGCGTGAACTCGCGATAGGTGCCCGCGAGGTGCTGCAGAGCGTCGGGCTCGGCGACGCGTTCGCGACCAAGTACCCCTACCAACTCTCAGGCGGGCAGCGACAGCGTGTGGCGATCGCACGCGCGCTCGCGGCGAACCCCCGAGTGATCGTTCTCGACGAGGCCGTTGCGGCACTCGACGTCTCCATCCAGGCGCAGATCCTCAACCTGCTGAACGACATCCGCGCCGAACGCAAGGTCAGCTACCTGTTCATCTCCCACGATCTATCGGTCGTGAACCAGATCTCCGACCGGATGATCGTGATGGAGCAGGGTGTCGTGGTCGACGCAGGCGACACCGCCGAACTCCTCGCCCACCCGCAGCATCCATACACTCGCGCACTGCGTGCCGCCGTGCCCCGACCCGGATGGAAACCGACCCGTCGGGACCGCCTGGCCTCGTGAGGACTCTGATCACCGCGGCGCACATCATCGCGTTCGACGGCATCGGTCACACCGGTCTCGAGGATGGCGCGGTGGTCGTGGACGGCGACCGGATCGTCTTCGTCGGAGCCGGCTCCGATGCTCCGGGACCGTTCGACGAGCGAATCGACCTGGGCGAGAGCGTGCTGCTTCCCGGGTTCATCGACCTCGACGCACTCGCGGACATCGACCATCTGGTGCTCGACTCGTGGAGTGACGGCCAAGCCGCGGCACGCCTCAGCTGGTCGGCGGCGTACTTCCGGTCGGGGAGACACGATGTTCTCACACCCGGGGAACGCAGCACGATGCGCCGCTATGCGCTGGTTCAGCTCGCGCTGCACGGCATCACCACCATCATGCCCATCTCGTCGGAGGTCCACTCTCGATGGGCGGAGACACATGACGATCTCCTGGATGTCACCACAATGGCGAGCCGTCTCGGGCTGCGCTCGTTCCTCGGACCCTCGTACCGCTCGGGAGTGCACGTCACCGACGATGACGGCACACCGGTCATCGCCTGGGATGACGATGAGGGCCGCCGCGGATTCGCCGAGGCGGTCCGATTTCTGGACACGGTCGACGAATTGGGCGATCCGCTCGTAACGGGCCTGCTCGCGCCGTGCCGGATCGAGACGGTCCGCGATGACCTTCTCGTCGAGACGGCTCGGGTCTCTGCGGAACGGGATGTGCTGGTTCGCGTGCACGCGACGCAGGAACGCGATGAGCGTGCGCAGAGCATCTCGCTTCACGGGGCTGCTCCGCTCGCGCGCCTCGAACAGCTCGGACTTCTGAACGAGCGCACCCTTCTCGCACACGGGATCTACCTGGACGTGCACCCGGATGTCTACGGCGAGGACCGAGGAGAGCTCGGCACACTGGCGGGTGCGGGTGTCTCGATCATCCACTGCCCTCTCACCAACAATCGCTACGCATCCCACCTGCACAAGCTCTCGCAGTACCTCGACGCCGGAGTGAACATCGCACTCGGCACCGACTCGTTCCCACCCGATCTGGTTCGCGCGATCGACACCGGCGTGCAACTCGCGAAGGAGCAGCATGGCCTGCTCGGTCGCGGAATGCTGCCCGAATACGTCGATGCGGCGACGACGGGAGGCGCGCGTGCCCTGCGTCGGCCCGACCTGGGTCGAATCGCACCCGGCGCGGCTGCGGACATCGTCGCGTTCGCGCTCGACGACTTTCGCACCGGTCCGATCGAGGATCCGCTACGAACCCTGACGCTCGCCGGTACCGGTCGCGACCTGCGTTTCAGCATGATCGCAGGCCGCGTGGTCGTCAGAGACGGCGCGATCGCGGGCGTGGATTGCACGGCCCTGCGGGTCGAGGCGCAGCACATCTTCGACACGTTGCGGGACGCGTACGCCGAGCGCGACTACCTCGCCGGTTCGCCTGAGCCTCTCTTCCCACCTGTCTTCCCGGCCGCCGCTGTGTCGCGAGCGTGACTGCTCTGCTCGAACGTGCCGGATCGACGGTCACGCTCGCTCGGAACGGTCACGTTCGTGGGGGCACCCCGGCCCCTTCGCGAAGGCGACCCCGCCCTGAAAGCAAGCCGCGCTTAAGCGACATCCACGACTGGGTCGCGATTGCGCGCAGTGGCACGATTGCGCGCACCGCCTTCCAACTGATGGATGCGTTGTGCGGAGAGGCCAATGACACGTCCTGGAAATGGAACTGGACGGCTGCCTGGACCATGATTCAGCCGAACAGCTGACGAGTACCTCCCGCGCGACATCCGCTCGCGGGAAACCGTCATTTCGGGTCGCGATTCAGGTCGGTTGGGCGCAAGTCGCGACCGTTCCATCCAATGTCGGCCGGCCGAGTGCACGTTCGACTGCTTCTGGAGACGCGCCCAAGCCGGCCGCCAGGACGTCGCCGACGCCACCCGAGTGGGCACAAACTCACCTCATTCCGCGCGTGAAGGGGGAGTTTGTGCCCACTCGGCGGGCTCCTCGGCGGGCTCGTCGCCGGCGGCGGGCTTGGCGCTGTGCCTGCGAGCGCTCCGTTCGTAGTCTTGACTCAGCGCCGTCGAACGGCCGACCGAGGCACGAAGGAGTTCGCTCATGGAAGAGATCGTCGTCGATGTGCTGGTCATCGGCTGGGGCAAGGGCGGCAAGACCCTCGCCGGGTCGATGGGTCGCACCGGTCGACGCGTTGCTCTGGTGGAGCAGTCCGATCGGATGTATGGCGGGAGCTGCATCAATATCGCCTGCGTTCCGACGAAGGATCTTGTGCACAGCGCCGAGACCCGACGCGACTCCGACGATCCGCAGGCCTGGTTCGCCGATGCGGTGCAGGGGCGGGATGCGCTCACCGACAAGCTCCGTGCGCGGAACTACGCGATGCTCGCCGAGATGGACACGGTCACCGTGATCGATGGGCGAGCGCGGTTCACGGGGCCACACGACGTTGAGGTCATGGCGGGCGACGAGCGCCTGAACATCCATGCCGAGACGATCGTGATCAATACCGGGACCATTCCCGCGCCGCCCACGATCGACGGAGCGTCAGGGAGTGCGCGGGTCTTCGACTCGACCACGATCCAGCACGTCGACCCACTGCCGAAGCATCTCGCAATCATCGGCGGAGGCTACGTCGGACTCGAATTCGCGGGGATGTTCTCCCACTTCGGCTCGAAGGTGACGGTCATCAGCCGCAGTGAGCGCGTGCTGCCCCGCGAAGACCGTGACGTGTCCGAGGCTGTTCACGCCATGCTCCTGGAGAAGGGAGTCGAGTTCCACTTCAGCTCGGTGGTCGAACGGCTGGTCGACAACCCCGATGACGGCTCGGTCGGTCTCGATGTCGTGACCGCCGGGCATGCGGCGAACCTGAGCGTCGACGCGGTGCTCGTCGCTACCGGTCGCCAGCCAACGACCGGCGATCTCGGGCTCGCGGACGGAGGCATCGCGGTCGACGCGAATGGCTTCGTGATGGTCGACGAACGACTCCGAACATCCGTGCCCGGGGTTTACGCCGTGGGCGACGTGAACGGCGGCCCGCAGTTCACCTACATCTCGCTCGACGACAACCGCATCGTGCTGAACCAGCTGACAGGGGACGGGCAGCGCTCGACCGCCGACCGCGTCGCCGTGCCGAGTACGATCTTTCTCACCCCGCCACTCGCTCGGGTCGGCATCAACGAAGCGCAGGCCCGCGCGAGCGGACGTCATGTTCTGGTGGCGAGCAAGAAGGTCGCCGACATCGCGGCGATGCCGCGGCCCAAGATCATCGGCGAGACACACGGTGTGATCAAGTTCGTCGTCGACCCGCAGACCGATCTGATCCTCGGCGCCACGGTGTTCTCGATCGATGCGCAGGAGCTCGTCAACCTGATCGCGCTCGCGATGCGAGCCGACATCACGGCCACCGCTCTGCGCAACGGAATCTGGACCCATCCATCGAGCACCGAGGCGCTCAACGAGGTGCTGGCCGACCTGGCCGACTATGACCCGGGACGGGTGTTCACCAGCTGACGGCGATGTACTGCGACTCCGTGAATTCGAGCATCCCTTCGTGGCCGCCTTCGCGACCGAGGCCGCTCTGCTTGAAGCCGCCGAACGGGGCCGCCGGGTCGGAGACGAGTCCGCGGTTGAGGCCGACCATGCCCGTCTCCAGACGCTCGCTCACAGCCAGTCCGCGCGCCAGGTCGGACGTGTAGACGTAGGCGACCAGACCGAATTCGGTGCGATTTGCCAGGGCGATCGCTTCGTCGTCGGTCTGGAAGGTCACGATCGGAGCGACCGGTCCGAAGATCTCTTCACGAAGGATGGGCGAGGATTCGTGGACGTCGACGAGCACGGTGGCCGGATAGAAGTAGCCGACACCCTCATCCGCGGCCCCGCCGGTGAGCACGTTCGCACCCGCGTCGACGGCGGCGGCGACCAGGTCGTCGACCTTGCGACGGGCCTCGTCGTTGATCAGCGGGCCGAGGTCGACGCTGTCGCCGAGGCCGTCGCCCATGCGGAGCATACCCATCCGTGAGGCAAGTCGAGCCGCGAATTCGTCGGCGACCGACGCGTGCACGTAGAAGCGGTTGGCCGCCGTGCACGCTTCGCCCCCGTTGCGCATCTTGGCGATCATCGCGCCGTCGACCGCGGCATCGAGATCCGCGTCGGCGAACACGAGGAAGGGAGCGTTGCCGCCCAGCTCCATGCTGCAGTTCACGACGGTGCGCGCCGCGTTCTCGAGCAGGATGCGGCCCACTTCGGTCGATCCGGTGAATGACAGTTTGCGCACGGCCGGGTCGTCGAGCATCGCCGAGACGACAGCCCCCGACGATCGGGACGGAACAACGTTGACGACTCCGTCGGGGACGCCGGCCTCGCTGAGGATCTCGGCGATGGCGAGAGCGGTCAGCGGAGTGTCGCTCGCCGGCTTGAGGATCACCGTGCACCCGGCCGCCAGTGCGGGGCCGATCTTTCGGGTGGCCATCGCTGCCGGAAAGTTCCAGGGTGTGACCAGCACGCACACGCCGATGGGGTGGCGGGTGACCATGATGCGGTTCTGGGCGCCCGGCGAGGTCTGGATGGTGCCGAGGAGGCGCACCGCCTCTTCCGAATACCAGCGGAAGAACTCGGCGGCGTAGGCGATCTCGCCGCGCGCATCGGGGAGCGACTTTCCGTTCTCGAGGACGATGAGTTTCGCGAGATCTTCTGCGCGCTCCTGCATCAGGTCGAATGCCTTGCGCAGAATCACCGATCGCTGCCGGGGGGCCACGTCTCGCCACGTCTCCAGCGCTCGCTCGGCCGCACGCACGGCGTCGAGTCCGTCGGCGACGCTCGCGCTCGCGACACTGGCGATACGTTGTCCGTTCGCAGGATTGACCACGTCGAAACGGAGTCCGCCCGACGCCTCCCGCCACTCGCCGCCGATCAGCAGATCGTGCGGGAACCAGCGGGTGAGCTCGGCGGTGCGTTCGGTGCTGTGCGTGTGCCGGATCAGCATCGGGGGCGTCTTCTTGTGGTCAGTATTGGTTGGCAACGAACAGCTCCTGTGCGGGGAATCGAGTGAGGATGTGTACGCCGTTCTCGGCGACGACGATTTCTTCTTCGATCCGCGCTGCGGAGAAACCGTCGGATGCCGGACAGTAGGTTTCGAGGGCGAAAACCATTCCGGGCTTGATTTCGATGGGATTGTCGAGGCTGTTGAGGCGCGAGATGATCGGCCGCTCGTGCAGGCCGAGCCCCAACCCGTGTCCGAACTGGAGGCCGAACGCAGCGCGCTCGTCCGCGAATCCGAAGTCTGTCGCCTTGGGCCAGACCGACGCGATCTCGTCGGTGCCGACGCCCGGGCGTACGGCGGCGATCGCCGCATCCATCCATTCGCGGGCCCGCGTGTATGCGTCGCGCTGGCTGCTCGTGGCGCTGCCCACCGCGAAGGTGCGGTAGTAGCAGGTGCGGTAGCCGTTGAACGAGTGGATGATGTCGAAGAAGGCCTGGTCGCCCGGCCGGATGATGCGGTCGGTGAAGTTGTGCGGGTGCGGGTTGCATCGGTCGCCCGAGATAGCGTTGACCGCTTCGACTTGGTCGGAGCCGAGCTCGTACAGACGCTTGTTGGCGAGGGCGACGATTTCGTTCTCTCGGATGCCCGGTTTGAGCACGTCGACGATGTCCTGGTAGACGCCGTCGACCATGGCGGCCGCCTGGTTGAGCAGCATGATCTCGTCGACGGACTTGATGACGCGCGCGTCGAGCATGTGCTGTTGCGCGTCGACCACGGTCAGGCCCTGACGCTGCATCTCGAAGAGGAACGGGGGCTCGACGATGTCGACTCCAACGGGCTGGTCGGCGACTCCGGCGTCGACGAGCAACGCCTTGATCTCTCGAACCGCCTGTTCCATCAGGCCGGCGGATGGTGCGACCGCGCCGCGCATCCCGAGCATTCCCGCATGGTTGTGTTCGGTCTTCAGCCAGGGGCTGTAGAGCTGGTGGTGTTTGACCGCCGAGCCGAAGTCCCACAGCTCGGGTTGGCCGCTGCGGGTGAGCAGGGCGTAGCGCGTCATCTTGTCGCCGAGCGCGCCGCCGATCCAGGTCTGGGTCGTGTAGCGGATGTTGTAGAAGTCGAACAGCAGAAAGGCGCCGCATTCGCTGGCTTCGAGCGATGTGACCGCGCGATCCAGTCGATACTTTCGCAGGCGGTCCATGTCGACGCGCATTTCGTAGTCGACATTGGTGTGGCCCGGCGCGTGCAGGGGAGCGAAGTCACTCATGGCGGCCCACTTCGAGTCCGCTCTCGACGGGCACGTTCTCGGGGATCAGTTTCATTCCGGCGCTGCGAGCCTCTTCGAGAAGCAGCACGGCGAAGTCGTCTTCGAGGTGGCCGGCGCCGATCGCGGATGCGACGAGCTGCGCGGTCGCTGCGGCGATCGGCATCGGAACCTTGAGTTCGTGCGCTGCCGAGAGGCCGAGGTCGAAGTCTTTCGCCAGGAGCGGCATCGTGAAGGTGGGCGTGAAGTCGAGGTTGACGATCGCGGGGGTCTTGTAGCGCGTGAACGTCGAGCCCATCACGGAGTCGTTGAGGAATTCGAGGAACGCGTGGCGGGAGACACCGCCGCGTTCGGCGAGGGCGGTGATCTCGACCAGAGACTGGGTGACGACACCGAGGAACACGTTGTGGGCGATCTTGACCAGGCGGGCGACTTCGCCGTCTCCCACATAGGTGGCGCTTCGGCCGATCGCGGTGAGCACAGGGTAGACGCGATCGAACGTCTCGCGCGGTCCGGATGCGGCGATGGTGAGCTTTCCTGCTGCGATGACGGCCGGGTTGCCGCTCACCGGCGATGCGAGGAACTCTGTTCGGCTTTCCGCAGCGTGGGCGCGGATCTTCGCCGAGACGGCCATCGACACGGTGGACGAGTCGATCAGGATGCGAGGCGATGCGGTCTCCGAGGTGAGGAGCCCGCCTTCGCCGACGGTGACAGCCTCCAGGTCTTTGGGCGCGGAGACCATCGTGAAGACGATGTCGCGATCGGCCAGGTCGATCGGCCGCTCTGCCGCATTCGCGCCCTTCTCGATCAGCGGAGCGATCTTCGCCGCGGTGCGGTTGTAGACCGTTACGTCGTAGCCGGCTCCGAGGAGTCTGCTGGCCATTTCGAATCCCATTCGGCCGGCGCCGATCCATCCGATCGTCGGTTTGGTCGATGCATTCATCTCGTCTCCTCAGTGAGTAAGCCTTACAATTGCCACAATCGATTGCAGTCTGCCCGCAATTATCACCTCAGATTCCCACCGCGTCAAGCACGTTGTTTCTCGTCCCGTTCCCGCTGGGCTCCGCTGCTATGGTTGTGCCATGTCCAGCCGTGCGACCATCTCGGACGTGGCCCGGCTCGCTGGTGTCCACCCCGGCACCGTCTCGCGTGCGATGAACCAGAGCACCGAGTCACAGGTCAAACCCGAAACCGTCCGCAAGGTGCGCGCGGCGGCCAGGCAACTCGGCTACACGCCCAACTCGATCGCGCGGGGGCTTCGCACGAGCTCGTCGATGACGATCGGCGTGATCATCCCCGACCTGACCAACCCGATCTTCCCGCCCATCGTGCGCGGGATCGACAGCTATCTCGCTCCCCGGGGATACTCGGCTCTCGTCGTCAACACCGACGGCAGCGGCACGACAGAACGAATGCTCTTCGAATCGCTCACGCAGCGACAGGTCGACGGTTTCATCTTCGCGACCGGTCACAGCGGACCCTCCATCGCCAGTGAGGCTTTCGACCGTGGCGTCAAAGCCGTGATGGTCAATCGGGAGGCCGGGAGCGTTGCGTACCCCGCCGCTGTCGGCGACGATGCCCAGGGAATCAGGGCCGCTCTCGCCCACCTGGCGGCACTTGGTCACCGATCCGTGCTCCACCTGGCGGGGCCGCCGTCGCTGTCGACGAGCCAGGTCCGAAGGGATGCATTCGTCGCGTGCTGCGCGACGTTCGGCATCACGGGCACAGTGCTCGAGACGTCGGCGTACACCGTCGACGAGGGGCAGCGCGCCATGGATCGTGCACTGGAGTCGGGTCATCCGCGATCGAGCGCTGTCATGGCCGGCAACGACCTTCACGCGCTCGGTGTCTATCATTCGCTGCGAGCGCACGGCCTGCGCTGCCCTGAGGATGTTTCCGTGGTCGGCTTCAACGACATGCCGTTCGCCGGGGACTTCCAGCCCGCCATGACCACGGTGCGCGTGCCGCACTTCGATCTCGGCGTCGAAGCCGCTCGCCTGCTGCTCGACGAGATCGAGAACGACGCGATCAGTGCCATCAAAGTGGTGCTTCCGGTCGAGCTGGTGGTCCGCGCGTCCACCGGCCCCGTTCTCTGACGCGTCCAACAAATCGCGCAGCCCCTTGACACTTCTTCAAAGTGGTGCAATTGTAGTGCAAACGATTGCGGAAACGCGGACGATTCGGCATTGAAGTCGAGGGTATTCGCGGAACCCGAAGAGATCGCCATTTCCTGTTAGGAGCAATGATGCAACTACGAAATCGCATGGCGGGGTCCCGAACCCGGCTCCTCGCGACAGCGGGCGCCATAACGATCGCGACACTCGCACTGGCGGGCTGCAGCGGCGGTTCGGCCACACCCTCGTCGTCCACACCACTCAAGGTG
>FSYX01000170.1_pt1 | contig 9558 bp, 7 predicted proteins | sample 1638671 | NCBI WGS metagenome assembly FSYX01 (sample SAMEA3914813, study PRJEB12502) | metagenome | biome: forest; material: soil | place: Canada | collected 2011-07-07 | depth 0.3 m
CCGGCGAGTTCGGAATCAGCCAGCCCGGCGCATCCCGGCATCTTCGCGTTCTGCGCGAGGCCGGCCTGGTCACGAGCCGGGCCGCCGGCAAGCAGAGGGTCTACGCACTCGACCCGGAAACGTTCGACGACATCGCCGGCTGGCTCGACGGCATCCGCTCGTTCTGGATCCAACACCTCGACGCCCTCGGGACGGAACTCGCCCGCGGCCGCGCCGCAGCGAGGAAGGCTGCGCACAACGAACAGCACCCGAACGACCACGGGAAGGCCGCATCATGACGATCTTCGGAGACATCGCACTCGACGGCGCCCGACGCACGGTGACGGTGGAGCGCGAATACGCGGCCAGCGGGTCCGACCTCTGGAGCGCGCTCACCGAACCGGAGCGCCTCGCGCGATGGATCGGCCGCTACACGGCGACCGGCGACGACTACCGCCTCGAGATGGGCGACGGATCGGCCGTGGTGACCGGTCGCGTGATCGTCTGCGAGGCGCAGAATCGTATCGTCGTGCGCTGGCGATTCACCGGTGAAGCCGAGACGGAGCTCGAAGCGACCATCACACCGCACGGTCAGGAACACGTCGTTCTCACCCTGACGCACCGTCGGGTGCAGGCGATCACCGCAGCTGTCTACGGGGCCGGCTGGGAGGACGTGCTCACCCACCTCGACAGCGAGCTCCGTGGGCAGCAGGACCTCGGTGACCGGGGCTATGCGGGCGAGGCTGCGAACCCGGCCGCATTCGATGCCGCGCTCGAGGAGTATCGGCGCCGAGAGGCCGGACTGACTCAGGCGCGCATGATCCGCGCTGACGGACTCTCCGGGGTTCACCTCGAACGGATGCTCGACGCTCCGATCGACCAGGTGTGGGATGCGCTGACCAGGCCGGAACGCATCGAACGCTGGCTGTGGCCGGTCGTCGCGTGGCCGGACGATCCAGCCAGGGTGCGCCCGCTCGAATTCGGCGACACCTTCCTCCTCGGCGATGCGAACGTACTCGACGGCGTGCACACGATGGAGGTCCTCGCACTGGAGCAGGGACGCCTTCTGTCCTTCACCTGGGGACCGGCCCGTTCGGCCGTGACGATCCGCCTCGCAGATCAGGGTGACGCGACCCTGCTGGTGTTGGATCAGGATGCGATCCCCGACGTCTTCGGCGCCGGCCGCCTCCGCTCGGCACCCGACTTCGCTGCGGGCTGGCACTCCCTCATCGACGGTCTCGTGCTCCTGCTCGACGGCCTCGACGCCCCGAAGCGCGAGGGGCTGTGGGATGCCGCCTACGAGGTCTACGCCTCCCAGGGCGCGGCAGACTGACTCTCCGCTCGCACTAAACTTGGGTTCCGTGTCCGAACCCACTGAAATCTCCGAAGCCGCGGTCGAGGCTGCCGTCCAGGCGGCGCTGACGGCGATCGCCGAAGCTGCCGACTCGGCCGCCCTGAAGGTCGTCCGTGCCGAGCACACGGCTGAGCACTCCCCGCTGGCGCAGCTGAACGCGAGCCTGCGGTCCGTGCCGAACGACCAGAAGGCAGCGGCAGGCAAGCTCGTCGGGCAGGCCCGCGCCCGCGTCAACCAAGCGTTCGCGGCGAAGGAGACCGACATCCACGCCGCCGAGGATGCACAGCGTCTCGCCGACGAGCGGGTCGACGTGACGGCCCTGCCGTCGCGCTGGCAGCCGGGTGCGCGGCACCCGCTTTCGCTGCTCCAGGAGCGCATCCAGGACATCTTCGTCGGCATGGGCTGGGAGGTCGCCGAAGGCCCTGAGCTCGAAAGCGAGTGGTACAACTTCGACGCCCTCAACTTCGACGAGGACCACCCCGCCCGAGCGATGCAGGACACATTCTTCGTCGAGCCGACCTCGTCCCATCTCGTGCTGCGCACCCACACGTCGCCGGTGCAGCTGCGCGCGCTGCTCGAGAACGACCTGCCGCTGTATCGCATCGCTCCCGGTCGTGTCTTCCGCACCGACGAGCTCGACGCGACCCACACGCCGGTCTTCCACCAGACGGAGGGCATCGCGGTCGACAAGGGGCTCACCATGGCCCATCTGCGCGGAACGCTCGACCATTTCGTCAAGAACATGTTCGGTGACGACGCGAAGGTGCGCCTGCGGCCCAACTACTTCCCGTTCACGGAACCCAGTGCGGAGCTCGATCTCTGGCACCCCACCTTCAAGGAGGGACCGCGCTGGATCGAGTGGGGCGGCTGCGGAATGATCAACCCGAATGTCCTCCGTTCGGCCGGCATCGATCCTGACGTCTACTCCGGGTTCGCCTTCGGGGTGGGCGTCGAGCGTGCGCTGATGTTCCGCAACGATGTGAAAGACATGCACGACATGGTCGAGGGCGATGTGCGCTTCTCGCAGCAGTTCGGAATGGTGGTCTGATGCGCGTCCCACTCAGCTGGCTCGCCGAGTACGTCGATCTCGAGCCGGGGACGACGGCCGAACAGGTGCATGCAGCGCTGGTCTCCGTCGGCCTGGAAGAAGAAGATGTCCACACGTTCGAGATCTCCGGCCCGGTGATCGTCGGACAGGTGCTCGACTTCGTCGATGAGCCGCAGTCGAACGGCAAGACCATTCGCTGGTGCCACGTGCGCGTGGCGCCGGAAGGCGCGCGGGCGGCCGACGGCGGCGATGACGTTCGTGGAATCGTCTGCGGTGCACACAACTTCGTCGCGGGTGACAAGGTGGTCGTTTCCCTGCCGGGCACGGTCCTGCCCGGGCCGTTCCCGATCTCGGCACGCAAGACGTACGGCCACATCTCGGACGGGATGATCGCCTCCGCCCGCGAACTCGGCCTCGGCGACGAGCATGACGGCATCCTGCGCCTGGCGACGCTCGAGCTCGACCCTCCGGTCGGAACGGATGCGGTCGGCCTCCTTGGGCTGGACGACACGGCCGTCGAGGTCAACGTCACGCCCGATCGCGGCTACGCCTTCTCGATCCGCGGCATCGCACGCGAATACTCGCACGCGACCGGCGTAGGGTTCCGCGACCCGGCAGCTGCCCCTGAGCTCCTTCGCGGGCTGCCGAGCCACACGGCCGGAGGAACGTTCCCGGTCGCGATCGACGACACCGCTCCGATCCGCGGGCGAGTCGGTTCCGCCGTCTTCGTGACGCGCGTCGTCCGCGATGTCGATGCGACCCGGCCGACCCCGGCCTGGATGGTCGCACGCCTCAAGCTCGCGGGCATCCGCTCGATCTCGCTCGTCGTCGACGTGACCAACTACGTGATGCTCGAGCTCGGCCAGCCGATCCACGGCTACGACCTCGACGCCCTCCGGGGCGGCATCACGGTGCGCCGTGCCCGCGCCGGCGAGAAGCTGGTCACGCTCGATGGCCAGGAGCGCACCCTCGATCCTCAGGATCTCCTGATCACCGACGAGTCCGGGCCGATCGGGCTCGCCGGCGTCATGGGCGGTGCCTCGACCGAGATCGGTTCGTCGACCCGCAACGTGCTCGTCGAGGCGGCGAACTTCGACCCGGTGTCGATTGCGCGAACAGCTCGCAGACACAAGCTTCCGAGTGAGGCGTCGAGGCGTTTCGAGCGCGGTGTCGATCCCCAGGTCGCCGTCGCAGCGGCCGCCCGCGTCGTCCAGTTGCTGGAGCAGCTTGCCGGAGGTCGCGCGGACGACCTCGGCTCCCTGCACAACACGAGTGTGACCCCGGATGCGATCCGGCTGCCCGCAGGCTACGTCTCGTCGCTGATCGGCGTCGATTTCACCGACGCGGAGATCGAGTCGGCCCTCGCCGAGATCGGCGGTGCGATCACCGCGACGTCGACCGGACTGAGCGTGGTGCCACCGTCGTGGCGGCCCGACCTGACCGACAAGTCGGACCTGGCGGAAGAGGTCGCGCGGATCGTCGGCTACGACCGTATCCCCTCCGTGCTTCCGGTCGCTCCTCCCGGCCGAGGGCTGACGCGCACCCAGCTGCTCCGCCGCTCGGTGGCGGAGACGCTCGCCGCCAACGGTGCGACCGAAGTTCTCGCGTATCCGTTCGTCACCGAGAGCGCGAACGACATCTTCGGTTCGCCGCTCGCCGGGCGCGTGCCCGCGGTGAAGCTCGCCAATCCGCTCGACGGGACCGTGCCGTACCTTCGCACCTCGCTCCTCCCCGGGCTCATCGAGATCGCGAAGCGCAACCTGTCGCGCGGACTGGTCGACCTGGAGCTGTACGAGGTCGGCACCGTCTTCCTGCCGGCTGCCGACGGGACCTTCGGCTCGGTCATACTGCCGCCGGGAGCTGCGCTTCCGACGGAGGAGGTGCTGTCCGGCCTGAACGCGGGCATCCCGTCACAGCCGCAGCACGTAGCGGGCCTCGTGCTCGGCAACGCGATCCCCAAGCAGCCGGGACAGCCCGCTGTCGCAGCCGGCATCGTCGATGTCCTGGCGATGGTGGAGCAGGTGGGCGCGGCCGTCGGAGTCGCGATCGAGCCGGCGCAGGGCGCCCACCAGGCACTCCACCCGGGCCGCACCGCGGAGCTGGTCGTCCACCGTCCCGAAGGGGATACCCGGATCGGGTTCGCTGGAGAGCTTCTCCCCGAGTTCTCTGAGGCGAGCGATCTCCCGCGCGTCGTCGGGGTGTTCGAAATCGATCTCGACGTGCTCTTCGAGCTTGCGCCGCGCGATCTCGTCGCGTCGACCATCACCGGGTTCCCTGCGGCGACGCAGGATCTCTCGCTGGTCATCGGGGCCGACGTGCCAGCGGCCGATGTCGAGCGGGCTGTCGTCGAGGGTGCAGGGGAGCTCCTCGAGCACGCCCGTCTGGTCGACGACTATCGCGGCACGGGGATTCCGGAAGGCACGAAGAGTCTCACGTTCGCGCTGCGCTTCCGTGCCGACGATCGCACGCTCACCGCCGCCGAGGCCAGCGAAGCGAAGCTCGCGGGAGCCGCACGTGCGGCCGAGTTGTTCGGCGCGCACATCCGTGACTGAGCTGTGTATCGCCTCGGGCGACCCGGCCGCTCCGAGAGTCGAGTACATCCGTTCTCTCGATTGACCGGCAGAGAACCCACCGAGTTTGGACCCGACCCCGGCGACCCGCTAGGGTTACCGCATGCTTTCCGTTCGGCGCATCCTCTCCGCTCGTGGCCTTGTTGCCGCTGGCGCGCTGCGTCGACGCCTGGGCGACCGCCGAATCTAGGCGACGCACTCGCGACCCTTGAGGGGGCTTCACGTGGGCGCCGCCGTCCTTTTCCCACGTCGTCCACTCAATAAGGTAGAAGCATGACTTTCTCGGTAGCCGTGGCCGGTGCATCCGGTTACGCGGGCGGAGAGCTCCTCAGGATTCTGGCCGGTCACCCCGATTTCGAGGTGCGCACGGTGACCGCGTTCCAGAACGCGGGTCAGCCCCTGATCTCCCACCAGCCTCATCTCCGATCGCTCGCCGGGCTCACCCTCGTCGAAACCTCCGCACAGAATCTGGCCGGCCACGACGTGGTCTTCCTCGCGCTTCCGCACGGCAAGTCGGGCGAGATCACCGCGCAACTCGACGCCGGTACGCTCGTCGTCGACTGTGGGGCCGACCACCGCCTCACAAGCGAGTCCGATTGGGCGGCCTTCTACGGGGGCGACTATTTCGGCGCGTGGGCATACGGCGTCCCCGAACTGCCTCTCGCCGACGGCGGTCGCCAGCGGCAGCAGATCGTCGGCGCCACCCGCATCGCCGCGCCCGGGTGCAATGCGAGCGCGGTTTCACTCGCAATCGCTCCCGGTGTCGCAGGGGGCATCGTGGAGGAGCGCGATATCGTCTCGGTCCTCGCAGTGGGTCCGTCGGGTGCAGGAAAGAGCTTGAAGACGATGTATCTGGCCAGCGAGATCCTCGGTTCCGCCAACCCGTACGCCGTCGGTGGCACACACCGCCACATCCCCGAGATTCAGCAGAGTCTGCGGCTGGCGGGCGCGGCCCATCCGACCGTGTCGTTCACCCCGGTCCTCGTCCCGATGTCGCGGGGAATCCTCGCCACGGTGACTGCCAGGCTCAAGCCCGGTGTCACGGAGGCGCAGGTTCGCGAAACATGGCAATCCACGTACGCAGGCGAACCGTTCGTGCAGGTCCTTCCGGCCGGCCAGGTTCCTCGCACCGCCGACGTTCTCGGTGCCAACACAGCACTGATCGGCCTTGCCGTCGACGAGGCCGTGGGCCGCGTCGTGACCGTTCTCGCTCTCGACAATCTGGTCAAGGGCACGGCAGGCGCCGCCATCCAGTCCGCCAACATCGCCCTCGGGCTGCCGGAGATCACCGGCCTGAACGTGAATGGAGTCGCCCCGTGAGTGTCACCGCAGCATCCGGATTCGCCGCGGCCGGTGTCGCCGCCGGTCTCAAATCGAGTGGCAAACGTGACCTCGCCGTTGTGCAGAACCTCGGTCCTCTCACGTCCGCGGCCGCGGTCTTCACTACGAACCGCTGCAAGGCGAATCCTGTCTTGTGGAGCGAGCAGGTCATCGTCGATGGTTCTGTTTCGGCGATCGTCCTCAATTCGGGCGGGGCGAACTGTTACACCGGCGCCGCAGGCTTCCAGACCACCCACGCGACCGCGGAGACGGTTGCCGAGCGTCTCGAGGTGTCGGCCGGCGACGTTCTGGTGTGTTCGACCGGGCTCATCGGCGACCAGCTCGATCTCGACCTGCTGAAGGCCGGAGTGTGGGATGCGACGCTCGTCATCAACTCCGGTGACGGCCTCTCCGCCGCGGCAGGCCTTGCTGCCGCCGAGGCGATCATGACGACGGACACCCGCCCGAAGCAGGCGGTCGTAGTCTCCCCGGCCGGGTGGACCGTCGGCGGGATGGCGAAGGGTGCGGGGATGCTCGCGCCGGGGCTCGCCACGATGTTGGTCGTCATCACGACGGACGCCATCCGCACCTCGCACCAGCTCGACGCGGCTCTGCGAGCGGCTACCCGGGTCACGTTCGACCGTCTCGATTCCGACGGGTGCATGTCGACCAACGACACGGTCGCTCTATTGGGTTCGGGGGCGAGCGGTGTCCAGCCCGACGATTCCGAGTTCGTCGCCGCACTGACCGCTGTGTGTCGCAGCCTTGCCGAGCAGCTGCAGCAGGATGCCGAGGGGGCGTCGCACGACATCTCGATCGAGGTTCGTAATGCGCTCACCGAAGACGACGCGGTCGAGGTCGGCCGGGCGGTTGCGCGAAGCAATCTGTTCAAGGCGGCGATTTTCGGCAACGACCCGAACTGGGGCAGGGTTCTGGCAGCGGTCGGCACGACGGGTGCCGCTTTCGACCCGTACGGCATCGACGTCGCGATCAACGGTGTTCAGGTGTGCACGGCGGGCGAGCCCGACCAGCCCCGCTCGCTCGTCGAGCTTGCGCCTCGCGCGGTGCACGTGCTGATCGATCTGCATGCCGGTGCCGAGACCGCCACCATCCTCACCAATGACCTCACGCACGACTACGTGCATGAGAACAGCGCGTACGCGAGCTGAGCGGATCATGTCCGTCTCTCACGCTGTTGCGGCCGAAAAGGCAGCCACTCTCATCGAGTCGCTGCCCTGGTTGAAGCGTTTCCACGATCAGATCATCGTCGTGAAGTTCGGCGGGAACGCCATGGTGAGCGAAGAATTGCAGAGGGCCTTCGCCGAGGACATGGTCTATCTCAGGTACGCAGGCATCCGCCCCGTCGTGGTGCACGGCGGAGGTCCCCAGATTTCTGCGATGCTCGACCGTCTCGGCATCACCAGTGAGTTCCGTGGCGGCTATCGGGTCACCACTCCCGAGGCGATGGATGTCGTGCGAATGGTGTTGACCGGCCAGATCAGCCGCGATCTGGTGGGCCATATCAACGAGCACGGCCCGCTCGCGGCCGGTCTGTCGGGCGAGGACGCCGGCCTTTTCCAGGGCCGTCGCCGTGGCGCGATGATCGACGGCGTCGAGGTCGATCTCGGCCTGGTCGGCGACGTCGTGGCAGTCGACCCCGAAGCCGTTCACGCGCAACTCGACGCTGGACGCATCCCCGTCGTCTCATCGATCGCTCCGGATTCCGACCAGCCCGGACAGTCCCTGAACGTGAATGCGGATGCTGCGGCGGCGGCTCTCGCGATCGCGTTGGCTGCGGCCAAGCTCGTTATTCTCACGGATGTCGCCGGTCTCTACCGTGACTGGCCGAACCGCGATTCTCTGGTGTCGAAGATCGATGTCGACGATCTGCGTTCTCTGCTTCCGACTCTGGAGTCGGGCATGATCCCCAAGATGACAGCGTGTCTGGATGCGGTCGACGGCGGTGTCGCGAAGGCCGCGATCATCGACGGCCGGGTGCCGCACTCCATCCTTCTCGAGGTGTTCACCCAGCAGGGGATCGGAACGGAGGTGGTGCCGGCATGACGACACCCTCGACCACGAACTGGAGCGACCGCTTCGGCCACACCATGATGCGCACGCTGTCGACCCCTCCTGTCATGCTCGCTCGCGGCGAAGGATGCTACGTCTGGGATGTCGATGGCACGCGGTATCTCGATTTCCTCGCCGGGATCGCAGTGAATTCGCTCGGCCACGCCCATCCAGTGCTCGTGGATGCGGTGAGCTCTCAGATCGCGACGCTCGCGCATGTCTCGAACTACTTCGCGAGCCCACCTCAGCTCGAGCTGGCGGAGCGCCTGACCCGCATTTCCGGTGCCGGGGAGGGTGGCCGCGTCTATTTCGGAAATTCTGGTGCCGAGGCCAACGAGGCCGCATTCAAACTGGCTCGCCTGAATCGCGGAGACGGGCACCGCACGCGCATTCTCGCGCTCGCCAATGCCTTTCACGGCCGCACCATGGGATCACTCGCGCTCACCGGGAAACCGCAGATGCGGGAGTCGTTCGAGCCGATGCCGTCGGGCGTCGAGCACATCGATTCGACCGTCCGGGCGCTCGAGGCGGCCATCGACGACAGGGTTGCCGCTGTTTTCATCGAACCGATCAAGGGTGAGGCGGGGGTGCTCGACCTCCCCGTCGGGTTCCTGGAACGTGCTCGCGAACTCACAGAGCAGCATGGTGCTCTCCTGATCATCGATGAGATTCAGACCGGCGTGGGCCGGACCGGACGCTGGTTCGCGTTCGAGCATGCCGGCATCGTTCCGGATGCGATCACGATCGCCAAAGGGATGGCCGGGGGCGTTCCGATCGGCGCTCTGGTCACATTCGGCTGGGCGTCCGACCTGTTCGCCAGGGGGCAGCACGGCAGCACGTTCGGCGGCAATCCGTTGGCGACTGCCGCTGCGAACGCCGTGCTCGGCGAGATCGAGCGCGCAGATCTGATCGGGAATGCGGTCGTTCGCGGCGAAGAGCTCCGCGCCATCATCCGCGGTTTCGAGTCGCCGTTGTTCGACGAACTGCGCGGCCAGGGGCTTTTGATCGGCATCGGTCTCACCGAGCCGATCGCCCACCGTCTGTCGGATGCAGCACTGTCCGCCGGTCTGATCATCAACGCTCCGAACGAGTCGAGCATCCGTATCGCGCCACCGCTCATCGTGGGCGATGCGGAGATCGCCGACTTCCGAGAGCGCTTCGGCCGCGCGCTCGCGGTGGTCGCAGCCTGACCCGCCAACCCGCCCCCTCCTCACACC
>FSYX01000292.1_pt1 | contig 9436 bp, 7 predicted proteins | sample 1638671 | NCBI WGS metagenome assembly FSYX01 (sample SAMEA3914813, study PRJEB12502) | metagenome | biome: forest; material: soil | place: Canada | collected 2011-07-07 | depth 0.3 m
CGGTGCATGGCGATCAGCGTCGTTCTGGCGGTCGACACGATCGCGGACGAACTGGTTTCGAAGATCACGACGCGGATGGCCGGGTTGACCATCGGCGACGGGCGCCGCTCCTGCGACATGGGGCCTCTGATCACCGAGGCGCACCGCGACAAGGTGGCGGGCTACATCGACATCGCCGTCGCAGATGGCGCCACGGTCGTCGTCGATGGGCGCGACGTCGTACCCGATGGAGCGCCCGAAGGCTTCTGGCTCGGCCCGACCCTCGTCGACAACGTGTCGACCAGCTCGCGGGTCTACATCGACGAGATCTTCGGGCCGGTGCTCTCGATCGTGCGGGTGTCGGGCTACGACGAAGGTCTCGGCATCATCAACGCCAGCCGTTACGGCAACGGCACCGCGATCTTCACCAACGACGGCGGCGCCGCCCGCCGATTCCAACGCGAGGTGCAGGTCGGCATGATCGGCATCAACGTACCCATCCCAGTCCCGGTCGCCTACCACTCGTTCGGCGGCTGGAAGGACTCCCTGTTCGGCGACGCCAAGGCGTACGGTCCGCACGGCGTCGACTTCTTCACCCGCGAGAAGGCGGTCACCTCCCGTTGGCTCGACCCCAGCCACGGCGGCATCAACCTCGGCTTCCCCCGCAACGCCTAGGGCCCCAGTGTTCTGTTGGATCGCGTTAGGACATCTCTCGTCGCTGTGAGCCAGCATTCCGTCAAATGAGCTCCAACGGAGCAAGCTGATGCCCAACGAAGCAAGCGCCCGTCACGGAACATCCCAACGCGAAGCGGCCACTCAACTCACGCTTCAGGGGTGAGCAGGATCTCTGACCACGACACCGCCGGCAACTGAACGCGTAGCGTGCCGCCTTCGCGGCTGACAGTCGCGTTCTCTTCGAGCGCGACGCGGTCTGGGTTCTCGAGGGTGTTCGCGGCCTGGATGTCACTGTCACTCAGGGTGCGGGCCGACACCGAGTACTTCTGTCCGGAGGAGACGACGCTTCCGATGTCGACAGTCAGCTCCACTGCCTCGTCGGTGGACCGGTTGACGGCATAGAGGGCGATCAGTCCGGTCTGCTCGTCGTGGCTCGCGACCGCGTCGACGAAGGGGACGTCGCCGAATTGCTCGGTGGCGTACGAGCCGCTTACCGCGAACACGTCGAGCGCGACACCCGAGGCGTGACGGGCCGTCGCGGCGAATGGGAAGAACGTCGTCTGCCGCCACGCCGGTCCGCCCGGTTCGGTCATGATGGGCGCGATGACGTTGACCAGCTGGGCGAGGGAAGCGCTCGTCACGCGGTCGGCGTGCTTGAGGAGGGTGATCAGGAGACTGCCGAACACCACGGCGTCGGCCACGGTGTACTGATCCTCCAGCAGGCGGGGGGCGATCGGCCAGTTGTCCATGCCGGAGATCTTGTCCACGTTCTCGAACCGCGCGTTGTACCAGATGTTCCACTCGTCGAACGAGATGTCGATCGTCTTGTCGCTGCCTCGCACCGCTTTCACGTGGTCGGCGGTCGCGACCACCGAGCGGATGAAGCGGTCCATGTCGACGCCGGAGGCCAAGAAGCTCGCCAGATCGCCTTTGTCTTCGTAGTAGGCGTGGCAGGAGATGTAGTCGACCTCGTCGTAGGCGTGGGTCAGCACGACGCGTTCCCACTCAGCGAAGGTCGGCATCGACGAGCTCGACGATCCGCAGACAACGAGCTCCAGGTCGGGGTCGAACGTCTTCATCGCGCGCGCGGTCTGCGCGGCGAGCTTGCCGTAGTCGTCGGCCGAGCGGTGGCCGAGCTGCCACGGCCCGTCCATCTCGTTGCCGAGGCACCAGATGCGGATGCCGAACGGTTCTGCGCGTCCGTTGGCGGCGCGCTGATCGGTGAGGGCAGTGCCGCCGGGGAGGTTCGCGTACTCGAGCAGGTCGAGGGCCTCGGTCGTGCCGCGCGTGCCGAGGTTGACCGCAAGCATCAGTTCGCCTCCGACCTTCTCGAGCCAGGTCTGGAACTCGTGCAGGCCGACCTCGTTGGTCTCCGTCGAGTGCCAGGCCAGGTCGAGCCTACGCGGACGCTGTTCACGCGGGCCGACGCTGTCCTCCCAGCGGAATCCCGAGACGAAGTTGCCTCCTGGGTAGCGGATGGCCGTGACACCGAGCTCCTTGACCAGCTCGATCACGTCGGTGCGGAAGCCGTCGGCATCCGCCAGAGGATGTTCCGGCTCGTAGATCCCGTCGTAGACCGATCGTCCCAGGTGCTCGACGAACGAGCCGAACAGGCGCGGGTTGATCCGGCCGATGACGGAGCGGGGGTTGACGGTGAGTTCAGCGGTCAGCATCAGGTTCCTGTCGGAGGGTGGCGTCGAGCGCGCGGGCGGACTGGACGTGTTGCCGATAACGGTCGGCGACCGGGTTCTTGGATCTGAGGAGACCGGTGGGCGACTCGACGAGGTCGTAGAGGCCCATCGTGAGCAGGTGCGCCTGGCGGTCGGCTGTCGAGTGCCGGTAGGTCCACTCGTACATGTCGAACAGGGGCCACCAGGTGTAGCCGACGATCGGGGTGCCGTCGGCGCGCATCCGCTCGATCAGGCCGACCGAGGCATCGAGCCAGTCGATGCGCTCGGCGACCGTCCCGGTGACGCAGGTCTCGGTGAGCATCACGGGTGCGCCGTAGCGGTCGGCGAAGGTCTGCAGAACCTCGCGCAAGCCGTCGACGCCGGCGTCGCGCGAGGGACGCGGATCGGCGAATCCGCCCGCGTGCCTGACGCCGGTCTCGAACACCTCGGTGGAGTGCCGCGGGTAGTAGTTGACGCCCATCACATCCGGTCGCACGGCATTGGCGGCGAACCAGTCGAGTCGGGCATCCGTCACTCCGTTCGCCGTCAACTGCGCGAGCAGAGGATGCCCCTCCCGGACGCCACCGGTGACGAGGTCTTCGACGAGGAAGACCTGAGCGGCGAGACGCGCGGCCTCCTCGCGGTGCTCCGGCGCATCCACGTCTCCGACGAACCGCATCGCGGCGTCGACGTGCACGAACGTCGCCCGGTCGCCGAGTCGATCGGCGATCGCCCGCTGCGAGCGGACGAAGCCGTCGGCCAGGGCTGTGGCGACCGTGGCGAAGCCGGTCGGGCCGGAGAGGTACGGAGGCCAGTAGGCGTATTCGCCCGAGAAGAGGGCGTGGATGACCGGCTCATTGACCGGCGTGTATTCGGTGGCGAAGCGGCCATAGCGCTCGGCGAACCGGTCGGCGAACTCTTCGACGTGCTTCGGATAGTCCGGATGAGCGAACTCGCGGTCGAGCCAGGTGGGCGTCCCGTAGTGCAGCAGGTCGACGATCGGCTTCACACCGGCGCCCTCCATGCTCTCGAGCGCGCGGTCGACCCAACCCCACTCCCAGCGGCCGGGCTCCGGGGCCACGCGGTACCACGGCACGCCCCAGCGCAGGAACTCTGCGCCGACGCCGGCGGCCAGTTCGAAGTCGGCGGCGTAGCGCTCGTAATGCTCGGTGAGTTCGTATTCGTCGATCGGGCGCTCGCCGTCTCGGGCCTGCGGCACGAAGGTGTCTTCGATGCCCAGGGCGAAGTGCAGGCGCCCGTCGCGGAACCAGGGGGTTGCCTGGTCCGCTGACGTGCTCGCCGGCTCGGTCGGGTTCGTGTCTTCGGTCACGTTCGTCACTTCAATCCGGTGGTGGCGACGCTCTCGATGAAACGGCGCTGCACGATCAGGAACATGATCGCCAGCGGAAGCACCGCGATCAGCGAGCCGGCCATCATCGTGCCGTAGGGGATGATCCCGCTCGGCCCGGTCAACAGGGTGAGGCCGGAGGTGATCGTCCCCATGTCCGGACTCGTCGTGAACACCAGCGGCCACAACAGGTCGTTCCAGTTGTTGACGAAGGTGAAGATCGCGAGTGTCAGCAGAGCGGGCATGGCGTTCGGAAGGACGATGCTGCGGAACACCCGCCACTCGGAGGCTCCGTCGATGCGTGCGGCGTTGTCGAGGTCGCGCGGCAGCGAGACGAAGAATTGGCGCAGGAAGAAGATGCCGAACGCATCAGCAGCGCGCGGGATGATGAGGCCCGCGAACGTGTTGACCCAGCCGAGGTCGCCGACGAGCTGGTAGATGGGGATCAGGGTCGCCTGGAACGGGATCATCAGGCTGGCGACGATGGCGATCAGCAGCACGCGATTGCCGCGGAAGTCGAGGCGGGCGAGCGCATAGGCGGCGAGGGAGTCGAAGACGAGTGCGAAGAGAGTCACGCCGCCCGCGAAGACGAAACTGTTGAGAAACAGGCGGGCGAACGGCAGGTCGCTGAAGATGCGCACGAAGTTGGCAAGCGTCCATGTGCCGGGCACGAGCGTCGGCGGGTACGCGTTGATCTCGGCGGCGGGCTTGAATGCGGTGAAGACGATCACGATCACCGGGAGAAGCACGATCAGGGTCAGCGCGAGCACGGCGGCGAACAGCAGCCAGCGCGTGGAGGTGCGGCCGATGCGCAGCCCGGTGCGGCCGGTCGCGCGTCCGGTGGTCGATTCGGCTGCGGAGCTGAGGGCGGACATCAGTTCACGTCCTTCTCGCGGCGTCCGAAGAATCGGAACTGGATGAGGCTGAGGATCAGGGTCGCCAGCAGCAGCACATAGGAGAGTGCAGAGGCGAGACCGAGGTTGAGCTTCTTGAAGCCTTCCTGGTAGATCTCCATCACGACGGTCTGGGTGCTGCGGTACGGACCGCCACCGGTCATCACATAGATCTGGTCGAACGCCTGCAGAGCTGCGATCATCGCGAACACGACCACGAAGGCGAGGGTGTTACTCAGCTGCGGGAGCGTGACGTGCTGGAATCGTTTCCAGGCTCCCGCGCCGTCGATCCTGGCCGCCTCATACAGACTGACCGGGATCTCCTGCAGGCCGGCGATGAAGATCACCATGTAGAAGCCGAAACTCTTCCACACGGCCACCAGCACGACCGTCGGCATCGCGAGCACCGGATCCTGCAGCACGTTTCCGAGCTGGATGCCGATGGAGCGCAACCAGTAGCTGAGCAGGCCGACCTGCGGGTCGAGCAGATACGACCAGGCGAAAGCCGCGACGGCGAGCGAGACGATGAACGGCACGAAGAGTGCCGTGCGGAAGATGCCACGGGCGATCAGACGGCGGTTGTTCAGCAGGAGGGCGAGCGCGAGCGCTCCAATCAGCGCGGTCGGAGTGAACAGCACCGCATACAGAGCGGTGGTCCCGAGCGTGCCGAGGATGCGCGGGTCGGTGAAGATGGTGACGTAGTTGTCGAGCCCCACCCACTTCTCAATGCCGAAGCCGCTGCTGTTCGTGAAGGAGAGCCGTAACGCGGAGAGCATCGGCCAGGCGACGAACGCCGTCAGAATGACGAGGGCGGGGAGCAGGAAGGCGAGGGCGATCCTGCCGGAGCCACGGCGATTCAGCGGTCCACGTCCGCCTAGCGGGGCGGGCGGCCGATAGGCCCGCCGTGGTGTTCTGACTGTCGTCGTCATCGTCGTCTTTCGAGGAGGGGCGGCCGCCGCACCGTGAGTGCGACGGCCACCTGATCGGTGCGTGCTACTTGGCGTCCAGTGCCTGCTGGACCGTGCTGGAGGCGGCCTTCAGCAGCTCGGACGGATCGCCGCCGGTGAGTGCCTTCTGAGTAGCCTCGTCCACGGCCGAGAGCACGTCCACGCTGTTGGCGACGCCGGGCAGCAGCGGGCGAGCGGTTCCGGCGATCGCAGTCAGCGAGGCGACGACCGGATTGGACGACACATCGGAGGCCGGGATGTCGGTGCGCAGGGGCGGCCAGCCGGAGCCGAGCGACCACTTGGTGGCGACCGTCTTGGTGAAGAAGTAGTCGAAGAACTTCTCGGCGGCGGCCTTCTTGGCCGGGTCGGCCTGCGCCGTCACCGCGGCACTGATGCCGATCGCCGAGGCGGCTTGACCCTTCGGGCCGGCGGGGATGCCCGCGATGCCGTAGTCGATCTTGTTGTCGGTCGCGACGCTGGCCATCCACGGGCCACCGATCTCCATCGCGGCCTTGCCTGAGCTGAACAGCTTGTCGGAGCCGACGCCGTCGAGTCCGGTGGGGGAGATGTGGCCGTTGCGCACCGCATCCGCCCAGAACTTCAGTGTCTCGACGTTCGCGGCGGAGTCGACGGCCGATTTCGAGCCGCTCACGAGCGCACCGTCGTTGCCGTAGAACAGGCTCGCCCACACGCCGTTTCCGACGGTGGCGTGGTCCGGCAGGGCAAGGCCGTACTGCTCGGGGGTGCCGTCGCCGTTGGCGTCGATCGTGAGCTTCTTGGCGTCGGCGACCCACTCGTCCCAGGTCTTCGGGAACTCGGTGATTCCTGCCTTCGCGAACAGTGCCTTGTTGTAGATGACGGAGAGGGGCACGAATCCGGTCGGGACGCCGTAGTAGGAGCCGTTGACCTTCTCCATCTCGACCGCCCGCGGGTTGAGCGCGGCGTTCTTGGTCGAGTCGGTGCCGTAGAAGTCATCGAGGGTGGCGAAGGCACCCTTGGCCGCATAGACCGGCAGGTTCTCGGCAGGGAGTGCAACGATGTCGGGCCCCTTCTTGGCCGACAGGGCGGGAAGCAGGGTGTCGCCGATCACGGCCCAGGTCTTGGTCGTGGTGGTGATGGTGATCTGTTTCTGCGACTTGTTGAAGTCGGCGACGATCTGGTCGAGCACCTTGCCGTCGGCCTCGGTGTAGCCGTGCCAGAAAGTGAGGTCGACGTGTGCGGACGATCCGGTGCCGGGCGAGCTCGAGCAGCCGGCAAGGGCTGCTGTAGCGGTGAGGGCGACGGCGAGCGTCGCCAGGAGCTTCTTCATTGAATGCCTCTCTGTGTGGCCGACGGCGGCGTCAGGCCTTCCGGGTTCGATATTTTTACAACGTTGTAGATCCAACGTTGTAAATGGAGTATAGATACCTGTTTCGCGGGTTGTCAATCGCGTTCAGGAGGGGCTCGGAGACGACGATTCGCGCACGACGAGGGAGAACGGAGCGTCTATCTGCCGGGGCCCGCCGACCAGCCCTTCGCGGTCGCCGATGCGCTCGAGCAGGGTGGCCACGGCTCGCTCGGCGATCTCCGGACGGCCGGGATCGATCGTGCTCAGGCTCGGCAGCGCGAACTGCCCCTCGGTCAGATTGTCGAAGCCGATCACCGCTACCTGCTCGGGAACCCGGATGCCCTTTTCCTGAAGCACGCGCAGCGCACCGAGCGCCAGCTCGTCGTTCAGGGCGAAGATCGCATCGAAGGGGACAGCCCTCTCGAGCAGTTCTCCCGCGGATTGGGCGCCATCGGTGCGGTGCCATCCCTCGCGATAGACCACGAGGTCGTCCGAGAAGGGGATGCCGCGTTCGGCGAGGGCTGAGCGGTAGCCCTCCAGCCGCAGGGCCGCCGAACCGACCGTCTCGCCGCGATGAGCTCCGAGCACGGCGATCGAGCGTCGTCCCGCATCGAGTAGGTGGCGGGTCGCCGCTGCGGCGCCTTCGACATTCCGAATCGTCACATGATCGGTCGGACCGCCGAAGATGCGCTCGCCGAGCAGCACGAGAGGGAAGTCGACATTCAGGTACGAGGCGTCGTCTGACGACATTCCAAGCGGGGAGAACAGCAGGCCGTCGAGGGAGGAGACGCGCGAACCGCGCAGCAGGTCGATCTCGACCTCGCGATCCCCGCCGGTCTGTTCGATCAGCACGACGAAGTCGCGCTGGCGTGCGGCGTTGAGCACGGCATCGGCGAGCTCGGCGAAATAGCTGAAGCTGAGCTCGGGCACCACGAGGCCGATCGTGCCGGTGCGGCCGGCGCGCAGGTTCCGCGCGGCGAGGTTGGGCTGATAGCCCAGCTCCCGGATCGCCGCAGACACCCGTTCCCTGGTCGAGTCCTTGACGAACTCGTAGCCGTTGACAACGTTGGAGACTGTTTTCACCGACACGCCCGCCAGGGCGGCCACGTCCCGCAGGGTCGCCGCCATCTCGTTCCTCTCGTCACCGCTCTGGAGCCACCCTAGAGGGTTTCGTCGTCTGGAGGCGTCGCGTCGAGCCACTCGTGCGAAAAGTGGGGTGCCGAGCGCGCCGACCGCATTTTTCGCACGAGTGAAGGCGGCGCGCGCCCTACGCTGGTGCCGTGACGACATCGAGTGAGCGGGCGCCGGGGGTGCGCGAGGTCGCGGCGCTTGCCGGAGTCTCGCGTCAGACGGTCTCGCGGGTCGTCAACGATCATCCGAGCATCCGGGACAGCACCAGGCAGCGGGTGCTCGCGGCGATGGAGCAGCTGCAGTTCCGGCCGAATCGCGCGGCGAGGATGCTCTCCACCAGTCGGTCGAACTCGATCGGCATCCTCGCGTCGTCGGCATCCTCACTCTTCGGCCCGGCAAGCAGCATCGACGCGGTCGAGAACGCCGCCCGCGACGCCGGCTATTTCGTGACGATCGCGCACATTGCGTCGCCGACCCCGGCAGAGATCGAGTCGGCCCTCGACCACCTGATCGCCCAGGCCGTGGAGGGGATCGTGATCGTCGCCCCGCAGCAGCGCGTGCACGAAGCGATGAGCAGGGTGTCGATCACGGTGCCCTCGGTCACGATGCACGGGGTGCGTGGGCCGGATGGCGACGGCGTCTACGTCGATCAGGTCGCGGGGGCACGTCTCGCGACCCGCCACCTGCTGGAGCTCGGGCATCACTCGATCGCGCATCTCTCCGGTCCGCTGGACTGGGCAGAGGCGATCGCGCGACGAGACGGGTTCGTCGCCGAGCTCGCGGGCACGGGTGTGCGTGGGATCGTGTCGGAACCCGGAGACTGGACCACCGCCTCCGGTGCTCGCATCGCTGCGGAGCTGCTGGCCGACCGGACCGTCACCGGGGTGTTTTCGTCGAACGACCAGATGGCGCTCGGCGTGCTGCACGCCCTTCGACAGAACGGACGGAGCGCGCCACAGGATGTGAGCGTGATCGGCTTCGACGACATTCCGGAGGCCGCGTTCTTCGGGCCGCCGCTGACCACGGTTCGGCAGGACTTCGCCGAGCTCGGCCGCCGCTGTGTCACCCGGCTGCTCGAGGCGATCGACGGGGCAGCGGGCGGCGGCGTGGCCACGGGACAACAAGCTATCTCCCCCGAGCTGGTGGTGCGCAGCTCGACCGGTCCCGCTCCCGATTGACACCGCAGCGGCCGGACGACGATACTGGACGCACAGAATGTGACCGGTCACAAAGCGGTGAAGGAAAGAATCATGCCTGCAGATGAGGCTGCCGCGCGGCAGCGGGAGGCCATCCTCGGTGGACGCACGTCCCTCGGCATCGAGCTGGGGTCGACGCGTATCAAGGCGTGCCTGATCGACTCCGACGATCCGTCGAAAGTGCTCGCCGTGGGCGCGTACGAGTGGGAGAACGAATTCGTCGACCGGATCTGGACGTACTCGCTCGACGCGGTGCGGTCGGGCATTCAG
>FSYX01000341.1_pt1 | contig 9370 bp, 10 predicted proteins | sample 1638671 | NCBI WGS metagenome assembly FSYX01 (sample SAMEA3914813, study PRJEB12502) | metagenome | biome: forest; material: soil | place: Canada | collected 2011-07-07 | depth 0.3 m
GCCGGCGACGTTTTCGCCGCCGCCCCGACCGACGGGGTGAGCGCCGAGGCGCCCGCCGAGTTCGTCGAAGATCTGGCGCCCGAAAGCGCCCAGCTGTCGGCTGACCCCTCGGTCGACGCCCCGTCCGACGACACCGTGCCGGTGCGCCGGTCCCGCCGCGTGACCGCCTCCAGTGCGGATGCCGCGGCGCTCGCCGCGACCTCGGCCACCCAGCACGTCGCCGCTGCCGACGTCGCAGCCGACCTCGACAAGCTGCTTCCGGAGGTCACCTCCGGTGCCGCGGACGCTGAGACCGAGGACGGCGGCGCGAGCCGCAGCCGCGGACGCAACCGCAATCGCAGTGGCGGCCAGAACGGTGCGCAGAACGCGGGCAGCCAGAACGGCGGCAGCCAGAACGGCGGAGCCCAGCAGCCCGCCAACCGCCAGCAGGGCGGCCAGAACAACAACGGCCAGAACAACGGCGGCCAGAACAACGGCGGCCAGAACGGCAACGCCCAGAACGGCGGCCAGCCCGCCGACGGCGAGGGCAGCAGCCGCAACCGCTACCGCGACCGCAAGCGCGGCCGGGGTGGCCAGAACGACGAGTTCGAGCCGGAGCTCAGCGACGACGACGTGCTGATCCCAGTCGCGGGCATTCTCGACGTGCTCGACAACTACGCCTTTGTGCGCACCTCGGGCTACCTGCCGGGTGCCAACGACGTCTACGTCTCGCTCGGCCAGGTCAAGAAGTACAACCTGCGCAAGGGCGACGCGGTGGTCGGCGCGATCCGCCAGCCGCGCGATGGTGACCAGCAGAGCGGTCGCCAGAAGTACAACGCGATCGTCAAGATCGACTCGATCAACGGCCAATCCGTCGAGGATGCCGCGAACCGCGTCGAGTTCGGCAAGCTCACCCCGATCTACCCGAACGAGCGTCTGCGCCTCGAGACGGACCCGGCCAAGCTGTCGACCCGCATCATCGACCTGATCGCGCCGATCGGCAAGGGCCAGCGCGGCCTGATCGTCGCGCCGCCGAAGGCCGGCAAGACGCTGATCTTGCAGGCCGTCGCCAAGGCGATCGCCGAGAACAACCCCGAGGTGCACATCATGGTGGTGCTCGTCGACGAGCGCCCCGAAGAGGTCACCGACATGCAGCGCTCGGTGAAGGGCGAGGTCATCGCCTCCACCTTCGACCGCCCGGCAGAAGACCACACCACGGTCGCCGAGCTCGCCATCGAGCGCGCCAAGCGGCTCGTCGAGCTGGGCAACGACGTCGTCGTGCTGCTCGACTCGATCACCCGCCTGGGCCGCGCGTACAACCTGGCGTCGCCGGCATCCGGACGCATCCTGTCCGGGGGCGTGGATGCCAGTGCGCTCTACCCGCCGAAGCGCTTCTTCGGTGCGGCGCGCAACATCGAGGGCGGCGGTTCGCTGACCATCCTCGCGACCGCGCTCGTCGAGACCGGCTCCAAGATGGACGAGGTCATCTTCGAGGAGTTCAAGGGCACCGGCAACATGGAGCTGCGCCTCTCGCGCCAGCTGGCCGACAAGCGCATCTTCCCGGCAGTCGACATCTACGCGTCGAGCACTCGCCGCGAGGAGGAGCTGCTCAGCCCCGAAGAGGTCAAGATCACCTGGCGCCTGCGCCGCGCGCTCGCCGGTCTCGAACTGCAGCAGCAGCTCGAGGTCGTGCTCAGCAAGCTCAAGGAGACGCAGTCGAACACCGAGTTCCTGGTGCAGATCCAGAACTCGTTGCCTGCCGCCAATGGGAATGGGCACGCCAACGGGTCGCACTCCCACAAGGAGTAGGCCGTGTTCGAATCGGTCGCCACGCTGCGGGCCGAGCACGAACAGCTGCAGCAGCAACTCGGAGATCCGGCGCTCCACGCCGATGCCGCGCGGGCCAAGAAGGTCAACCGGCGCTATGCCGAGCTGAGCAAGATCCTCAAGGCGCACGACGATTGGCTCCAGGCGCAGGACGACCTGGCGGCGGCCCGCGAGCTCGCCAAGGAGGACGAGGCCTTCGCGGCCGAGGTCCCCGGGCTCGAGACCGGTCTGACCGACGCGCAGGAGCGGCTGCGCCGCCTGCTGATCCCGCGCGATCCGGACGACGGCCGCGACGTGATCATGGAGATCAAGGGCGGCGCCGGGGGAGCCGAGTCCGCCCTGTTCGCCGCCGACCTGCTGCGCATGTACCTGCACTACGCCGAGTCGAAGGGCTGGAAGACCGAGATCCTCGAGGCCGACCCGACCGACCTCGGCGGCTACACGAACGTGCAGCTGGCGCTCAAGTCGAACGCGACCGATCCCTCGGAGGGCGTCTGGGCGCACCTCAAGTACGAGGGCGGCGTGCACCGCGTGCAGCGCGTGCCGGCCACCGAGTCGCAGGGCCGCATCCAGACCTCGACCGCGGGCGTGCTCGTCTTTCCCGAGGTGGACGAGCCCGAGGAGGTCGAGATCAGCCCGAACGACCTGAGGATCGACGTGTTCCGGTCGTCGGGCCCCGGCGGCCAGTCGGTCAACACCACGGACTCCGCGGTGCGCATCACCCACCTGCCGACCGGCATCGTCGTGTCGATGCAGAACGAGAAGTCGCAGATCCAGAACCGCGAGGCCGGGATGCGCGTGCTGCGCGCCCGCATCCTCGCGCGCCAGCAGGAGGAGCTCGACGCGGTGTCGAGCGCCGCCCGCAAGTCGCAGATCCGCACCATGGACCGCTCCGAGCGCATCCGCACATACAACTTCCCCGAGAACCGGATCGCCGACCACCGCACCGGGTACAAGGCGTACAACCTCGATCAGGTGATGAACGGCGCGCTCGACGCCCTCATCGATTCGTGCATCCAGTTCGACGAAGAGGCGCAGCTGGCCGAGCTGGGCGCCGAGTAGCGCCGCTCGAGACGACGTCGATGACGACAATCCCCACCCTTCGCGCGCATGCCGTCGAGGTGCTGAGTCGTGCGGGCATCCGCAATGCCGACGTCGACGCAGAGTTGCTGATCGGGCATGTGCTCGGGCTCAGTCGCGGGCAGGTGCAGGCCAAGGCGGTCACGGACGCCGCCATCGCGCCCGAACAGCAGCGGGCGGTCATCGAGGCGGTCGAACGCCGCGCCGCGCGCGAGCCGCTGCAGCACATCACCGGACGCGCGCCGTTCCGCTCGCTCGAGCTCGCGGTCGGACCGGGGGTCTTCGTGCCGCGCCCCGAGACCGAGTCGGTTGCGCAAATCGCGATCGACGCCCTGCTTGCCGTGCCGAGCCCGGCGCCGCGCGCCATCGATCTGGGAACCGGCTCCGGCGCGATCGCGATCGCGATGGCCACCGAGGTGCCGCAGGCCGAGATCGTCGCCGTGGAGAACTCGCCGCAGGCTTTCGTCTGGGCGCGGCAGAACGTGCGGGAACTGGCCGGCTCCAACCTGCGCCTGATCTTCGCCGACCTGGCCGAGCTTCCGGCGGAGCTCGACGGGGCCGCGCTCGACGGCACCTTCGACGTGGTCGTCTCGAATCCGCCGTACATCCCGCTCGGAGCCATCCCGCGCGATCCCGAGGTGCGCTTGCACGACCCGGAGGTCGCGCTCTACGGCGGGCAGGACGGGCTCGACGTGGTGCGGGCAATCTCCGCGCGCGCGGCCGCGCTGCTGCACCCCGGCGGCATTCTCATCCTGGAGCACGGCGAACTGCAGGGAGGCGCGATCCGCGAACTGCTGGCGGCCGATGGCTGGCGCGCGACGGCGACGCACCGTGACCTGCTGAGCCGGGATCGCGCCACCACCGCGCTGCGCTAGATCGCTACGCTCTGAGGCATGCACCTTGCCGTCACGCTCCTCGCTCTCGCCGGCAAGGACGGCCCCAACGTCTTCCAGTGGATCGGGATCATCGTCGCCGCGGCGATCGTCGCCGGCGTGCTGTTCCTGGTCACCCTCTTCGTGATCATCGGCGGCCACCGATTCAGCGCGGGCGCCAAGTTCCTCTGGATCTTCGGCATCCTGCCGTGGCCGATCATCGGCCCGCTCGTCTACCTGCTGGTCGGGCGCCACATGAAGTTCATCAAGGCGAGCGTGCGCGCCGAAGAGGACGCCGCCCCGGCGATCGAGACCCCGAAGGCCTAGACCGGCGCGGTCACCCGCTCGGCGAACCGGTCGATCGCGGCGTTCAGCGACGCCGGATCGGTGAACCGGTGCGCGTCGATGCCGAGCGAGCTGGCGCCATCCACGTTGACCTGCAGGTCATCGGCGAAGAACACCTGCTCGGCGGGCACCCCGTAGTGCGCGAGCATGTTCGCGAACACCTGCGGATCGGGCTTGCGCGCACCGTAGAAGCTCGAGGTGTGCAGCTCGGCTCCGAAGAGCGGGACGAGCTCGGGCGCCAGCTCGGCGAGGTGCGCCTCGACCAGCGGGCCGTTGTTGGTGAGCAGGCTCACGGTGCCGAGCTGCGCTGCGCGCTCCACGGCGGCGAGCGACTCCGGCCATGGGGTCATCGCCGAGCGGCGGTTGGCGATCCAGTCGGCGACCGGGATGTCCGTGCCGATCGCCCGCGTGAAGGCCGCGTGATACGCGTCGGCGTCGGGGTAGCGACCGGCCTCCGCCGCCCATTCGCCCTCGTCGTGCCACCAGCGGCGGCGCAGCTCGGGGAAGTCCATCCCGGTGAGCTCGGTGAGCCCGTTCATCCTGATGCGCCAGTCGTAGTCGTAGAGGACGTCGTCCATGTCGAAGACGAAGAGCGGGGTGCGGGTCATGATGGTTCCAGTCTCCCGCACGCGGAGGTCCGGCGCTGCCGACGCCGGTACGATTGAGGCCGTCATGCCTGTCTTCGACACCGCCGTTCCGGCCGAGCTGCTCAGCGGCATGCGGTTGGCGCGCGGTGCGATCGGCCGCGGCGAGCTCGTCGTGATCCCCACCGATACCGTCTACGGGGTGGCGGCCGACGCGTTCTCGCCCGCCGCCGTGCAGCGGCTTCTCGACGCCAAGGGGCGCGACCGCACCGCCCCGCCGCCGGTGCTGGTGCCCGGCATTCCGACTCTGGATGCCCTGGCCGAGTCCGTTCCCGACGAGGTGCGGGCGCTGGTGGCCGAGTTCTGGCCGGGCGGGCTCACCATCATCCTGCGCGCGCGCCCGACGCTCGACTGGGATCTCGGCGACACGCGCGGCACGGTCGCACTCCGCATGCCGAGCGACACGATCGCCCTCGAGCTGCTCTCGGAGACCGGCCCGCTCGCCGTCTCCAGTGCGAACCGGACGGGCGAGCCGGCCGCCACCACGGTCACGGAGGCCGAGGCGATGCTGGGCGACGCCGTGGAGGTCTACCTCGACGGAGGGCCGGTCGGTGCGGCCTATCCCGGCGCCGAGGAGCGCTCCGGGTCCACCATCGTCGACGCGACCGCCCTCGGCACCCCTGGCCCCGACGGCACGGGCGGCAAGCTGCGCATCGTGCGGCACGGGGTCATCCCGGATGCCGAGATCGCCCGCATCGTGGGGGCCGACAAGTGCGCATAGTCTTCTACGTCCTGGTGGCCGGAGTCGCGGCCGTCGTGACTTTCGCGCTCGCGCTCCTGATCTGGAAGCTGAGCACCAAGTACCGGCTGTACCCGAAGATCCGCGCCCGCGACGTGCACACCCGGCCGACGCCCCGTCTCGGCGGCGTCGCGATGTTCGTCGGCGTGGTGGTCGCGTTCGCCGTGGGTTCCCAGCTGCCCCAGCTCTCGATCGTGTTCTCGGAGCCGGGCAAGATCCTTGCGGTGCTGGGGGCGGCCGCGATCATCGTGGGCATCGGCGTCGCCGACGACATCTGGGACCTCGACTGGCTCACCAAGCTGGCCGGGCAGATCATCGCAGCGGCCCTTCTTGCCTGGCAGGGCATCCAGATCGTGCAGTTGCCGGGCTTGCAGAACACCGCACTGCTGCTGTCGCCCTACATGTTCCTGGCGATCACGGTCTTCGCCGTGGTGCTGGTGATGAACGCGCTCAACTTCATCGACGGGCTCGACGGACTGGTCGCGGGCGTCGCGATCATCGCGAACAGCGTGTTCTTCATCTACTCGTACATCGTCACCTACGAACCCACGGCGCAGAGCGCCTACTTCAACCTGCCCCAGTTCATCTCGGCGGTGCTGATCGGGGCCTGCGTCGGCTTCCTGCCGCTGAACTGGCATCCTGCGAAGCTGTTCATGGGGGATGCCGGCGCTCTGCTGGTCGGTCTGCTGATGGCCACCTCGACGATCGGCTTCACCGGCAACATCGATCTGCGGCCGCTCAGCGATAAGCAGTTGCTGCCCGCGTTCATCCCGATCCTGCTGCCCTTCGCGGTGCTCCTCGTTCCGCTGCTGGACTTCGGGCTCGCGGTGTTCCGACGGCTGCGCGCGGGCAAGTCGCCCTTCAGCGCCGACCGCAAGCATCTGCACCACCGCCTGCTCGACATGGGCCACTCGCACCTGCACGCCGTGCTGATCTTCTACGCCTGGACCGCAACGGCATCCGTCGGCCTGCTGCTGTTCCTGTTCACACCCTCCTGGGTCGCGATCGTGGTCACCGCGACCGGTCTGGTGATCTGCACGATCGTGACCCTGTCGCCCCTGAGTCGGCGCAAGGCGGTCGAGGCGGCCGTGCAGAGCGCCCCGAGCGGCGTGGCCAGCGAGGCGGATGTCGCGCAGTACGACCCGCTCGACGCGGCATCAGACCCGGTCGACGTGCGCGCCGATACCACGGATGCCGAGGCCGAGGTCGCCCTCGACCGCCTGCGCAAGACGGAGGCCGCACCGTGACGATGGCCCCGGTCCTGAGGCTCGCCCTGCGCTACGGCGCAATCTTCGCGGCGGCGGTCGCGATCGTCGCCGGGACCGTCGGGTATCTCGTCGCCGGGGTGCCCGGTCTGATCGGCGGACTGCTCGGTGCCGCCCTCGCCGCCGTCTTCCTCGGGCTCACCGCCGCCAGCATGCTGATCGCCGGCCGAGTCGCGAAGGGCGACAGCACCAGCCCGATCTTCTTCGGAATCGTGGTCGGCGTCTGGTTGCTCAAGCTGGTGATCTTCATCGTCGTCGAGGTGCTCCTGCGCGGTCAGCCTTGGTTCGATCCCTTCGTGTTCTTCGGGGCCGTCGTGGTCGTCGTCATCGGCTCGCTGGTGCTCGACGCGGTCGCCATCTACCGGGCTCGCGTCCCCTACGTCAGCGACGTCTCGCTGCCCGGCGAGAGCGGCTCGAAGGGGAGCTCCTGACCCGGTCGGGCGGGCCTCCGGCTGTGCGGGGGCTCTGAATCGTTTGATAGGGTTGGGCGTATAAACCCCCCTGATCGCCGCGCATTTCGTGCCCGATGCTGGAGAAGGTCCTGATAGCCTCCGCACTCACCTCGTTGCTGCCTTTCCTCGTCACTGCTGACGATCCGAACGGCGGTTTTGTGGGTCCCTCGATCGAGGACTTCTTCCCGCCCGCCGTCCTGTTCCAGGGAACCCCGTTCGAGCTGAACCGGGTCCTGCTGATCCGCGTGCTCGTCGTCGTGGTGCTGGTGCTCGTGCTGTGGCTCGGCACCCGCAGCTGGAAGCTGGTGCCGACGCGCGGTCAGGCCGCCATGGAGTTCGCCGTCGACTTCGTGCGCAGGGGCATCGTCATCGAGACTCTGGGCGAGAAGGCCGGCAAGCGGTTCATGCCGCTCCTGCTGACGATCTTCTTCCTGACGCTCGGGTTGAACGCCACCGGCACGATCCCCGGACTCCAGATCGCGAGCACCGGGCTGATCGGGCAGGCGCTCATCATGGCGGTCATCGCCTACGTGACCTTCATCTACGCCGGCGTCCGGGCCCACAAGTTCCGGTTCTTCCGGAACGCGCTCTGGCTGCCCGGCGTTCCGCTGCCGATCCGGCCGGTGATCGCGTTGCTCGAGTTCTTGTCCACCTTCATCATCCGGCCGATCACGCTCACGCTCCGACTGACCATGAACATGGTGGCCGGGCACATGCTGCTGACGCTGTGCTTCCTCGCGACGAACTTCTTCTTCATCACCCTGCTCGCGGGCGGCAACGCCTTCGGCCTGCTCGGTGTCGGCACGCTGCTGTTCGGCATCGTCTTCACGGTGCTCGAACTGTTCATCGCCGGGCTGCAGGCCTACGTCTTCACGATCCTCACCGCCATCTACATTCAGCTGGCGTTGTCCGACGAGCACTGAGCTCTGTCGGACGCAATCACCACCCTCGAAAGGAATATCCAGTGAACGTTGTCGGAGCGCTTGCGCCCCTCGCCTTCGGTCTCGCCGTCATCGGCTCCGGTATCGGCGTCGGCATCATCGTCGGCAAGACCATCGAGTCGGTCGCCCGCCAGCCCGAACTCGCCGGTCGCCTGCAGACCCTGATGTGGATCGGTATCGCGCTGACCGAGGCTCTCTGCTTCATCGCCATCGGCGTCGCCTTCATCCCGTTCCCCAAGCCGTGATCACGGCTGCGCCCGAAGAAGGAATCTGAATGCTTCCCGCAGCAGTGCAGGCATCCGGGGGTGGAAGCATCCTCATACCGTCCATCCCGGACCTGGTCTGGGGAACGATCGCGTTCGTCATCGTCCTGGTGGTCATCTGGCGGCTCGTGCTGCCGAACGTCACCCGTGCGCTCGACGCACGCGCCGAGGCGATCGAGGGCGGCCTGAAGAAGGCCGAGGAGGCGCAGGCCGGCGCTCAGAAGGCGCTCGAGCAGTACAACGCCCAGCTGGCGGAGGCGCGTGCCGAGGCGGGTCAGATCCGCGAGCAGGCTCGTGAGGATGCGAAGAAGATCCGCGCCGAGCTGGTCGAGCAGGCGCAGGCCGACGCGGCACGCATCGTCGCGAACGCGCAGACCCAGATCGAGGCCGAGCGTTCATCGGCACTGACCTCGCTGCGCACCGAGGTCGGCTCGCTCGCCCTCGGCCTGGCGTCGAGCGTCATCGGCGAGAGCCTCAACGATGACAAGCGCTCCACCGCGATCGTCGACCGCTTCCTGGCCGACCTCGAAGCCGCGGATACCGCGGCAGCCCAAGGCGGACGGACAGGGTCGCGGCGGTAATGGGTTCAGCATCCAGGCAGGCGCTCCGCGCCGCTGTCGACCAGTTGATCGCGACACCAGGCGTCACGGTCGCCACGGGCGCGCAGCTGCTGACGGTCGGCCGAGCCGTCGAGGGCTCCGGGCAGTTGCGCGCGATCCTCGCCGACCCCTCAGTCGTGCCGGAGCAGAAGTCGCGCCTGGTGGCGCAGATCTTCCCGGGCCTGTCAGCGATCGCGACCGCCCTCGTCGACACCATCATCAGCTCGCGCTGGTCGAGCGGCGATGAGTTGCTGGACGGGATCGAGCAGGTCGGCATCCGGGCCATCGCCCAAGGTGACAGCCACTCCGCCGTGATCGAGTCCGAGCTGTTCGACTTCGCCCGCATCACCGCCGGCGACGCACC
>FSYX01000288.1_pt1 | contig 9368 bp, 8 predicted proteins | sample 1638671 | NCBI WGS metagenome assembly FSYX01 (sample SAMEA3914813, study PRJEB12502) | metagenome | biome: forest; material: soil | place: Canada | collected 2011-07-07 | depth 0.3 m
CTGCAACAGGTGTGTGAAACCTGCCGCTACCCGCGAACGAAGCAAAGGCAGGTCGCCGTAGTATTTCGCGGCTTCGGCGGAGGCGGCGTCTCCGGTCGGACGCACCCCCGTGCCGTAAATGTCAGCGGCGAAAGCGACGTATCCGAGGCGTGCGAGCATCTGCGCGCGCATCCGCACGTTGTCGCCCAACCCGGTCCAGTCGTGCAGGATCAGCACCGCGGGCCGGCGCTCATCGGCTTGCACGTCGCGGGACAGGTACCCTTCGAGCGCCACACCCTCGTGCTCGTATTCGACGACCTCGTTCTCGACGAACGTGTGCTCCCGGATCGGCACCTGGGCGAGCAGCGCCTCATGGGCAGGCGACAGACGAAGTATGTGCGACTCGATGGTCACGGGACCTCCACGGTTCAACGGCGTTCGACGCGATGCGGCCTGCTGTGGCGCTGCGGAATGCTTGTGCGAACCGAGGTGCGGGTCGGGTTTCCCACACGCCAACACTACACTTTGCCGTGCGGCCGAACCATGCGCGATGCGCAGACGTAGGCTGTGAACATGGCCAAGGAATTCACGCATGAGCCGGATGCGAATCGCTACGCCTTGCATATCGACGGCGAGTTGGCGGGCGTGCTCGACTACTCGATTCTGGGCAGCGCTATTTCGATGCGACGGGCATACACAGCGCCGCATTTCCGCGGGCGCGGACTGGCCGCGGAGCTGGTGGAGTTCGCTGTGGACGACATCGAATCGACGACCGACTATCGCGTCGTGCCGATGTGCTGGTACGTGGCGGAATGGTTCGAGAAGCACCCGGAGCGTTCTGGGCTGCTTTCACACCGCGCGAGCGCCTGAGGTCGCGTTCGCGCGCACGGACAGGGCGAGAACGCCCCACGCGATGAGGCCCTGCGCTGCACAGTAGGTGAGCATGGTGATCACGTCGTGCGCGGGGATCTCGACCGAAGGCAGGAAACGCGAGACGGCGAGCGTGGTGTCGGAGACGACGAAGGCAGCTGCCCCGACGGCGACCAGCGGGGACACACGCGTGGCGGTCGCGGCCATCGCGCCGAGCACCAGGCCGTAGAGCACGACCGGCGCCACGAGTGAGCCGAGGCTCGGGATGAGGACCACGAGGAACACGAGGAACCAGACGGCGTAGACGAGCGACCAGACCTGCGGACGGCCGAAGCCGGCGAGGCGGATGAACAACACCAGGTAGGCGACGTGAGCGAGCAGGAAGGACCCCAGTCCGACCACGAACCAGAGGTCGCCGGGCATCATGAGCGCTACGTCGCCCGCCCACGATAGCCCGATCGCCGCGTATAGCAGCGGCAAGGCCGTCGCGGGCGACGAAAGTCCGGCTCCCGCCGCCGGAGTGGACGCGCGGCTCTGGCGCATCCCGGCGGCGGTGAGACCGACGGCGATAGCGAGCGCGGGCATCAGAAGCGGCTTGGTCGCGCTGACCACGGCATGCGCACCGACCGCGATCGCGACGACTTGAACGATGGCGACGACGACATACGGTGTGAACGCGGGAACCGGCCGGATCGCGACGCCGCGGGCAGCGCTCAGGATTCGCCGCCGACGGCAGGTTCACCGACGAAGGTGTGCGATTCGCGTGCGAGTTCCGACCACAGGTCGCGCTCGCTCACCCGAACCCAGTCGCGGGACGAATGGCCGGCCGTACGGAAGGCATGAGCGACCCCACGCTGTTTCAGGTCGGTCGCGCGCGGTTCCGGCAGCTCGACCACAAGGTCGTCGCCCTCGAGGAAGGCGAAGAGCTTGCCCCGCACGAGCATCCCGTCGTCCGCGATGTCGACGTCATAGTCCGCGTCTTCGGCGAGCTCGACGGTGAGATTCTCGTACGCCTTGCTTGCTGCATCCGTTGTCACGCCAGCGCCTCCCAGTGTCGTCGCGTGCGACGTTGCGGCCGACGCTGCGAATGTTCCGTGTGCTCACGGTACACGTTCCGGTTGGCTACGTTCGCAATTCAGGAAATCGCGCGGCCAGCGCGACGGAATCCCCCCTGAATCCCCTGAATAGCATTGTCTTCGGCCTCTGCCACCGCGCGATTTCCTGAATTGCGAACGGCTCACCAGATGACATCGGTCTCCGACGCATGCTCCCCGCGCCGCGGCGGACTCAGCTCCCGAGAAACGTCGCTGACGATGCCGTCGCGCAGGGCCTCGATGGTTGCGAGCGAAGCCTCCGCGCTCGACGCCGCCGCGCCATACCAGCGCCCGCATGTGATGACGGCCGAGGTCTTGGCCGACATGTACCACCCGTGCATGCCCGGCCGCCCGCCGGTCACCGCGGTGATGCTCAACTCGTCGAGGCTCCCTCGCAGTCGCAGCACGTGGGTGCGTGCCGTTTCGAAGCTCGTGTATGCCCGAGCACTGCGGCCGAGTTCGCGGTTGTTCGACGCGAGGATCCGCCAGATCCCGCAGGCTCCGGATGCGACCGGCCCGGACGACAGGCGCGCGGCGGTCTCCGATACCGTCTGCTCAGCGATGTTCGCCCGCTCCGCGTACCGCGCAGCGGACTCGACACTGCGCAGGAATCGTGCCCAGGCCAGAAACATGGGGTCGTTGCTCGACCTGAAGGTGGAAAACACAATGCGCGGCGACGCGGACATGATCCTCTTGCTCAAGATCGGGTCGATGAATCGATCGGGTGGATGATTCGGCCAGCCGGGCATATGGGTAATCGGGGTGAAAGCATCCGGCTCACCTGATTGCAACGCTCGGGCAGTGCGGTTACGCCGCGGAGTCTTCCGGATGAACTACGAGTGTCTTCAGAATGATCAGCTGATTCATAGGTACCCCAGTTAAGGGCATCTTGGCGTTGACAGTGGGCCTTCGCGGTTCCAGACTCTGAAAGATGAGCACAAACGAATTGGATGAGGACAAGGCGGTCGCGGAGGTTGTCGACCGCCTCGCCGAACGATTCCCGTCGTTCCAGCGCGGGCATATCGACGAGATAGTCCGGAGCGAACATCATGCGCTCGAGGGCAAGCCGATCCGTGACTATGTTCCTGTGCTCGTCGAGCACGGGGCGAAGGCACGGCTTCGCGACGAACTCGCCAGCGCGTAGGCGTCGAAGCCCTGACCATTTCACGAAGCGCACTCGCTTTCGCGGGCACTTCGGTGGAGGTGCGCTGGGCGGATGAGTCCCACATCGACGGCCGCGGTCTTCTTCGGCAGTTGGTCGCCGAGCTCGCGAGCATTAGTCCCGACTTCGTCGCGATCACGGCCGTCTGCGCGGATTGCGGTGGCCCGCACGGTCGGCCGGTAGTGGTCTCCCCCGCATCCGCCACCCGAGTGCAGGTGAGTCTCGCGCGATCGGCGGGCACGGTGTTCGCCGCGGCAACCTGGGATCGGCCGATCGGGATCGACGCCGAACGGGTGTCCCCGGATGGCACGCGCTCCGACCTCGATGAGGCGATCGCGGTCGTCACAGGAGCGCGCCTATCCAACGTCGAGAATGCCGATCTTCTGCTGCATTGGACCCGGATCGAAGCCGTGCTCAAAGCGGACGGCCGTGGCCTGCGCGTCGATCCGCGCACGGTCGACCTCCATGCAGAAGGCGAAGAGACCGTCGCAACGATCGATGGCGGAGCCGGCCGCTTTCGGGTCATCACCGTGACCGGCGATCCCGCATTCCGGGTGAGCCTCGCTATCGGGGACTGAGCGACGAGCCGTGGGCCGGCAGCCGGGGCAAGGTGAACGCCACAAGCCACGAGTTGAAGAACCCGTCGAGCGACGCCGCCGCGAAAGTCGATGCCAGCGCCCGAAAATCGTCGGTCGTCGCACTTGAGTGCCGATACGAAGCGGTCCACGCTCGCAGCAACCCGAAGAAGGCTTCGTCGCCGATGGTCAACCGCAAGGCGTGCAACGTGAGCGCCCCTCGCTTGTACACGCGGTCGTCGAACATGAGGGCCGGCCCCGGGTCTGCGATGCTGATGTCGCGCGGCAGCGACCGCAGGCCCGCATGGTAGCGGCGGGCCAGTTCGTCCGCGGTGTCTTTGCCGGCATGCTCCGACCAGAGCCACTCGGCGTAGCAGGCGAAACCTTCGTTGAGCCAGATGTGCCGCCATTGGGCTATGCCGACGCTGTTGCCGAACCATTGGTGCGCGAGCTCGTGGGCGATCAGGCGTTCCGACCGCCCTTCACCATCGGCGTGGTTCGCACCGAAGATGGCGACGCCCTGCGCCTCGAGCGGAATCTCCAGCTCGTCGGCCGTGACGACCACGCTGTAGTCCGAGAACGGGTACGGGCCGAACGTGTCGACGAAGTAGGCCATCATCCGGTCGAGCGGATCGAAATCGGCTCGCACCTCAGCGTCGACGTGGGGCGCATATGCGATCACCGCCGGAACGTCGGCCAGACTGCGGTGCTCGACGACATAGCGGCCGATCTGAACCGTCGCCAGATAGGTCGACGTCGGTTCGGGCTGTTCGAACAACCACGTGCCGCGACCGGACGAAACGGAGTGGTCGACGAGAACCCCGTTCGCGAGCACGAGGTACGGCTGCTCCGCATTCACCCGGATGCGAAAACTCGCCTTGTCCGACGGATGGTCGTTGCACGGAAACCAGGTGGGAGCACCGGACGGCTGAGCGGCGACGATGACGCCGTCGGCCAGCTCCTCCCATCCGACGAGGCCCCACGGGCTGCGTCGCGGGGCCGGCGATCCGGCGTAGTCGATCTCGACGGTGAACAGTTCGCCCGCCCCGAGGGGCGCATCCGGAGTGATTGTCAGCTTGGTTGCCGTCTGGGTGAAGTGGGTGCGCTTGCTGCGGTTGACCCGCACCTTCGACGCCTTCAGCCGAACCAGATCGAGGCTGAAAGAACGTAACGGCTGGGTGGTCACGGCGCGGATGATCGCTGTCGCATCCAGACGGTTCGTCGCCACCCGGTATCGCAGATCGAGATCGTAGGACTCGACCCGGTATCCGCCGTTCCCGGACTGCGGCAGGTATGGGTCGCCGGCGCTTTTCGCACCCGTCGTCAACACGGGGGTCATTGGGCGGCGGCGTGGTAGTCGGCGATCGTGACGTCCCGCCAGGGCCCGATCGGATTTCCGCTCCAGCGGGTGCGGTCCGGAACGAACTCGCCGCGCATCACCAGGGATGCCGGACCCACCGTCGCGTGTGCCCCGATTCGAGCCGCGGGAAGGATGACGCTGTGCGGCCCGATCGTCGCACCAGCGTCGAGCGTGACCGTGTCCATGCTCATGATTCGATCATGGAAGAGGTGGGTTTGCACAACGCATCCCCTATTGACCGTGGACGCATCGTGAAGCGTCACGAGGTCGGCCTCCGGCAACCAGTAGCTTTCGCACCAGACCCCGCGCCCGATCGACGCTCCGAGGCTGCGCAGCCACCAGACCAGGGCGGGCGTGCCGGCAGCCGACTGCGCGAACCACGGAGCCGACACCATTTCGACGAAGGTATCCGACACTTCGCTACGCCACACGAACGACGACCAGAGCGGATGCTCACCCGCCCGGATTCGCCAGACGAGTACCCATTTCGCCACGGTGCTCGAAGTTGCCGCGACTGCGCCGGCAGCAAGCATCACCACGCCACTGAGGAGCACCGCCGCCAGCACGCCCCACGCTTCGGCGAGCGCCGCGAGGGTGAACAGCACCCCGAGTCCCACCCCGCAGGTGACGAAAACGGGGATGATGCGGCACAGCTCCCACAGTGTCCGCGCCGCGCGCAGGTAGCCGGGCGGAGCGAAGGTGCGGCTTTCGTCCGCGGAGGCCGCCTTCCGCCGCAACCGCACGGGCGGCGAACCGAGCCACGACGAGCCGGGCTTCGACTTGCGCGGTGCGGCGGAAAGCACGGCCACCAGGCCATCGCGAGGCACACGGTGGCCGGCCCCCGCCATCCCGGAATTGCCGAGGAATGCGCGCGTGCCGATCTCGGCGCGAGCGATACGAACGCGACCACCGCCGAGTTCGTATGACGCGACCAGTGTGTCGTCGGCGAGAAAAGCGCCGTCGCGGATGGTCGTCATGCTCGGTAGCAGCAGAACCGTCGACGCTTCGACATCGCGGCCGACCTTGGCCCCGAGCATCCGCAACCACACGGGTGTGAAGAGGCTCGCGTACAGCGGGAACAGCAGAGTTCGGGCCAGATCGAGCAGTCGTTCCGTGCTCCACACCTGCCATCCGATGCGCCCGCGAACGGGAAAGACGCCCTCGGTCACCCCGAGCGCGAGCAGGCGAACGAAGACGACGACCAAGGCGGCGAGCACGACCCCCGCCACGAGCGTGGCCGGAACCAGCGCCGCCAACGAGCGCAACGCTGCATCCGCGAGCGTGGGCGAGTTGTGGATGGCGAGCGCGACGAGCACGCCGCCCGCGGCGAAAGCGATGATCGGAAGCAGCGACAGAACGAGAGCCGACAGAGCGTAGGCGATCAACCAGCGCGTACGGCGTGGCGGGCGTTCGTGCGCCCACCACTGGTCGGACTTGCCGACCCGTTCGGCCGGCGAACCGGCCCACAGCTGGCCCGCGTGCACCCGCCCGAACACCGAGGAACCGGGCGCGATCTGCGCATTCTTGCCGATGCGCGTTCCGGGAAGCAGGGTGCTGCGCGCGCCGACAGTACTGTTGGCCCCGATCCTGACGGCGCCGATGCGCAGCGTATCGCCATCGATCCAGTACCCGGACAAATCGACCTCCGGCTCGATCGCCGCGCCGGCCCCGATGCGCAGCATGCCGGTGACCGGCGGAAGCGCATGCAGATCGACATCCGGACCGATCTTCGCGCCGAGTGCGCGGGCGTAGTAGGAGATCCAGGGTGCTCCCGCCAGACTCACGGCACCCACCTGATGCGCGACCTGCTCGGCCAGCCACAATCTCAGGTGCACGCCACCGCCGCGCGGATAGTCACCCGCATCGACGCCCGAAAGCAGCAAACGCGCGCACAGGACCGAGATCGCCATGCGGCCGAAGGGGGTCGCGAACACGAGAAGTCCGGCGACGATGAGCCACGGCGACGCCGTCGGCAACACGGTGAAACCGCCGAAGCCGTCGAGGATCGCAGTGGCGGTCAGCAGGTACAGCAGCCAGCGGAACCCGCTCAACACGAACAGCGGGATGCCCAGGAGGGTCTGCAACCATTGCATGCGGCGGGGAGTCGGCGGCACCACATGGGTCGACTGGCCCGACGCGCGGTCTCCTGCCATGCGGGATGCGATCTCAGCCGCCATCGCCCCGAGCCGAGGATGCGCGTAGATGTCGGCCACCGTGAACTCAGGGTCGCGTTCCCGGATGCGGGCGACCAACTGTGCGGCAGAAAGCGAGCCCCCACCCAGATCGAAGAAGTTGTCGGCCGGATTCGACACGGGCAAGCCGAGCACGGACTGCCACTGGCCGGCCAGTTCGCGCAGACCGGGATCGAGATCGGCCTCGCCGGGATCGAGATCGGGCAAGGGCCACGGCAGCGCAGCACGGTCGACCTTGCCGGAGGTGCGCGTCGGCAGTTCGTCGACGACAGCGAGCAGGGGAACCAGCGCGGCCGGCAGCTCCACACGAAGTCGGGCAAGAGCGGCGGCGCGATCGAAGGCCACCGGGTCGCTCGCCGCCAGGTAGCCCACCAGAACCTGGTTGCCCGCATCCGTCGTGCGCACTGCTGCCGCGGCGCCGGACACACCGGGCAGATTTTGGAGGGCTGACTCGATCTCCCCCAGTTCGATACGACGCCCACCCACCTTCACCTGGTCATCGGCACGACCCTGGAACAGCAGACCCTGCGGATCGAAACGCACGAGGTCGCCGCTTCGATACGCGCGCTCCCACCCGAGGGATGGGAACGGCGCATACTTCTCGGCATCCTTCGCCGGGTCGAGATAGCGGGCCAGCCCCACGCCACCGATGATCAGCTCGCCGACCCCATCCGCCCCGACCGGCTTGCCGTCGGAATCGACCACGGCGAGCGCCCAGCCGTCGAGCGGAAGGCCGATCCGAACGGGCTCCCCCGGCTGCATGACGGCCGCGCAGGCGACCACAGTGGCCTCGGTCGGGCCATAGGTGTTCCACACCTCGCGCCCGTCGACCGCGAGCCGGTCTACCAGGTCGGGTGGGCAGGCCTCACCACCGAAGATCAGCAGGCGCACGTTCTCGAGCGACTCCGCCGGCCACAGGGCTGCGAGCGTAGGAACCGTCGACACGATGGTGATGCCGTGGGTCGTCAGCCACGGCCCCAGATCCATTCCGCTGCGAACCAGCGAACGGGGTGCGGGAACCAGGCAGGCGCCGTGACGCCACGCCAGCCACATCTCTTCGCACGATGCGTCAAACGCCACCGACAAACCCGCAAGCACCCGATCGCCCGGACCGATCGGGTCATCCTGGACGAACAAACGGGCCTCGGCGTCAACGAACGCAGCCGCCGACTGGTGGCTGACAGCCACGCCCTTGGGAGTGCCCGTCGAACCCGACGTGAAGATGATCCACGCATCGTCGTGCGCAGAGGGCGGCGACACGATCTGGTTCGCGGCGGTGCTCGGATGCGGCGGCGACCCAGCGAACAAGGCGACGTCTTCGGCCTCGGCAGGCGCACCGAGGGAGTCATGCTCGACCGCCGGCACGAACTCGCCAACACCGGTGATCACACCGCGTACCTGCGCTTCGCCGAACACCAGGTCCGCACGCTCCTGCGGATCGTCGGCATCGACCGGAACGTAGGCGGCGCCGGCGGCGAGCACTGCGAGGATGGAGACGTACAGTTCCCGCGAACCCGAGGCCATCCGGATGCCGACACGGTCGCCCCGTCGGACCCCGGCGAGGTTGAGGCGAGCCGCAACCGTGACGACCCGCGCCAACAGTTCGCGGTAGCTCAAAGCCCCCCTGCTGTCTTCGAGCGCAGACGAATCAGGAAACGCCGTCGCGGTGGCTTGCAGCACGTCGAGCAGGGTGCGCGGCGGCGCAGCGAATGCGCTCCGATCCAACACCCCCTCGGGGGAATCGGGTTCGGACTCGGACTCGGGTTCGAGATCGGGTTCGGGTTCGGTCACGTCACGACTCCGGTCACATCGGAAGAAAGCCCAGAAGCGACCCGGGCGCACAGACTCGAAAGGCTACGCGCGACGGGTTGCCGACAGGTGAACGGGTGCAACTATTCGTCGGCGGAACCCGCCAACAAGTCGACAAGACCCGCTTTGTTCAGCGACCAGATTCCTTTGCGGCCCTGTGCTCTCGCGCGGTCGCGCAACTCGAGGATGGTGAGGTCGGCGAGGGAGGCAGTCGCGGCGCCTGCCGGGGTGGCTGACCTCGCCTTAGTCGGGGTCGCCTTCGGCCTGGTGGTGGCGGCCTTCGCTTTCGGCGAGACGGCTGCCTTCGTCGAGGGGGCTGCCTTCGTC